>Ga0123334_1004432_pt1 | contig 14315 bp, 14 predicted proteins | sample BiotimSIPDNA_FD_89706 | JGI IMG/M metagenome (GOLD analysis project Ga0123334, IMG submission 89706) | Anaerobic biogas reactor microbial communites from Washington, USA - Biogas_R1 time_0 SIP DNA | ecosystem: Engineered > Bioreactor > Anaerobic > Unclassified | place: Washington, USA... | reverse complement strand
GCTCATGGGCTGCTGGATGAAGGCATGGGAGCTGGACAAGCTGGCTGACATCGAGCGCCGGCTTGAGGCCCTGGAGAATGCGAAGGAGAAGGAATGAGCCGATATTCTCCTTACCTCCGGCGACTGCAACGGCTTGAGCCCGAGCCTGGATACCTCGAGCCCTGGCCGCCAGATGTGAAGGGCAGCCTCTCCAAAGTCCTTTATGATCAGATGATAGCGGAAGGCGTTGAACTGCCGGTTGAGCGTCCTGGCAAAGATATTGTGATGTGCCTGCTGGAGATCAATGCACCAAGAGTATGGGCGGATTATGTCAAAGCTTGATGCAATTGAGAAAAAGCTGGCTCAACTCGAATCGAGATTCTATTCTGGGCAGGTCAGATCCATAGATGACCATAGGCAAGAAGTCTGGATTAAGGGAAGCGGCTTAGAGTTCATGAGGACTGTCTTGAAGGCCAAGCGTGCGTTGGGCAAGGAAGCCTTGCCAAAAGATCTCCAGGAAGAAGCAAGGCTCTGGAGTCGGGCAGAATTGCCTGCCTGTGGACTATCGGATATGGTAAGGGAATTATGCCGAGGGCTGATCGAATGAAACTGGACGGCCTAGAAAGGCGCGTTGCCGTCCTGGAGAGCAGACTTCCCACCCCGGAGGATGAAGAGAAGCGCAGGCGCGACGAATTTCTATCTAAGTGTTCTGATGAAGAATTAAACCAAATGATCAAGATTACTGAAAAGGATGAGCCTTCTCTCGAAGATATCGCTTTCATGGAAGCTATGGAGGCCAGGTATGAAGCTGGGTGGCATTGACCGAAGACTGGCAGCCCTGGAAGAGAGGGCAAGGCCTCGGATACTCGTTACACTTGCGGATTTCGTTCTCTGGCGCGCCAAATGGAGGCGAGGAATTGAGGAAGAGGTTGAATTAGACCCAGTTCTGGAGGAAAGCCTTCGGGAATTTACTGAGCATTCCAAGAGGCGCAAAACATGAGACGTGATCTTGTTAAGCGGCTTGAGGCCCTGGAGGCAAAAGCAAAGCCGAGGGTGATATCCACCTGGGTTGATTTCATGATGTGCGAGGACGATGAGGTAGAGCTTAGCCCGGAGCTGCAGGAGCTTGTTGAAATGGCAGCCAATGAGGCTAACTGAACACCCCCTCCTTTTAGCATTAATCGATATGCATAGACGCTGGCCTATACCAAAATAGACCCCAAAACTGCCCGTTATCTGGTACATTTCGGAGTAAAAAATAAGCAGTGTACCTTAAATATACGGTAATACTACGGTAGCGATATGATTAGATTTGTTAGATCGCTTCAGCATAGAACCACAAAGCAAGGACGCGATTTTTATGCTTTATCTATTCCGCCCCAAGTGGCTGAAGCCCTAGATTTAAAATCTGGTGGGCAGGTGTCAATTTGTATCAATCCGATCAAGAAAGGCGAAGTAGAGATCACATTATCGAAGGCAGGCGATTGATTCAGATGATACAATTTATCCGGCGATTTTCCATCAAACATCATCCTACCGGCGACCACTATGTTTTGAGCATTCCCAGACCGGTAGCGGAAGCATTGGGCCTGCATGAGGACGGGGGACTGGTTAGCATCGAATTATTTACAAATCCTACACATAAAAAAGGAGCCATATTGAAAGCATATTGGGATTCTGATTTTGCCTGGCGGGAACAATTTGATCCAGCTTTCGAAGGCAACGATATATTCAAGCCTATGATTATAACGCCCAGGACTCTAGGACCATCAAACCCATTTGGTAGTGGTAAGGTCCGTGATATCCGATTGGATATAAAGGAACTCCGAGCGGCTACCAGATGGCTAACGGCGATGTTTCCATCCAAGCGGAGCCGGAAACCTAAGAGACGGCGGTGTATTAAATAGTCAAACGTGAAAACATATTTTCTAAGAGAGATCAGGAGGTGAGGCATTCTATGGCCTGGAAATTCAAGTTGGTAGGTTTGCTGTTGGCAACAATGCAGACCATAATATCTGCGCACATCGGCTATGCTTGCAGGTTACATATATTATATGAATTTAAGGTCAATGGATATTCGTTGTCATCTTTTCTAATTCCGCTACCCTTTGTATCAAATAATATATCTAACTCATCAAATTATATATACTTTAAAATTTCTTGGAGTCGACCGGAAGTTATATATAATACAATTGCTGTATCTAATACACGGTGATAATCATTAGTACACTACTGAAGAATACAAACTTGACAATAGATAAAGATCTATTAGCTTGGGTTGATGAGAATATCAAAGCCAAAAGATTTGCCAGCAGGTCACATGCAGTAAATTATGCTCTTTCCAGGACCAGATCAGAGTCCCAAGGCGCACAGAAATTTCGAAGCATCATCAGTAAATCCGTTGGCTCAACTGGAACGGAACTGGAAACTGAACCTGCTAAAGGAGATATCCAGATTCAATCCGTAACAGTTACAAATTTCAATAGCCAAACGGAAAAGATAAGCATCGGCATACTAATTTCCCATGATGGCAATCCAGAATGGCACCAGGTTGGTGAATCTTGGACGAATGTAGAACTTAATTCCCCTTGCTTCTCCGACAAGATATTCTACCTGGAGAAAGGCGATAAGGTATATGCTAAATTTGAACTCATAAATTTAAATCCCAAAACTAGCTTTTCGAAGTTGGAGCTAAATGTAAATGGGATATACTTAGAAAAATCCGATAACTAGTGTTCATTGTTTATAGAGATAATTCTGATATAGATAACATATGGGGGATGAGTTCTAGCACAGATATCTATAGAAGTAGCTACCCCAAGTTTTTCATCAAATCCTTCAATCCACTAACAGCCCTACATTGATTTCGCTTATTTCATTTGGCGTAAAGCATGCTGAAAACATTATTATCTAAGTTAATGCGATCATTGCCTGCATTATTATTAACTTCATGACGAATGTTTATATACCTATAAAGGAATTGAGAATCTATGCCACAATTACAGAGTGGAATTGTAGAGAGAATAATCAGAAATCTTGGACCAGATAAAAAGTTAGCATTTGAGTTTTTTGTTGTATTTTCCCGATTTGAATATACCCTCAAACTTACTCCATGTAGGAAGTGTAATTCTAGTGCAAAAGCTGATTGGGACAAATTTGCAGGCTTTCTGAAAGAATCTCATCCTGATAAAGTGGCTGAAATAATCGAAACTGCAGATTATTTATTAAAATATCCTCCTCAACGTCAAATATGCAAGGATAACGTACTTGATTGGGAAATCCCTGAAAGGAATAGATCTGAACTAAATAATTCCAATATCTTCTATGTATTTGATTATATAAAAATTGTACGAAACAATTTATTCCATGGTGGAAAATATCCAGATAATGCACGTCCGGCCAATCCACAAAGAGAAAATCGGCTAGTCGAGGTTTCTTTAGAGGTTCTTTATGTCTGTCTTGAATCAGATAGCAATATAAAAGAAATATTTTATGGTGTTTAAGTAGTGAATATTAACTTATAAGTCAATCAGCACCTGCCTGAGACTCATAGTATTGTTCAGAGAGCGCCTGAACTGGCAGGGAAAGCGGGCAAGATTCATGTCCGATAACTCCTTCTTAGTCTACCTTTTCATCTTCCTATCTGAGAATTAACCCCGTTTTTATAATTTCTATCATGCGTTTTAATGCCATGGTCATATTGATTAAGAGAATTTATAATAATAGGACCTAAAGCAAGATCTCTTTGTTACTGAAGGATAGCGAATATTAACGAGTCAAAGTTTTTAGCCGGTTCCTATCATGGATAAGTCTCTTCTTCATAACTGAATAGATCATTAAAAAGGAATTAATCAACAATTAAAACCTAATTAAGCCCCTATTTTTTCGATTTAAATACCAATTCTGAACGGCTTAGAAGAGTTCGGCGCATGATTTTTGCGGTGTTAAAATAGAGGTTTCCGGCAGCTTTCCACAAACCTTTTGGATATGGAGAAAGATCCTTACCTGGAGGATAAGCAATTGGCGGAAACCTGACGAAATGGAAGGGCAACATTCAGCCCTTGTAGTTGAACGCCTTCCCTATCGCTCCAGGTATATCAGCCGGATCAAAGAAACGTCACAGGTCCACTTTCCAAACCGGCCATCGTAGTTCACGGCCTTCGCCCAGTCCTCCAGGAACCCTCGTTTGCTTATCCCAGCTTTAGAAAAACCAGAAGAAAACTTTTCTCAAGGCCAGGAAAACGGGCCGGAACCTGAAGAGGCCTAACCCTTTAACTACTTGTCTACTATCAGGGGGTTCACTCCAGCTGGAGAGTGAAGTTAAGGCTTTGGCGAAGGTTAAGCAGATGGAACCTGCCTCCAGGATCAGACAGGATGAAGCGGATAGGCTCAAAGCTGAGGCCCAGGCCTTTGAAGGGAACTGCCAGGCTGGAAGACTGCCATGTGTACGAAGAAGCGAAAGTCAAAGGCAAAGACTTATCATTACTGGATAGTTGGCTGGTGCGCAACGTGCTTCTCAGACTTCTTGTATATTCTTTATATTTGTAGACCTTTCTTGGATATTAATTCACATTGCACAGAAAGCAATACCATACACTATCACGTTTAATCTTCGAAAGTGTTATTAAGCAATTACCCTATGGCTAACCAAGAAGGTTGGCGAATGAAGCAGGTAGTCATAGAAAATCCAATAATAAACTCTCCATTCATGGAGCCTCAAAGGCATTATCGCTTCTCAGATGATGGAATCACTGATGAAATTGTTGATTTTCGCCGAGCAAGCTCCTACTTCATACCCATAGCTAAGCCAAGAAAAAGAGGTCCTCAGCAAAAAACACTTGACCCATGGACGGAGGATCGAGTCAAGGAGAACGATTTTATCAACGATATACGCAGGCTTGTAGCGAAGTGGCGGCAAGGTCCGAACCCCTACAAAGGCGCTACAAAGACTTCTCGCCGGCTTCTGGAGTATTGGACACGCCCGGATCGCGACCGCAAGCTCTTTTTCTGCCAGATAGAAGCTTTGGAGACGGCTATTTACATCACGGAGGTAGCCAAAAAGGAAGGCGCTAACTGGATTGAGAACCGGCTCAGAGATGAGAATGAGATAGCAAATCCGGGGCTCTCTAGAATGGCCTTTAAAATGGCCACAGGAACGGGAAAGACTGTAGTTATGGCCATGCTCATCTCATGGCAGGTTCTTAACAAGCTGGCAAATCCTCGCGATCAAAGATTTTCTGATGCCTTCTTGATCGTCACGCCGGGAATTACAATTCGCGATCGTCTGAGAGTTCTCATGCCCAATGATCCTCAAAACTATTACCGACATCATGACATAATCCCTCAAGATATGCATGCTGAGCTGGACAAGGCCAAGATAGTCATAACCAACTTCCACTCATTTCTCGAACGAGAGAGGACCAGTGCGGGCAAGCTCACAAAGAGCATCCTGAGCCAGACGCTCTATGAAAAGGATTTGTCACAAGGGCCAAAAGCATCCAGCCCATTTACTGAAACACCTGATCAGATGGTCAGGCGTGTATGCAGAGGATTAGGTAACAAGAAGAATATCGTGGTCCTCAATGATGAGGCCCATCACTGTTATAGACGATATAATAGTGACGAGAATATAAAACTCTCTGGAGATGAGCGTAAAGAAGCAAAGAGACGTGAAGAAGATGCAAGAGTCTGGATCTCAGGGCTGGAAGCAGTCAACCAAAAGCTCGGCGTGAGGGCTGCATACGATCTATCGGCCACTCCGTTCTTCCTCAAGGGTTCAGGCAGGCCAGAAGGAACGCTTTTCCCTTGGGTGATCTCCGATTTTTCGCTTATTGATTCCATCGAGTGTGGCATAGTGAAGGTGCCAAGAGTACCGGTAGAGGATGACGCAATGGTTGGGGCTCTTCCTACATACAGAGACATATGGCAAAGGATTCACGATCATCTGCCGAGGAAGGGCCGGAAGACTGAGGCAGTGAACGGAGAGCCTAAGCTGCCTGTGGAGCTTGAGGGTGCGCTTCATAGCCTATATAATAATTACGAAAAGTACTATCGCCAATGGGAGACGGTGGCAACATCTGGAAATGGCGAAAAGAAGCTAACTCCTCCGGTATTCATCGTAGTGTGCAATAATACCAATGTCTCCAAGCTGGTCTATGACTACGTTGCCGGATGGGAAAAAACGTTGCCTGATGGCTCAAAAAGGCTGGTGCCAGGAAACATGCAGCTTTTCAGCAATGTGGAGAATGAGAGATGGTCTGGCAGGCCGAATGCTATCCTTGTGGACAGTGAGCAGATAGACTCCGGCGAGGCCATGAGCCCGGAGTTTAAGAAGATAGCCGTGCGCGAGATTGAGGAGTTCAAGTCAGAGTATTTGAGGCGCTTTCCAGGAAGGAGTGCTGAGGATCTCACGGATGAAGACCTGCTCAGAGAGGTAATGAACACTGTGGGCAAGCCTGGAAAGCTAGGCGAGCAGGTAAAATGCGTTGTCTCTGTCTCTATGCTAACGGAGGGTTGGGATGCAAGCACGGTTACTCATATCCTGGGAGTCAGAGCCTTTGGCACTCAGCTTCTCTGTGAGCAGGTGGTAGGCAGGGGCCTACGCAGAATGAACTTTGCCACAGAGGTTCGCAAGCTGGATATCAAAGGTAAGACCGTTGAGTTTGAGTCATTTCCGGTAGAGTATGCTGAAGTTTATGGGGTGCCCTTCTCTTTTATTCCGTGTGCAGGTACAACTGAGCAAGCCATGCCCAAGGACGTTCATCGAGTGCGAGCCATGGAGGAGCGAATTGCTTGTGAAATTACCTTCCCACGGCTGCAAGGGTACCGCTACGACCTACCTAGCGAACGTCTCTCGGCTAAGTTTACGGAAGACTCGAATATGGCGATCTCTCCGGAGATGGTGCCGAGCTGGACTGAGAACAAACCCATAATCGGTGAATCGAGCCTTCATACTCTGGACGATTTGAAGAAGCGAAGGCAACAGGAAGTAGCCTTCAAGCTGGCCAAGCTGATTTCAGAGAGATTTTTCAAGGATGAAGAAGGGTACACAAAGCCCTGGATATTCCCACAACTTCTCAGAATTTCAAAGCAATGGCTGGAAGAGTGCGTGACCTGTAAAGATAACGCATTTCCTCAGATGCTCATGCTGGCGGAACTGGCACATGATGCAGCAGATAAGATCTACCAATCCATTGTGCAATCTGAGGAAGGGGAAAAAATGCTCAAGCCCATCCTTCGACCTTACGACTCCATAGGATCTACAAGGTATGTGGATTTTGACACGACCAAGCCGGTCTATGCAACTGATCCGAAGAAATGCCACATTTCTCATGTGGTAGCCGATACGGAATCCTGGGAGCAAAAGATGGCCCAAGTCTTGGAAGGCATGGATGAAGTGGTCCACTATGTTAAAAACCAGAATCTTGGCTTCACCATTCCCTATATCATCGGCGGAGATGAGAGGAACTACATCCCTGATTTCATTGTCAGAGTGAATGATGGAAAAGAAGACTTGCTCAACCTGATCCTGGAAGTGAGCGGAGAGCAACGAAGAGACAAGGGTGTGAAGGTGGCCACGACAAGGAACCTTTGGGTGCCAGCGGTCAATAATGATGGCAGCTTTGGGCGATGGACTTTCCTGGAGATTTCAGATCCTTGGGATGCTCAGAATACCATCAGAAAATACATTCAAAATGTTCAGAACCAAGAGGGATAAGATATATGCCATATCAATCTGAAGTAATCGCAAATATTATAAATCGCTTGAACATCCAATATTTTCTGCCAGCAATTCAAAGGGAATTTGTTTGGCATCAAGAACAAATAATAAGGCTCTTTGACTCCGTCATGAGAGGTTATCCAGTAAGTTCTTTTTTATTTTGGGAATTAAAACCAGAAAACCGTGAAAACTGGGATATATATCGGTTTGTAGACAATTTCAAAGAAGGAGGGACACGAAATGAGCCTGCTCATGTTGATGGAGTTCAACAGCTTATTTTGGTTCTTGATGGGCAACAGCGTTTTACATCCCTTCTTATCGGATTAAAGGGTTCATATACTATGAAAAAGAAGTATATGCGCCACAATTCAACCAATGCTTGGTCAATTCAACGACTCTATCTGGATTTGTTAAAGAATCCAAAAACACCTGATATTGATGCGGAGGAGGGCATTCATTATGGATTTCAATTCTTCGCAGACACGCCGCTCAATACTAAGGATCACTATTGGCTAAAAGTCGGTAGAATACTAGATTTCTCTAATGAGAATAAATTTCGGGAGTTTAAATATAATGAAAGAGAAAATTTGCCAGGAGATGTAACGAAAAATCAGATTGCAGTTTTTGAACAAAATCTCGATAGGCTATATTGGGCCATCTGGAAAGATGCGGTAATATCTTACTATATAGAAACAGACCAGGACTATGATCGAGTCTTAGATATCTTTGTACGCGCTAATGAAGGGGGCACTCCACTAAGCAAATCTGATCTCTTGCTTTCGATGGCAACTTCAAAATGGAAGAATCTTAATGCTAGAGATGAAATCTATAGTTTTGTGGATCGATTGAACAACGAACTTCCACGGAAGAACAAATTAAATAAAGATTTCATAATGAAAGCGTGTCTAGTTTTATCCGACTTACCTATTCCATACAAGGTTAGCACCTTCAACAATCAGAACCTGGAATTGATTGAGAAAAATTGGGTGGATATAAAAGAGGCTATTGAAACTGGAGTGCAATTAGTTAATATTTTTGGCATCGACAGAGATACATTGACAAGCGCCAATGCACTCACTCCTATTCTTTATTATCTCTACAAACATCCTGGAAAGGCTCCAATGGAGCTAACTCCATCGGATGTTAGAAATGCGCAACTGATTCGCACCTGGCTAACTTCAGCGCTACTTAACAATGCGTTCGGCGGCCAATCCGATCAAGCCCTTACTGAAACACGTCGCATTTTAAAAGATAACGAGAATCATGGAGACTTCCCAGTCGACGCACTAAATGCAGAAATCTCAAAGATGCACAGGAACACCAATTTTGATGAGGCTACAATTGATAATTTCTTAGAAATAAGCTATGGCAAACAGCAGACCTTTCTAGCACTCTCGTTGTTATATGATGATAATAACTGGGGAACATTGCATTTTCAGCAAGATCACATCTTTCCTAAATCGCTATTCTCTGAGAAACGGATGAATGAAGAAGGAATAAACCCATATCTGCAAGATCGATATATAAATTCAATGAACAGTATAGGCAATCTGCAACTTTTGCTCCCCATTGAACATAAAGATAAGCTTGCAAAGGATTTTGATGAATGGATTGTTACCCGTGATGAGAGTTTCAAGGTGCGTCATCTGATTCCATTGGATGAGTCCCTATACCGTTTCGATAGATTCGATAAGTTCATTGAAGCAAGAGAGGCTCTTATCAGAGAACGATTGAAAAGTCTATTCATTCGAATTCAAGAGAAGGGCGGGGACTAAAGGATGGCCAAGAAAAAATCCGAACCACTATCATCAATTGAGAGCATTAAGCATAACGACAAGAGAGCCAATATCCCTACAGAGGAGCTTCGAGGCTTTGTGGATGAACAAGAGAAGAATCCGAAAAAGATCCTCTATCCAAGAGACCCTTCTTTAGACCCCCAGCTCGTTTGGAAAGGGAAGGATGAGCAGGATTCGAAGGATTTGGAGGTTCCTGCTGTTCCCATCTATATTCAGGAGAAGATCCAACCGCAAGCAATCATCGAAGAGGTGCGGGCAGAGGCGATGAAAGGTGCTCTTATGCAGGCTACGCTTTTCTCTGACTTCAATGGCATCAAGTTTGAAGAATTGGTAGATTTCTATCGCCACGAGCAGAACTGGTCTAACCGAATGATTTTGGGTGATAGCCTTCTGGTGATGACATCGCTTGCTGAAAAGGAGGGCCTAAAGGGCAAGGTACAGATGATCTATATTGATCCGCCATATGGGATTAAATTCGGATCAAATTGGCAAATAAGTACAAGAAAGCCAGATGTAAGAGATGGAAGAGTTGAAGAAATCACTCGCCAACCTGAGCAGATAAAAGCCTTCAGAGATACGTGGGAACTCGGCATTCATTCTTATCTTGCCTATCTAAGAGATCGATTAATTCTATCGCGAGAATTGCTGACTGAAAGCGGGAGCATATTTATTCAAATAGGCGACGAAAATATGCACCTGGTTAGATGCCTATTGGACGAGGTATTTGGGAGCGAAAATTTTGCAGCATTAATCACGTTTCGTAAAACTGCCGCAGTTGGTAATCCAGATGTGTTAGGAGGTGTGTGTGATTACCTAATTTGGTATGCCAACGATATCAATAAAATTAAATATCGTCAGCTTTATTATGAAAAAACAATAGAAACAGATTCTGCGGGGGTATATCATTGGATCGAAGAGAATGATGGTCAACGCAGACGATTATCGGCTGGCGAAAAGAGCAATATTGATTCTTGCCTTAGCACTAATAATCGAATCTTTAGAATAGATAATGTTACATCTGCTGGATGGAGCGAGCGTCTAAGTCAGCCATTTATATTAGATGGCAAAGCCTATGTTGTCGGAGACAACCGACACTGGACAACCCATCCAGAAGGGATGGAAAGGCTTGCCTTCTCGAAACGTTTGATTCCTGCTGGAAAAAGCTTGGGATATATTCGGTATATAAATGATTTTGCTGTCTACCCTATTGTCAATAATTGGATTGATACTGGCACGGGTAGCTTTACAGAAGAAAAGCTCTATGTTGTTCAAACAGGAACCAAAGCCATAGCACGTTGCATGTTGATGTCCACAGATCCTGGCGATCTTGTACTCGATCCCACATGCGGTAGCGGAACTACATCTTATATTGCGGAACATTGGGGAAGGCGCTGGATTACCATTGACACTAGCCGCGTAGCTCTCGCCCTTGCTCGTACTAGATTGATGACTGCCCGATATCCCTATTATTTCCTAGCGGACTCACCCGCAGGAATCAAGAAAATTGCTGAGATAAGTGGTAGAGATCAGCCAATTACAGAGACAACTAGAGATATCAAGAAAGGGTTTGTTTATAAACGAGTTCCACATATTACGCTTAAATCTATTGCAAATAATCCAGAGATTGATGAGATTCATGAACGATGGCAGAAAAGGCTTGAGTTCATTCTTCAGGATCTAGAGTCCCTAGTAAACCAATCTTGGGACGAGTGGCAGGTCCCAAAAGAGCCAGAAATTGGCTGGCCGGAGAAAGCCAAGACTCTGCATAAAGAATGGTGGGAGCTAAGACAAGAGCGGCAAAGAGAGATTGATGAGGCAATTGCCCGTAATGCAGATTCAGAACTGCTCTGCGATCAGCCCTATGAGGACAGCAAACGCATTCGAGTTACTGGTCCGTTCACTGTGGAAAGCCTCTCACCTCATAGAGTGCTATCTACTGATGAGGCTCTACCTGCCTCAGAAGCAGAAGGACAGAGAGAGGTTGCGGGCCATTTCGAAACCATGATCTTAGAGAATCTCAAGAAGGCAGGAATTCAGAATACCAAGAAAGGCGAGCGTCTTGTCTTCGATGTCCTGGAGCCTTATGCAGGAACCTGGATTCAAGCGGCAGGAGAGTACACAGCATCTGACGGCCAAGTTAAGAGGGTGGCAGTCTCAATAGGACCTGAACATGGAACAGTAGGACCGGATCAGGTCAAGGAAGCAGCCAAAGAAGCCGTGCATGGAATGGGATTCGATCTCCTTCTAATCTGTGGATTCGCATTCGATCCTCACGTCTCAGAGGAAGCCAAGCACTACGGCAAACTGGATGTGCTGGTTACAAGGATGAACCCGGATCTGGCGATGGGCGAGGAGTTGCTAAAGAAGACAGGAGCTGGAAACTTGTTCATGGTCTTTGGCGAGCCGGATATAACCATCCATCGAATAAAACCAGAGTCTCCAAAGGTCAGGCAGCCCCAATGGCAGCCAAACGAAGCCAAAGAGCCAGGAGAGCAGATTGCAGTTGAGATCAAGGGCCTCGATATCTACGATCCTACCACGGGCGAGATAAGGAGCAGCTCAACCGATGATATAGCTTGCTGGTTCATCGATACCAATTACAACGAGGAGAGCTTCTTTGTGAGGCAGGCTTACTTCACTGGCGCGGATGAGCCTTATGAGAAGCTGAAGAGGGCTCTGAGAGCGGAGATCGATGAGGAAGCTTGGGCGGCGCTCTATTCCACGAAGAGCATGCCGTTTGATGTTCCTGTGACGGGGAAGATCGCCGTGAAGGTGATAAACCATTATGGGGATGAGGTGCTAAAGGTGTTTGAAATTGGGAAATCATGAGGAGATTAGAATAGAGGCTATATGGCTGAAGGCACCGAAGGATTGAGAGAAGTCCCGGCCAGAGAAATACTTGCTAAGATCGAGAAAGGCGAACCTATAGAGTACGATCGTATTGTGATCAAGGGCGATCTTGATGTTAGAATCCTTAATCTAGAGAAATCTATCAAGCGATCTCTCGTTAAAGCTCCAATAAACAAAAAATTTTTATTTCTTTCACTGATAAATGCAAAGTTCCTTGTTGCATCATCAATCAAAATAACTAATTCTCAGATTGATGGCGATGTTTATTTTTCAAATATGATTTTTAAAGAATCACTCAATTTTGAAAATACCAAATTCATTAAAGATATCCGGTTCGAGCAAGCACTATTCTTGGATCGCGCATCCTTTGATGGCGCTCAATTTTATAAGTTTGCTGGATTCTACGGAGCCCTTTTCAATGGCGAAGCTACGTTTGCGAGAGGCACATTTCTTGAAGGCGCTAACTTTCGGTATGCTGGATTCGATAAGTCATCTAATTTTGCCAGCACGGAGTTCGTTGGACATATGATATTCAGCAATGCATGCTTTAGCGGCGAAACCAATTTCAGCCAATCACATTTTTGCGAAAGCACCGAATTCTGTGGATCGACGTTTGGCAAAGTAGCATATTTCCAATTTATAGTATTTGAAAAGAAGGCAGATTTTAGCTATGCAATATTCCGCGGTATTGTCTCCTTCTTCATATCGCAATTCAAGGATTACTCCAGTTTTTCTGAGACGAAGTTTAAAAGGGAAGCGGATTTCGGAAATTCGAATTTTTATGGTAAAACGCTATTCACTAATACACAATTTAATAAGAAATCAAACTTTTTTAAAACCCAATTTACGGGAAAATATCTTTCTTTTGGTGGAGCGAAGTTTAACGGTAACACATATAAGCAGATAAATTTATTTATGATGGCAAAAAAATCGATGGAGGATATGGGAGATAATGACGAGGCAGATCGCAATTTCTACGGTGAGATGGATGCCAAACGAAGAATTAAGCTTTTTCCATTACGATATCTAGAGCTTATATTTAATCAATGGATCTTTGGCTATGGAGTTCATCCCTATAGGCTTTTTTTCTTCTGGCTTGCAATGGTACTAGTCTTCGGCCTAATCTACTATGTAGGGGAATTTCTAGATGGCTCAACTGGACTTATGGATTGTGTTTACTTCAGTATAACTAGTGCAGCTACCCCTGGTTATGGGAATTTTCACCCAAAGAAGGATTTAATCTGTCAAAGCGTAGCCAGTTTAGAGGCAATATTAGGTACTTTCATGTGGGCAGCTTTTATTGCCACTTTCGCACGTAAATTCTCAAGATAACTAAAAGTGGATTAAACGACTTTCTGAGTCACGTTATGAGATGCTATGGAAGGCTAGCAAGCCATGACGGAAAGCCAGGAGCAGAGCGATATGATATGATGCGAAGCATAGGGATGGGATATGCAGACAGGAACCCTATCCTTATGGAGCTGGCGAATGAAGGCAGGATCAAACGACTGCCCTCTCCAATTATGATAAGCGATCTTAAACGCTCGAATCTACATATAGGAGCTAGTAGGATAACGGCTTTGGGAGAATCGAGGCTATCCACATCAGGCCTGAGACTGACTTGCATCTGCAATGGTGAGTTAAGATGTATGAAATTGAACTGAGAACGATATAGCTTTGGATGAAGTCAACCAAAGACCTTCTAAAAAGGAAATCTGGATTTTTCTATGGGCTATTCTTACTTCATCACGATTGTAGGAAGAATAAAGCTTATTACCCAGCATAGAGCATAATGTATTCTTGAGATTAAAACCATAGATTATAACTTACTAGTAAATTCGTGCTAAATTCCCAACCGGAGCATGATTTTCTAGTAAAGCATCTTTCTATTCGCTCTTTCGATAAGGACGCCGTTTTTCGGATTGACCACATCCTGGAAAGAGATTATGAGGACTCTAGATGCTTGTGAG
>Ga0123334_1004429_pt1 | contig 14317 bp, 13 predicted proteins | sample BiotimSIPDNA_FD_89706 | JGI IMG/M metagenome (GOLD analysis project Ga0123334, IMG submission 89706) | Anaerobic biogas reactor microbial communites from Washington, USA - Biogas_R1 time_0 SIP DNA | ecosystem: Engineered > Bioreactor > Anaerobic > Unclassified | place: Washington, USA... | reverse complement strand
TTCTCTACCGTAATACCAATTTTCCATAAAGCCTGTTGGATTTTCTTTAATCGCCACTTCCATTAATGGAAGATAGCTTTTCTTAGGGCCTTCGATATTATCCATAACTAGTTGATGATGTAAATGAAATTCTTCTGGTAAAAGAACCATTTTAATGTCATTACCGCTTTTTACTCTATGTGTAAGTGTTTCATGAATTGGCATTTCCCAGTACCAGTTGCCACGGTTATCATGAATCTTCTGATACCATATTCTAATTCTAGGCTTACCGTCTTTATCATAATTCCAAGTATATCTAGATTGCGCTTTTTCAGCATCATCAGTCCAAAATTCTCTAAGAATTGTCGCCCATCCAGAATCGAATAATTCGTCTAAATCAGTGCAAACAGCAATATCGGCGTCTTTTGGAATTAATTTCATTGAGTCATTTCTAGCTACATCAAATCTCCAAGGATCAATAATTTTAGATTCTACTATTGCACCTTTTTCTTTTAAAATCTCTACAGTCCTATCAGTTGATCCAGTGTCTAATACAACAATGTAATCTGCTTCTGACATACTGTCATACCACTCAGCTGCAAATTTTTCTTCATTCTTGGCAATAGCATAAACGCATATTTTATAATTAGAATCGATCTTAGCATCAATTTTAGTGTATAATCCTTGAAAGCTATCTCTATGCAAACATTTAAATTTTGGATATCTTTCTAAAAATAGTTCATGCGTTAGATCTGGCTGTAGATGAACTTCATATGGATTACCGCCAAAAGCATCCTGCTCATACAAGTATGGAACTACTATGAATATCTCTTTTGCCTTATCATAAATCCTATCTAAAAGCTTTTTTGCTTTATCGGGATCAATATGCTCTAAAACATCTCCAAATATGATAATATCATAATAATCAAACTCAAAATCGCAGATATCACTAATAAAAACATTGTCATAAACTTTGTCGATTCCATTAATTTCTATCATTGGCTCATAAATTTCAACAGCATCAATCTGTTTAGCATACATTTGTAAAAGTCTACCATATTTACCATAGCCGGGGCCAACATCTAAAACTGAGCAATTCCCGTCTGGAAAAAGCATATTGATCCTATTTATAATTAGATTTTCTACCGCCTGATTTTTATATGATCCACCCATAAACATAACTAACTACCTCCTACATTATCCTATAATAAAGACTCTTAAATTCATTGGAGCAGATATACTGCCAACATGTATCTTTATGTTATTACCATCAACAACCTCAACTTCAGTGTCTACAAGCCTATTATCACTTAAGTCTTTTAGTGTTACAATAACATCTTCTGTTGCAAGTGCGTGATTAATAGTATATATAGTATCTGCTGACACAAGTATATCTTCTGTATATTCTTGTATTATATAGCCAGTAATCTCTTCTATTAGATCAACGACATAGCTATATAATGACTCAATTGGCTCTAAGCTATATGAATCAAAATTACTACGAAGTCCTAAATATACTGGTCTTCCAAGGTCACCAAACTCAAGTATGACATATACCATCCTGACACTGCCTACAAAGTTTTCAAATCTTTCAATATCTAAAATTGTACCAGGCATAAGCAGCGGTCTAGCGATTGGCAAATCTGCATCTGCGACGCCATTCGCGCTATTTAAGCCGTGTAAGCTTGGAATACGAATACGTAAATCAAATGTCGGAGTATCTTCTATATAAATAGCCTCAACAATATAGCCTATATAGATATTTGACATTTTGTTTCTTTCATTTTCTATCATATTTATCTACCGCCGATTTATGCTGGAACAAATTCTTGCATTCTTGATTTCATGACTTTGTCGCTGGTATATGTTAAAATATCTGAATCTTCTCTAACAAGCTTTAACTTAGTTTTGTATCCTTGAAGACCTATCTCTTCTGTGATATATACTATCTTCCAAAGACCTGAAGCAATATTGTCATGCCCATCGTTGTTTTTTACTTTTAATCTAACTATGTCAGTTGGCATAATTTTAGGATTTCCTATAACCTCTAAGTCCATTACATTTAATGTCATAATAGCTTTTTTTACGCTGTCAATAACACGGGCTTCTATTGGTTGATGATCAGCATTTTCAATATATGTAAGCTGCAGTTTAAGTTTAAAATCAGCAATATCAGGAACGGGTAAATTATGTCTTTCCATTATGCTTTGAATGTTTTCCCATCTATTACCAATCATCTCAGAATACTTAGTCACTAAACCTTTCTCATCCTCTAAGTATGCCTCACTCGCAGTAACAGGAATTTTGACTGTCAAACCTTCTATAAGGAATGTATAGTCTATCGTATTTGTTAGACTAATGACTTCACTCTGTGTTGATGTGCCATATGAATAATCCCAAACACGCGATAGTTGTTTTCTTTTAGCGTATGGTAAAAACATAAACGATATTCTACCACCATCAGGATATAATATAACATCCCAATATGTTGTAGATGACATATAGCCGCCGATATTGTCAACAGTTGAGTTACATAGTGGAACTATTTCGCTGTTGATAAAATCGATGTCTGAGCCTTCCGGCTTCCACAACTCTCTAGGTAAAAGAACGTTGCATTTTATATTTGGATACTCTGTTCTGCCATTCACTGTCGTGCCTTCACCGATATACCAGCCATTTCGTTTAGCAAAACTTATTAGCATATCTTCTACGGGCGTTCCTTGCCTATAAAACTGGGCTGGATATGTAATATTTGTTTGTGTTGCATATGCGCCAATAGCTGCCATACATCCTAAATTATTAAATGTGGATTTAAATTTAATGACACTTAGATTATATAAACTAGACATTGACTCTGGTGTATCAAATCCGTATTTTAGCTTTATATTCGCTCTATTGGTTTGAACTTTAGACAGTAAGTCATAACCAGATCTATCAAAGATCATCAAGTCTAGTTTACTAAGAATTCCAGACTCGAAATTTTTAGGAGTTCCTAAAAATCTATCAAACGTCATACTAACTAAACCCATATTATTGATATCAAATGATCGATACTCGCCGTAGCTATCTTTTACTTCCATAATGACATTAACTGCCCGCGCCATAGCCGATCACCTCCTGATAAACACGAATAATTGAATCAAACTGATTTTCTATCTCAGCAACTACTAAATCAAACTCGCCGCTACGCATTTCCGTATTGCCATGCCAAAAGTAATAGTCTAAGTAGTCAATGTATAATTCTTTTGCAGCATCTACTAATTCAATAAAATCTTTATACTTGATTGATCTTAGTGTATCTACACTAGAAAGCACGTTTGTAAGGTCTATCATGGTGCTTTTAAGACTATCAGAAAGCCTTTGATAATCTTTATTAGATCCCAAAGAAGATACATCGGCTAAATTTTTATAATTATTAAGCAGTAAAATTCTTCCTTCAAAGAATTTGATTGCCGGATCTGCAGATAATGTATCTCTAGGATTAACATATACGCTTTCATTAACATACTTATCAAAAACAATACCATATTTATTCACCGGTAAAAATATACTAGAGTCATATGCCCAATAAATAGTACTCTCACTAATTGGTGTAACAATGGCAAGTCCTGTATATTGTACATTTAAATCCTCGCCAGCTTCAGTAATCTCTTGTTTAAAATTAGGCAACGGGTAAATCTCTTCAACTGTAATAGTAATACTTAAATCAACTAAAATATATCTGCCATCTCTAAACGGCTTTTTCCATGATGAGCTTGTTTGAACTATTCCTTTACCGGAAATCTCGCCAATATAAAATTCTACTGTTGGTAAAGATGTTATGCCACCAGCAACCACCGGGTATGATAATGACTTTATGTCATCAACTAAATCATCGAGTCTGTTATATTTCGTATTATATAAATAATCTTCATGTAATGTGATGCTAAAAGAATACGTTTTCGCTGAACCGCCAGTATACATTTGAATAGGCGACATTCTGCCGAGCATACTTTGACTAGAAAAATTTGGAGAATAGCTATATGATAATGCATCAGGAATAATATTTTTTAATATTATCTCATTTATACTCGTAGCTGTTTTTCGAATAAAACAAATACTCATCAGGTCTTTAGTAATTTTACTCATATTATTTTCCAGCACCCCTAACAGCCTCATATGCATATATTTGTATTTCTACTATACTTATTAGCGCCAATAGGCTTTGTTTAAAAATACTAAACTCCTCGTAAGTTTCAAAGATTCTTTCTCTTAATGGATTACCATATGTCTCTTTAACTGACAGCAATTCATTTAATAGTTGATTTAGTTGACTTAACTGATCCACTCCATAATTTTTAATTATTGACAAATATGTTGCAAAAAGTCTAACAATCATCGGAATAAGTGTTCTATTTGCTTGAGAAAAATTAAGTAATATACCATTCAATGAATCAATATCACCGGAATCTATAATCTCTTCAATATTCTCTACTTCATAGTCATTCACCATATTAATAAAGTTAAACAAGTTTGCGATTTTTTGATTTTCAAAACTATACTCTTTTACATAATCATAATCAAAATATCTTTGATAAAAATCTTCAATAGAAGTCACTGAGCCGGCGAATGATTGTGGCACTGTCGTTATTGTATAAACCTGTTCAAACGTAGTTAGTTGATCTATTGGCTGTTGCTCAGTAGGAAATAAAGAAGATTCTGGAGAACTAAATAGCTCATGAAACACAAAGCTCATTGAGCATGATACTAGTTTATATCGCCCATTACTGAATGGCTTCTTATAACCAAAGCTAGTTGTAATATGGCCTTTTCCAGCAAATTGATTGCCAAGCTGCAAGTAAACAAGCGGTGGCTTTATTACACTTCTTTTAACAACTGGCTTACTCAATTTTTTAAGCTCATCAATCATCTTATAAATTGAACCATCTATACTGTTTGATGGCATGTCCTCATGCATCTCAAAATCAAAGCTTATAGATTTCTCATTACCTCCAACATAAAAGTTTATCGGATGTAATATTCCAAAAGGAGACTCAGAGATAATTTTTGGAGAATATGATTCAGCTAGTTGATTTGGAATAAGTTTTAATTCTATGCTCTTACACGCGTTTATATTATATAGAAAGAGGCTGCTCACAACTGTAGGAACATAGATATTAAGTTGACCTGGACCAGCCATGAAATTCTGCTTAGTAGTCCACGGTTTAGTATATGTACTAGGAATATTAGCCAATTAAATCACCGCGATTGCTGGAGTAGCCGTAGTTGTGTTTCTCATTGTTGTAGCCAATAAGTTAGTTTCAACTATTTTATCTGAAACACCTTCTTGGCTATTAACTATCTTATTGACGCCTTCAAAAAATGCCCTAGTTGTTAAAGGTTCGTTAGTTGCTGGTGTTGTTAAAGTTGTGTCTCTGGCTTTCTTTCTAGATGCTTCAAGTTCGTCTAATTTTCCTTGACGCCCTTCAGCGCCTTGTATAGCGTTGGCTATGCCGATACCAGCTCCAATTAAACCGCCGACGGCTATACCCGGTATTCCGAATGCTGAACCCATCATCATACCGCTGGCTGCACCACCTAAAGCGCTAACACCACCACCAAGCCAATTAGCCAAGCTATCATCCTTAATTAAAGATGACTGTTGAATGGCAGTTCCTGCTAATTGAGAGGCGCCTAATCCTAAAGCACCAATACCTAATGCAGCGCCTTTTGAGATATTGAAAGCTGCTGAAGGTTGAGCAAGCCCAGCCATTATTCCCTGTGTTCCACCTAAGCCGCCAATCAACTTATCGGTGGCTGGCTTAATGGCAATTATTCTAACCCAATTAAGTATAGAATTAAGTGTGCCTGAAAGACCATATAAGCCTAGTTCCTGCATTGCTGCGCCAGCTACTTGCGAACCCCAGAAATTCTGTGTTGCATTCTCTATTCTATCTGCAAGACTCATTTTTAAGTCTTTTAATTCGTCTTCCATAGAAGTGTTGACACCTAATAATTTATCTTGCAAATCTGCTGAATATTCACCTAATTTATCGCCATGTGTTGCGATTCTGGCTAACTCATCTTTAGATAAACCAAAAGTAGAGCTCAGTCTAGACATATACTCAGCTCTTAAATAGTGGTCATCAATACCACTTAGTGTTTCGTGTATACTTCCTAATAATTGTCTAGTTGCATCTTCATATTGGCCGCCGATCATCTGCTCTTGGAATTTACCAGTATCAAAACCCTGAAGTAATGCACCGCCTTGATAAATTTGAGACATTTCTTCCATTGTTCCAAATTGAGCTGTTTTTGCGAGTGAAGATAAGAATGTAGTTGACGTAAGTCCTATAGCGCCTGAAAGAGCAGCAGCTTTAATTAAAGATTCATTTGCTCTTAAATTAGCTTGCATATTACTTCTATGAATAAAATTATTTGCATCAGACATATCAACAACTGCACCTTGTAATAAAGCTACTTGGACACCAAATGTATTAGAAAACGCGTTTAACCTATTTCCAATAGCAGTTACAAACATATCCGTGCTATCTCCAAATATACGGTAACTGTTTTCAAATGCTGTAATTAGTCTAGCATCAAGCTTTCCAAGAGTTCTTTGAAGGCCCATAACAGAAGTAGAAACACCTGTCAGCGTTTTTGTATCGATATTCTTCCAGCCAGCGCCAAGTAGTTGATTTTGTACTGACACAAGGTCTTTCACATTATGGACAGACTGGCCAATTTCTCTGTTAGCTTCTCTAACGCTTTTATAGGCTTCATTATACAGTTTAGTATAATTTTTCCAAGTAACATTAGACTCGAGTTGCATCTCATGAGAAATCCTAAAGAGTTCGGCGTTATTCTCAATTGCTTTTTGTAAAAGCTTATTACCATCTTTGTATAAAGCATTAAGGCCTGACTGTAATTTATTTTTCTTTATTCCTAACTCCATAAGCTCTTCTGATTTTTTAATAGCTTCTTCAGTAAGCTTTAATCCTACTTCATGGCCCTTATTTTGCTTTTTTATATAATCAAGTAAATACTTATATACACTAAGTCGCTTTTCTTCATCTTTAACATTTTCTTTTACTGTATCAAGTATACCTTTTTCAAATGCGTCAGCTGTTTTTAATGAAGCGATAAGATTATTTAGCTTATACCCTTTACTTATTCCTATAATTTTTTCTACTTGAGATATATCTAATTCTCTTGTTGTTTTAGGTCCTGCCATAGTAATACACCCCTATTTTGAAACTTCGTTTACTCTTTTTGACTCTAACTCTTTCTGCTTCTTTAATAATTTATACCAGTTATTAAGTTCAAATGGTGTCATATTATCTGAATCATCTTTACTAATATTTCCTAAATATGAAAGAATAAACTGTAACTCCATGATATTTGCTATTTCTATTTCTCTAGCTTTCTCAATGCTTAAAACTGTCTCTTCTGACAATTCATCTAATTTATCAAAGCCAATACTATAGAGTGTTATCATACTCACGAAACATGTCGGCATTAATGCCTACACCCCCCGTGAAGTCAGTATGGCATGATTGACATTCAACTGTAAATGTTGTATCTAATCCAAATTTTAATTCTAATTTTCTAGTAAGAAATGATAGATCTTTTCCTGGTAGATTCTCTAAGTAGTCTATCAATTCAGAAAGTGTCTTTCTACTACCATCCATATAGCTGATTCTAATCGCTTGTAATAGTAAATAAGAATATGAGTCGGGAAGTCCGCGTTTCTCTTTATGCCTATGAGCTGCATTCCAATCGGCCTTTGTTGGAATTGCCTTAGTGATTACTTTCCCATCTGGCATTGTAATTTTCTCATTAAGCCAGTCTTCATCTAAATGAGTCAATTCAAAATTATCATAGTCTATATTATATGTATGAATCTTACCGCAGAAAGGGCATCTCAGCGTCTGATCAAGCATATTTCCAAATGTAAGTACTCTTGTTTTATGAAGAATAAATTTCTTATCTTCATCACAAAGTACATCAGGATCAACTGACGGGTCGGTAACTGCTTTTATAATCTCTTCGATAGCCGCCTCATTGAATGAGCTAAATAAAGTAGAGAGTTCTTTACCTTTCATTCCACGAATAGCAACTTCCTCTGGGGCATTTCTTAATAGACCATTAGATGGCAGCTTAACTTTTTCTATATTATTCATTTATACTTCTTCTCCTTTTAACGAAAATCGAGGACTTGTTGAAATCAACAAAGTCCTCGAGCTACGAGTTTTATATGTTAACTTCTACTACACTACTAAACTATTTTTTTAATAGTTAGTCATTTAGAGGATTCTTTGGAACATCCTCTTCAGAGCCATAGTTGCTGTATGTTGGAGCAAACTCTTGAGAAGGATCAATCTCAATTTTCATAGTAATTTGCTTGAATTCGCCAGATGCAGCGTCTAGATCTCCCATATTAAGATCAGAAATCCACATACCTTCAACATACCATTTTCTTTCAAATTGTCCATTAGAAGCATATTCTGTAATATAACCGTTTTTCTTATATTCATCCGCTACGCCAATATTACCGCTCTTCCAATCATAAGTTTGCTTAAACCATGTAAGAACAGCATCAAGCTCTTTTCTGCTTAAAACATCAATAACGGTTATTTGTCCGCCAGTCCAAGTTGCAACTCCGGCAAATTTCTTTGCATCATTACCATGTCTAAGTTCTAAAACATTAAGACTAACAGATGGAATAAATGCTTGTTTAATAACTAACTCTAAGTTATTATCTTCCTCGTTATCAACTGTTGTAACATCATTGATTGTTACAATAAAATTATTAGTTCTACGAACATCACCTAATAGTCCTGATAATGGTTTGACTCTAATGTTAGCCATTATAGTTCGCCTCCTTCAAGGATAACTTCATAAGTATTTTCAGATTCTTTAATTGTTATATTAAATTCAACAGATTCGATAACTCTAATTGGCAGATAACTGACAGCTGCCTTCATGATTCCATTCGCAATATCGCTTTCTGTCATTGTAATATCTTTACCGATATAAACTTGATAATTTTCTATTCCATCAGAGTTAAGAATTGTTCCAAACAATGATTTCATTCTTAAAGATACCGTATCCCACGACTTCCTATTGTTTGGCTGAAATAGCATTGACTCAGCGATTCTAATAAGCTGGCGCTTAATCCAAAGAGCCTCTGTTATAACGTGGCTTCTATAAAATGGATGAATGCTTGTAGCCTTATCACTTGAATACATAGTGTTCTGTGAGACAAATAAATTTCCTACACCAATCTTATTTGTTAAAACATTAATATTTAATGCTTGGAAAGCTTCTTTTTCTACAGTGCTTATTGCTCTAAATAAAGAGATAAATTCAGGAACTATGCCATACTGTTCTCCAGCGACTGGAATCCATGGTGTTTCTAGTGCAAGAAGCTTTGCTTTTCTTGCTAGTATTGCCAATGATGCTGGAATACCCACATAATCTGTTGCTTCTGCGTATACTCCTGGTGTAGCTAGTAATTCTTCAGATATATCTAAATCTTCATCAATTTCCGATGTATCAAAAACGCTTTCAATTCCAGTAAACCCTGAGTTAATAGCAACGCTGATTTTTGGAGAAGAAAATTCAGCTACAATATCTGCAGCAGCTGACTCATTTACAAATGGTGTAAGGTCTAATAACAACTCGATGTTATTATCGTCTACAAGGTCTTTTAGGTCATCATCCCAAATGATTGATTCTCCACTACCAGAAACAAACGAATACGGTACTACAATAAATTTATAATCTAAGACTTCTAAATCCGAGATATTCGCGGCGTCATCTTCATCAAAAGTTCCAGGAGTATCTACGGCATAGCATAGTAAATTTACACCAGCTCTTAGTAAGTATTCAGCAGAATATAGCTCCTTGAATTGAACCATTGTTGTTGGCGCTTGAAATGCCGTTTCTAATTCTTTAATCGTATTTATCCTAATAGGATTCTCAGATGCAGCTTTTAGCAGTGCATTCTTAAAAATAACTAGCGTTAATCCCACGTCATTTGGTTGTTTAACAGCGGGTGCAACTGATATGTTTACATTAATTGCCATTCATAATTACCTCTCTATCGTAATTTTTTAAATAAATCTTTTAATCCAAAATCTTTAACAATGTCTTGTTTAATTAAACTACTGGCATTTGGTGGAATCTTGCTGCCTGTCATAATGTCCATGTTAGTCATCATAAAGAATGCTTTAATGAAATCTAAATCTTTGTTATTCGCGGCCTCTCTAATAAATTCTACACTAGTATTATCTGCGACTTTTTTAAGATCAACAATATTCTCTTTAACAACATGCGGCTTATTTAAAAGCCTTTCTAGTCTCATTCTGTAATATTTATTAATAGCGCTTACATAACCTTCTTTATATGCATCTATGACATATCCGGGGGCATTTCTCGCCTTTAGTTTATTTATAGATTCCGTATAAGCTTTTCTATTAAACACTGTTAGTTTCATATACTTGCTCCTTTACTAGCATTACTCTTCTTCAAATTCTCCACCGTCAAATCCTTCAATAGCGTCATCAACATAAAATGATCCGCCTTCAACATCAATATCAACTTCAGTTGATGTAACGATTTCTGAAACTCTAAAATTAAGAAGTCTAGCATTCTTAATCTCATACGCGATAGAGTAGTGATAGATACGATCATCATTCTGAAATTCACTTTGCTCTACTGGACCAGAAATATATGTGATGTCATATGACTCTGTATATTCGAGGCTGTTTTTAATATCTATTTGAGTAACCTCAAGTGTCTGATCAAAATTAAATGCTTGCATGATATTTTCAGTAATATCATCTAGTGTTTCAGGTGTCTTTGTATAAATATCTAATTGATAAACCAGATTTACTGTAATAAACCTAGCAGCAACTCTCGTATGTGTGTCATCATCGTAGTAATACTCAACGCCACGTTTTCTTGCGGCAAAATTTTGAATATCACTTGGCTCAAAACCACTAGGCCTATAAATAGAAATTAGTGGAAACCTCAACGCATTTTTTGTTATGTCATCCTCAACTAAATTATACGCAACGTTATATACGATCGCGGTATTTGCATAAATAGTATTAGAGTACCACGCTTTGACTTTGTTTGTAAAAGCTATATCAAAATCTTTAAGCATAATATCTCCTCCTCATACACACTAATCTGTGTCAACAATCGCTTTTACTACATTATAAACAATTGTTCTTTTATCTCTACCTTTTTTTAAAAGGCCCTTTAGATGCATATAAGAAACAGGAGAATCGTTGATTGTATAAATAACATCAACCATCTTATCATTATAACAAAATGAAAATTCTTCTTCTCCTAGTTTAATTCTAATAACGACGTGGCTAACCATATCAAAATTATTGCTTATTTCAGATGGATCTGAATTAAGCATTGATCGTAGTTCTTTATCTGATATCTTAATATTAAAAATATCATATCCAACAAACTCAAATATGGCAAAGTCTGTAAAAGTGTCTCTAAAAAAGTCTTTTACAGCCTCTTCATCTTTAAATTCCCGCATAATAATATTGACAACTTTCATAACATCAAGATTTAAATCAGCGGTATTTGAAGCTTCTTCAAGTATAATCGTTTCTATACCATCAAGATCTCGCTTTTTTACTGATTGAACAGCATTTATAAGCCCATTAGCATCGTCATGACTTAGCATATTACTTTCTACAAGGCGCTTAATAAATAAAGATAACTCAGTTCTTTTATTCATATATATATAATATCTCCTTACTATACCTATTATTTATGGCATTATGCATAACTGAAATTACACACTTGATTATACATATAATACACTTAATTATACGCATAATCAAATGTATTTAACTAAGGCACCATTAAGCCGAAACTCTCCGGCGCCTTAGAAAATACAATTAGTTATTTAGTTAGTAATTAATTAATTTAGTTAAGATCAGCTAGGAAATGCAGGTGCTGATGGAACAACAACGTCAGTTCCTAGAAGTGCAACGTCTCCATCGTATTGACCATCCTTAGTTGCTAGCAATACTGGTAATGCCATTGGGTCGTTGATAATTGAGCCTCTTACGAAGTAATCAGCATTAACAACTAATTTACCATATGACATTGTGTAAGCTCTACGGATCATGAAGTCATCAAGTGTTACAGGTGTAGTTGCAACTACTGGAATGTAAGGTGCGAATACGATACCTGCGTCTAAGTTGTCTTTTTCATTCTTGTAGATAACTGCCCAGTCATTTGCATCCAAATCAGGAACAGCAATAACTTTGATGTCTTTTAGCTTACCGATTACAGAAGGTCCGCCGATTTGAGAACCGAAGTCTGAACCCTTAAAGTCTGGTAATGTTTCTACGATTGTTTGAGCGTTTACGCCAACTAGCAATACGTTACCACGTACACGTTTTGAAATACTGAAGATGTAGTTTGAAGCTCCTACAACAGCATCTCTAAATGATAGTTTGTGGAATTCATATAAACCGTTAGCAACACCAGCTGCTCTGTTCCAAATTACTTGAGCTGGGGCTGAGTTCATGATTTCGAATACGAAGTCTAGATCAGTCTCACGCTTTAGTTCATACATAGCAGATTCAGCTAGTTTATCTTCTAATTTAACACCAAATTGAGCTTCGAAACCGAAACCAGCTTGGAATGAATAATTAGTTTTGATTGTTCTAGCCATAGCAGTAATTTCGCGTGAATCGATGTCTGCGTTCAATTCAGGAACTTCTGTTGGTGCATACTTGTTGTCATAAGTGTAGTAAACTTCGATAGCTGAAGATGGTTCTTTGTCAAGTGTCATTGTTACTTGCATTGTAGTTGCGCCTGCTGTAACTACACCATTAGAAATAGTGATTTCACCTGCTGTTGGGTCAGCTAATGTGGCTGTAAAAGCTGCATCAGATGCCCAAGTAATATCTGCTTCTACGTCTCTTTGCTTTAATACAAGTGATCTTGCCTGAGCAGGACCCCAAATAGGTTTAGCTGTTGAGTCGTATGCTCCTGTTGCTTCGATTGCTGGTAAATTAACTTTGTATGATGAGTAATTCTTGTCAGTACTGATTTTGAATGGTGTGATTAATGCGTCGCCTGCAGTAACGCTTCCCTTTGTACTTCCTGCAATTGTTTGATAGTAGAAAATCATAGCTTTTTCAGTTTTGATTGGCTGTGTTGAAGCAATTTCCGTAACGATTAGGTTTGGAAAATAGCCAAAGAAAATGTCAAAGTATGTCTTCATTAAGCCGACGCCGGCTCCTTGGCCTGTAATACCGTATGTACCAGGACCTGATTGTGTTGCTTCTGTTAATACTCTCACTGCTTGAGTCATGTTCTCAGCTAAAGTCTTATATAAGTGTTGTTGCTCTTTACTCATATCTTTAGTTCTAAGTTTGATGTCTTCAGAAATTGTTCTTGGGCCTTGTGTAATTGGCTTACGAACGTCTTCACGAACTACTCTACGTTGAGTTAAATCTTCGTGTTTTCTTTCTGAATAAACAGGTCTTTTAGCAGGAGGAGTTTGTTTCTCTTGTTGTGCTCTGCGTTCTTGAAGTTTCTTCAATACTTGCTCTTTTGTTAGTTTCATATTTTCTCCCTTATAATATTATTTTTATTTTTTGTTAACTACAATCTGCAACTAATACTATAACTGAGAAACCTTTTATTTTTAACCTAAGTTGTTTATAGGTTTGTTTAATCTTCTCCATCAAAATGCATATTTTTCGCTAAGAATGACAGCCTCGCTTTTTACAATTATTCTTTATCTACCAATTTAGCAAGATATTCTAAATCTTCATCACTTAGTTCGTCTAATTCTTCCTCAGATAGCTCGTCAAAGTCTAGTAAATCTTCCTCATCTTCAGATTCTTCATCTTCTTCGCCATCAGATTCTTCTTCGCCGTCTTCAGACTCTTCATCTTCGTCGCCTTCAGACTCTTCTTCGCCTTCATCTTCAAGGTCTAATTCAAGCATAGGATCTTCAACTGGAGATAGCTGCTCTTTTAAATCTAATATAAGTTGTCTCAATTCGTCGATATCAGATTTAAGCGATTCAAGAGTTACTTCTTCAGATTCTTCCTCAGATTCTTCTTCAGACTCTTCTTCACTTTCAGATTCTTCTTCGCTTTCAGATTCTTCTGATTCTTCTTCAGACTCTTCTTCGTCTTCAGACTCATCATCTTCACCAACTAGTTTAAGTTCATTCTCTTTAGCCTCTTCAGCGAATTCATCGATAATATTATTGGCTTCAGTTACTACTTCTGTGTTTGTACTTTCTTCTTTTGTCTCTTTTAATTTAGCCAATTCGTCAAGTACCTCCTTATATTCT
>Ga0123334_1004427_pt1 | contig 14320 bp, 17 predicted proteins | sample BiotimSIPDNA_FD_89706 | JGI IMG/M metagenome (GOLD analysis project Ga0123334, IMG submission 89706) | Anaerobic biogas reactor microbial communites from Washington, USA - Biogas_R1 time_0 SIP DNA | ecosystem: Engineered > Bioreactor > Anaerobic > Unclassified | place: Washington, USA... | reverse complement strand
TTTCTGAATTAAAGGAGAAGTCGCACTTAAATCAAAAGAACCTTCCCCTAAAAGAAAATCTGTTTCTGAAAAAGCCACTGTCAAAGTTTTTGAAGAAGCTTCATACTTTTGGAAAAAGCTAGGTAGGTTTTTAGGCGAAACAAATTGGAAAACCAATTGACATGCCTCTTTTTGACATAGCAAGCTAACATCTTTTATTTCTGCAGCAAAAGAATAAGACGTTAAAAGGAACAAAAGAAGAAGGACTTTTATCTTTTTCATTGGGCAGCCTTCTTTGATGTGTAGGTGGTCAATTTAAAAGAAACTGAAACGGTAATGGGAGTCCATCCATGAGTTTCAGCCTTTTCGAGTTCTGTTGCAATACCTGAGTAACGCCCTAAACGCAAATCCGTAATGGATGTAGGGTAATTAAAATTAGCAATCTCAGCAAAAAGGTAGCCTAGCATATGGTAACCAGAATTTACGACAATAGAATACTTATTCTCAATGTAGTAATCTTTTGTTTCACGACCTTCTGGATTAAATTTCTGGATTTGTACACCAGAACTTCTTAACACGGCATATAAATCTTGCAAGCGAAGAGGCACTTTTTCTTCTTCAGGGAACATTTCTTTAAGGCGTTCAAATTCATTTTCTGCTTGTGCTAATCGAAGGCTCAACTCGGCAATTCTATTTTTCTGCACATTAATTTTAGCAAGATCATCTTGAGCTTTACTTAATTGCTGTTCTAAATCTTGTTTCTTTATTTCAAAAGCTTTCCATTCATATTCATAAAACGCAAAAGCACCACCACCAAGTAGTAATACAATTAAAATGGCAAAAATATTCTTTTTATCTTTCCAATCAAAATTACCCATACCTATCTAGCTCCTTCCAGGCCGAGGTCCTGTTTGATTGATGCTTTAATAGTAAAATTATAGGTATCTTCTGCGCCAGCTTTCGTAGTTGCAATGGAAATTAAACTAACGGCACTAATACTGACTTGCTTTTCAAGCTTAACCATATATTCTGCCACTTCAGAAAAATCAAAAGTGAACCCTTTTAGCTCCATTTCATTAGCCCCAATCTGATTTAAATTCGTAAGCCACATATTAGGAGGTAAAATGGAAGATAAGTTTTCAAAAAGAATAACCCATCTTTTCTTACTGACTTGTATTGATTTTAATGCATTATTTTTTTGAGCAATGACAGATAGTTTATTATCAAGCTCCGTAATTTTATTCAGTAATGGTTTTTCTTTTTCCACTTCTGCAAGTGTGGATTGTAAATTATTTTCTAGTTGAGAAGTAACATCTTGCATATGAATCTTCAATAGGAAGATTAATACTAGTACAACTAATAAAGCCACTATAGGCCAAATAATACGTCGATCTAAAATCCAAGATAAATCATTCTTAACCTTCCTATATTCAGCAGGAAGTAAATTGATTTCAACACAAAGTTTATTCGTTTTCTCTGCCATTAGAATTTCCTCATGGCATACCCAAGAGCGGGAGCATAAATATTTACAAGTGCTTTTGAAAGCCCTGATTCACCAACGACTTCTGGTGAACAAGAAACCTTTTCAAATGGATTAAGAGCTTCTGTAGGAATTCCAATTCGATCCTCTATGTACTCGCATATTCCAGGAAGGCTCACTCCCCCTCCACTCAATAAAATCTTACTTGGCTTTTCTCCCGATTCGGAGTTAGAAAAATAACGAATGCCAAATTCCAAGGCACCAACTACTTCTTCAAAAGCAAGTTGCATTGCAGACTCAACATCTGCTTCAGAAAATCCGTCTATCATCACAGGTTTTTCGCTTTCAAACATTTCATGACATTTTGCAGCATCGATCCCCAGATGTCGGCACAGCATATTAATCACGGATTCCATAGAACCACTTGTCAATGCACGCGTAGAATGAAAGAATCCTTCCATTAAAAATACGATGCTAGCCTTTTTTTCACCAATATTGAAAATGGCAACCGTCTTTTTTTTCTCTTCTTCTTCAACAGACGACATATACACATTCGCTAAAGCAAAGACATCGACATCAATCGCATTTAGGCGTATATCAGCATCCTTGTAAAAACCCGCCCATGAATCTAACATGGCGTTTTTAGCAGCGACAATATTGGCTTTAATTTCACCTTCTTGTCGATCGTAAACTTGATAATCTAAGATATTATCTTGATCGTCAAAAGGAGGACGAGCTTGTGCCGTCTGAACAATGATTGCATCTTCATTCCCATTCTTTGGCACTTTAACAGTTAGCTTATCGACAAGCACTCCAGATGCACTATTAATCCCAGCGACGATATCTACTTTTTCTCGGTCACCGACTTGCCTTGCCATTATTTTAGACAAAGCATCACGTAATTTTTCTGCGTCTCGAATTTCCCCATCTTCTAATGTCTTTTCTGGTAAACGTTCCAAATCAACAGCTGTGACTTGAATATTTCCTCGATGACCATGAAATACTCGAACTAGTTTGATACTGTAATGACCAATATCAATTCCGACCGTTTGTCGATCGCCAAGCATATGTGAAAAAAAATCAGAAGCCAAAATATACTCCGACGGGAAACATTATCATCTAATTCTACCTTTCGCAAACCCGAATGTCAAGCAAAAAATACATAACTCCTTGAAAAATAATTAGTTAGCCCTATTTTTAACCTCAATAATCAGGTCTTTTTCTTTTTATGAACCTGAAATATGTACTGAAGAACCTTTTCTTGTATTCGACCAAATTCACCAGAAAAGGAAGCTGTGTATAAATATAAATCTGGATATTCTTGTCTTTTTTTGCTTAATTTGCGTAAAATCTCAATTTTTACTCGATCTGAACCAAAACTAGGTAAACTAAATTGAATTTCAATATCACGTGTAGGTATTTCACTTATGGGTAAGCCAATTAAAATACCACCCGCAGACAAGTCAAATAAAAAACCTTTCAACTTGGAGGAATGAGAAATAAAAGCTTGTACTGGAATTAAGACTTGTTCTCGAATCCAACGTCTTAATTGAAGTTTTTCAAAGTCAACTATATGTGAGAGCTCTAGTTCATTTGAACTTACTTTTAATACTTTAACTTTACCAGAATAAACAGCCTCATCTGGTTGAGTCCAACGCATAGAGATAATGGAACCTTCCAATGAAGGGTAAAAGTTCTCTCCCCAAATTCCTGAGATTTTTACCTTCCAACTTTTTTCATCAACAGCAATAACTTCCGTATGTTCTTTATCTGACTTTGAGTTTGATAAAAGAGTGACCTTAATCCCTGTTACAAATTGTCTTGAACTGGTTAAAATGCAATTCTTATGATTGACTGTAAAGCCTAGCTTTTCACGTAAAGAAGAAACCGATTGTAATGTTTCCGTGCGAATCTGATTGATTTTCCTAAACTCATAAAATCGATTCACCGCTTCTTCAAATAGAATGGATGAATTAAAAACGGCGTCTTTATTCGAAAAAGAAGATTGACGTACTATTTTTTCAATCGTATGCATCTCTTTTTCAGTTAAACAAAGAAGCTTCTTTTTGCTTTCAAAACTTTGACTCCCGAACATTTCTTCACTTTCTCGCCGTTTTTCACTACGATGAATTTCTATTAATACCAAGAGAAGTAGTAACAAAATAGTTACCACTCCAATCCATATTAAAACGGCGGGGTCTATCATACTCAGACCTGAGTCCAAAGACCCTGAATATACGAACCTTTTATGGCACTTGGTATTTGATTGTTTAGAAGAGGTGTGTTTTGAACTGCCCCTGAAAGAATCTTTGGCGACACTACACTTGGCTCCCTAGGATCTAGAAGCACCAAATCTATATTCGACCTCTTCTCCATCTTTTGAAGCCCCGCACAAGCGATTTTCGCTGGATTGAACGAAAGTAAATCCAGCGCCCGTCGTTCGCCGACGTGGTCTACCAATGTAGACCAAATCGCTGGTAATGCGACTTCTAATGAAATAGCACCAGCAACGGCATCTTCAAAATTCACTTCTTTTTCTTGACGAAGAACAGGTGTGTGATTACAACTGATGGCATCAACAACGCCACGTTTGAGGCCATCCCAAAGAGCTTGTTTATCTTGAGGAGAACGAAGTGGAGGGATGAGATTAAAATGAGAGTCCAAATCAAAAAGAACTTGTTCATCAAACAATAAGTGATACAATCCAACATCACAGGTTACGTCTAACCCACGAGCTCTCGCTTGTTCAATTAAGTTTAAGGACTCTGCGCATGTAATTTGTTTTAGATGAATTGGCACTTTTAAAAAAAGAGCTGTTTCTAAAATAGTATGAACGACAATGGTTTCAGCAATTCTAGGAATTCCCTTCATGCCAAGAACATCTGCGACGTCGCCTTCGTGAACACAACCCGCACTGCGTAAAGAAAGATCCAGAGGCAAAAAGAAGAATCGCTTCGATGACATCGCTCCATATTCCATCGCTAAGCGTAAAAAGCGAGTCGTTGCATTTAAGTGATTACCATCTCCAAAACCAGAGACCCCACAAGAAGCAAGTTCTAGCATTTCGGCGAGCTGTTCACATTTATAGCTTTTACTAAAAGAGCCTAAAATAGAAAGCTGAAATCCACTTTTAGAAAATATTTGTTGTATAGCACTTAGCTTTTGAACATCATCAATTGGGTTGACACTGCTCTCATAGAGCCCACCATAAAAGCCTCCACGGCGCATGGCAGTATAACCATTTTGAAAAGTATAGATGTCATCTCGAAGAGGTTCTTGAAAATCAAGACCTAAAGCAAAAAGCGCGGGCAAAGCAAGAGCTCCGTTCCCTTCTATTTCAATCGCTCCTTCAATGGATTCTCCAACCCAACGTCCATCGACTAGATTCATGGTGGTCAACGGTTGAAACGATCCTTGAACAAAAGGACGAACATTTTTTAGAATCACTTTATTCACTTGCACGCCCTCCTGAAAGAAGAAATAACACAGCCATACGAACAGCAACGCCATTAGTCACTTGTTCTAGAATAACAGATTGATCACTATCAGCCATCTCAGAATCGAGTTCTACTCCTCGATTAATTGGTCCTGGATGCATGATTAAAGCGGAAGGACTTGCTTGTTCTAAAACATCTCTAGTAATTCCAAAGAAATTACGATATTCACGCATACTAGGTAAAAGCGAATCATCCGTCCGCTCTTTTTGTAAACGCAATGCAATGACCGCATCGGCTTCATGAACCGCTTTACGAACATCTTGTTCAAAATGAACACTGTTAAAAAATTCTCTATTACGAGGAGCTAGTGTACTTGGAGCACAAAGCGTAACATGAGCCCCCATGGTAGTTAAACCCCATAAGTTAGAACGAGCTACTCGACTATGACGAATATCTCCAATAATAGCGATCCGTTTATTTTTTAAGGAGCCAAGATGCTGTTCAATCGTCAACATATCCAATAACGCTTGAGTGGGATGTTCATGAGCACCGTCTCCAGCATTCACAATAATCGCCTTACTATGATCTGCTAAAAATTTAGGGACACCAGTCCCTTTATGCCGCACCACCACTAAATCAATTTTCATGGCTTCAATATTTCGCAAAGTATCTAGGAGGGTTTCACCCTTTTTTACACTTGAGCTGGAAGTAGTAAAATTGATTGTATCTGCTGAAAGTCTTTTTTCTGCGAGTTCAAAACTCGTTCTGGTTCGTGTACTATTTTCAAAAAACAAATTGACGACCGTAACACCTCGTAATGAAGGGACTTTCTTCACTGGACGTTCTAACACCTGACGAAAATCCATGGCCGTATCTAAAATGGTTCTAATATCTGATTGAGATACTCCTCGTAAGCCAAAGAGATGTTTTATTTGCAATGTACTCATTATTCTCCCTCCACTTCGACTAAATAGACAGAGTTTTCTTGATCCATTGGTTCTATTGAAACTCGAACTTCTTGATTCACAGCGGTTTCAACAACTAAACCAACGCAATCGGGGGCTATCGGTAATTCACGATGGCCGCGATCGACAAGAACACAAAGACGGATTGCCGATGGGCGACCTAAATCCAAAATAGATTGCATGGCCGCTCGAACAGAACGCCCTGTATATAAAACATCATCGACAAGAATAATTTCTTTTTCTTCAACAGACGTAGGCATCGCCTTGATTCTCATTTCGGTGTTTTGAATGCGTTTACGATAATGAAAGTCATCTCTATAAAAAGTGGCATCAATGCTCCCTAAAGGAATTTTCTGACCATACTTTTCGGATAAGCGAGCTGCGAGTTTTTCGGCAAGAGGAATACCTCGAGTAGCCATTCCTAAAACAATTAAATTTTCTGGAGAAGGATGCATTTTTGCCAATTTAGCGGCCATTTCATCTAAAGCCCATTCCATGGACTTAGCATCTAGTAAGAGTCGAATGCGTTTACAGTTATCTTTCAAAAGGGGCTCCTTTTATTCAGTGCCTTCTGAACACATCAATTTAGTTTTTTAAATGCCCTATGTACTAATTTCTTATAAAAAAATGCGTTTTTAATCATCAAAAGTAATTCCAGTTTCCTCTCTTCTTTAAGATTTGTATATTTGATTTTACTTTTAAAATTCGGAGATTTTATGTTTAATCAGTTAGATAAAGCTCAAAGCGGCGAAACCATCGCTATTATTAAAACCAATCTTGGTGAAATGCGTGCCCGTCTATTCCCTGAAATTGTGGGAGAGGCCGCCGAAAACTTTATAGAACTAGCTCAACAAGGCAAGTATAATAACGTTCCTTTTCATCGTATTATCAAAGGTTTTATGATTCAAGGCGGTGATTTCACCAACCGTAATGGTACTGGTGGTCATGCAGCTAAAGGACCACGCTCCAATATTGGCGATCGTTATGACGTTCGCTTAACTCACCTTCGCGGTGCCTTAAGTTGGGCTAAAACTTCTTTACCTAATTCGATTGGAAGCCAGTTTTTTATTGTTCATCCCGAAAATGGAACTCATTTTTTAGATCATCCACAGAACGGTGGCCCTGCTGAAGGCTATTCTGTCTTTGGGCAATTGTTTGATGGTTTTGACGTTCTTGACGCCATTGCCTCCGTTAAAACAGACCGAAACGATCGTCCTTACGAAGATGTTTTAATTGAATCGGTTGAAATTGAAAAAATGGCATAGCCTTTTTTCCTTTCGCCCTTGACAAAAAAACTTTTTTTTGTTCATATTGCTCTACCTTGGGGTTATAGCTCAGTTGGTAGAGCATCACGCTGGCAGCGTGAGGGTCTGCGGTTCGAATCCGCATAGCTCCACGAAAAAGGATCTTCGGGTCCTTTTTTTATTTCTATATTGAAATCGTATTTTTTTTTCGGGGAATCGACATGCATCGCTTATTCTTGTTATTGCTTTCTTTCATTTCTATGGGAACCGTTTTTGCTGCGGACTATTCTCCTTTTAATAGAGACGCGTATTTAACCTCTTCTTTTGCTGAAAATAGAGGGAGCCGCTATCACGCTGGAATAGATTATTCCACTGAAATGGAAGAAGGTTGGCCAATTCTTGCCCCAGAAGATGGAGAAATTCAAGACATTAAAGTATCCCCTTTTGGCTATGGAAAAGTCCTTTACTTTAAAGGGAAGAGCGGGATGTTATGGGTTTTTGCCCATTTAAGCGAATTTAATGAATCTATTCAACAACTTGTGGATCGTCGCCAATCCTCTGAACGTCGAAACGATGTATCTATTATTCTCCCCGATTTAGATCCTGTCAAAAAAGGAGACACTCTAGCCTTCTCTGGAAGTACTGGTATTGGCGCGCCTCACCTACATATTGAAACACGAATTACAAAAGACAAAATTATTTCTCCTTGTCAATATGGAGTACAATGCCTCGATACCATTGCTCCTTTTATTTTAGGTGCGGCGGCATGGCGTAATACGCAAGTTGTTTTAACAGATGAACAATCTCTTCAAAATGGTTGCCTCGCTGTCCCTAACGAGGACACTCCTCTTAGACTCGCTTTTAAGATCGTAGATTACAGTCGCTACCCACTTGAAAACCCAATGTCCATTAGACGCATTGAACTCAAAGTAGAAAAGCGTTCTTTATACAAACGCGTAAAAGATACTCTATCATTCAACTCGATGCTTAAAATTCGAGATGAGCTTCTTTGGGCAGAAGAGGTGGATACTGCCGGAGACTGGCATTTAATGTTAGGAGCTCTACCTACAGAAAGAACAATCCGCCTCGAAGTGGAAGATTATTCTGGCAATGTTTCTTTTAGAGATTTTACTCTTCAACCATCTTGTTCCACAGAAACTAAAGTCAAATACTTTAAGCAACAAGATTCTATTCTATTTACTTTTTTATCTAGAGCTTACTTAAATTTAGGCGAATGTTCTAAAGCTCAATTTGAATTAAAGGACGCTCAAAATAAAACATTAGCTTATGATTTATGTACGCTTTACCCTCAAACAGAAACTCCTGTGGCTCACTTTTTTGAAAAATTTCCAACAGGCTCCAAGATCCTTGTAAAGCCCAATACTGGTAGGAACAATCGAGAAATCTTTTTATACCCTCTCAATAAAGAACTTCAATCTAAAATTGAATTTCAAGAACCATTCTTCTTTTCTTCGAAAATAAAAGGTCTTAAAAACCGTTATATCAAACAAGTGATTGCTATTCAAGAAACAAAAAAAGACAGTGTATCTTCGATTGAATTCCACCCTAAAGGACTTCAATTCTTTCAAGGATGGCATCTTTGTTTTGACTCCACCTATATTAAAAATCCTATTTTCTGGCTTGGGGAAACGTCAAGAAAATGGTTTGTTTTTTCTAAGCAAACTAAAGAAAAAAACAAACGTTGCATTAAAACCAATGAACTTCGAGACATAGCCTCCATTCAAGATTCGATACCTCCAGCACCAGGAGTGCCGTATTTTAAGAACGAAAAACTTCGTATTCCTGTGATAGAACAATATGCTGGAATTCGTAATGGAAATTCCTTTAAAGTAAATTCTTTAGAAGAGCCCTGGATCACGGCAGAATACGATTCTGACCCTAAAGAACTGGTGATTAAAAAAGAATTATTACCCCCCGCTGGAGATTCCATTTCGGTATTCATGCAAGACGTTTTAGGTAATGCAAAAACTTATTCCATTATTATTCCAGAATAATCTCATTTAATAAATCTTAAAATCAAATTAGCCTCTTTACAAAAAAGTTTAGAGGCTTTTTTATAGACTATAATCCAATCTTAAAATAAAACTAAATAATTATAAATCCTTATACTGAAGCCAATGGCTCTCGTTTAAGGCTGCTCGAATTAGATTATGAATACGTTCTCTATGATTTGGAAAATCAACTGGATGCAAAGCAATTCTTGTAACACCAAAAGGAATTCGAAGTAAAGCATGTCCATAATTAAAAGCAATGGGAATCAATGGTTTTAATAGACCTGCAAAACTAATCGCGAAAGATAAGTGACGTAGAGTCTTTGTTTGAATTAAAAAACGCCCTTCATAAATCATCTCTTCTTTTAACACTTGTGATGATAAAAATGGATTATCATACCATGCAGGAGGCACAAAAGCTTTTGGCTTTTCTAATTCTAGTTGATTCCAAAAAGAGAGTGCCCTTTTGAATAGAGTAGCTGAATCGGCTTGATTTAAGCCTGCAAACTCCGCTTCTCCATGAGTGAGAATATGTGCCAAACGTCCTTGATAAGAGAGGCGATGTGAATCGATTGAAAAATGAGAGCATCCATGCAACAATAATTCATAACCCTCTTGCTGCCATTTTTTTAATTGTTTTTTAAATGCATCGAAGCGTTCAGAAGAGGCACTTTTGGGATCTGGAATAATAAGCAGTGCAAATGGAGTGCCCGCTAAAAGACGTATTTCTTCTAGCAACGGGGATATCGTATCAAAATTATCGATACTAATATCATGAAAGCTTAATAAACATTTTTTTTTCTTATTCCACATATGTTAATTGACTTCATATAGACTTTTCTTATAACACTATTAAGAGTACCTCTAAAATGAATTTAATAAAAAAAAGTCTCTGTCGTATTTTTCCTATTGAAGTCACAAGCTGTTTAACGTGGCGTGATTACCGTAAAAAGGTGCCATCATGAAGTAATTTCAATATAAGAAGCCTCTTTTTTTTCTCGACCTCTCATTAGAAAATTAGATTTTATTAACTTTGCTTTTATGAAATATCATATCGCTACATTTGGCTGCCAAATGAACGAATACGATTCTGGGTTATTATCTAGTCTGCTTGAAGGCGTTGGCTGTCAAGCGACAAGTAATACAGAAGAAGCGGATTTACTCTTTTTTAATACCTGTTCTATTCGTGAAAAGGCAGAAGAAACAGCTATTGCTAGGATTTCTCAGTTTCAATGTTTTAAGCGTAAAAATCCAAAATTAAAAATCTTTATTGTCGGTTGTATGGCAAAAAACAAAGGGAAAGACTTGTTTAAGAAACTCCCTTATGTCGATTACATTATTGGTCCTGACCATTATAAAGAAATCCCAGAAATTGTTTTAAAGCATAAGCATAGACATTTATTTATTGATTTTGATGAAACGGAAAATTATCAAGGGTATTACGCCAAATTACAAACGCCTTATAGTACCTCTGTCTCAATTCAAAGAGGATGCAATAAAAGATGTAGCTATTGCATTGTTCCTTATGTTCGCGGGAAAGAGAAATATCGCGACGCTATTGATGTTTTCGCCGAAATCCAACGTGCCGCAGATCAAGGTGTATCAGAAATCATGCTTTTGGGGCAAACAGTCAATGCCTATCATAATGAGAATATTTCTTTTGCTACCCTATTAGATAAAATTTCACAAATCAATGGTATAGAACGTATTCGCTTTACAAGCCCTCATCCTAGACACTACAACGACGAACTTCTCGACGTGTTAATATCTAATCCAAAGATTTGCAATCACGCCCATTTGCCTCTTCAAAGTGGAAGCGATGCTATCTTAAAAAAGATGAGACGCCAATATAATGTAGAGCAATTTCTATCGATTGTAGAACGTCTTCGTAAAAACAATCCTCTATACGCGATTACCACAGATATCATCAGTGGCTTTGTTGGAGAAACAGACGACGATTTTGAACAAACTCTTAATATTGTACGCGAAGCCGAGTTCGACAATGCGTTTATGTTTATTTATAGCCCTAGAGCAGGGACCGAATCTTTCCAAGAAAAAGAAACCCTCTCTGAAAAGGAAAAATGGGGACGACATGAAAGACTCGTTGTGATTCAAAATGAAATTATTTCAAAACGAAATAAGCTCATGTTTAATAGAGACGAAAAAATCCTTGTCGAACGCCCCTCTACGAAAGATCCAGAAGAATGGGTTGGTAAAACAGATAATTTCAAAAAAGTGATTTTTAAGCCCAATCAGATTGTTCATCCCGGAGATTACGTTGTATGTCATATCAATGATATCCGCGGTTGGACTCTTCGAGGCGAAATTGTAGGAGAATGATATGTTTCGAATTCTATTATTATTTGTGATCACATTATCTTATGCTCAAACGGTTTCTTTAGCAGATGCTCAAAAGGCTTATTTATCTGCCAATTGGTCAGAGGCGGCTAAATTGTTCAACACCGTTTGCCCTCAACTTGATAAAGACAAACAGTCTGAATGCGTTTTATGGACCATTCTTTCTTTAAGCCAAACAGGCAAAATGGAAGACTTCTCGAGTGCGATTAAAAGGCTAGATAGCTTAATTCAGGTGTCCTCTCCTCAAGAAACCATATACACAGACCTTTATATGACAAAGGCTCAATTTGAACTTTATCTAAACAAACTAGACCTATCGGTAATAAGCTTAAAGCACGCCATAGAAACAAGCCGACCATCACAACATGCCGTTTTGTTAAAAGTCTGTTCTGCTATTGAAAAAGCTTATAACAAACCCGAAGTGAAAGAACTATGTCTTAAATTACAACCGTCGGATAAAGTTCATACGACTTTATCTTCCAGTGTTATAGGATCTTCTTCTTCAAACATTCCCCCTAGTTCTTCAAGTTCTTCTTCAAACGTTGTCACAAATGTCCCCTCTAAAGACGCTCCAAGTATGGAGGAATGGGTTTTACAATTAGGCGCATTTAGCCAAAAAGAGAATGCCTTATTACTTGTTAATAATTTGAAGAAAAGAAATATTTCAACCCAAATTAGAGAAAAAATAGTCTCAGAGAAAACGCTTTACTTGGTTCAATCAAAACCATTTAATTCTGAATCAGAAGCAATTGACTATGGAAAAAAATTTTTTACACCTTTAAACATGGAATTCAGAGCACTTAAATGGGAATGATTGCTTTTTGTTTACATCAAAATGACTCTTTTTCCTGCAAAAACTTAAAAACTGTGCTATATTTGATGTACACCCTAGCCGGGGTGGTGAAATTGGTAGACGCGCTGGACTCAAAATCCAGTAGAGGTAACTCTGTGAGGGTTCGATTCCCTCCCCCGGCACTATTGATTTATAATTTATGAGGTCAAGATGGCTCATTGGTTGAAAGCGATTCCGGCAATCTTAATTTTAAGTGCTCTCTCCTTTGCGCAATATGATTACGATTCTGAAGGAGAATCAGAAGCAACTGAAACATCTTCAGAAATAGAAACACCTGCACCAGAAACTACCGGTTCGGCAACAGCGACTGGAGATGAATGGGATGGCTTTCATATTGAAGAAATGGGTCTAACTCAATGGGAATTCCAACAAGCTAAAGAAGGTGGGGTTTCAAGAGATAAACTCACTCAATTAGTGGAACTTGGAATTCGTCCTACAGAATATCTACAAAAGCCTTGGTTACGCCTTGGTGTTGGTGAAGATGCTTGGCTCGAACAAAGAGCTCAAGGTCTTGAGGATTCCGACATCGACCGTTCTTATCGTAACAAAAGTGATCAACAAAATTTAGCCTACCTATCCATACTCGTTCCAAGTCTTTACCAATGGAAAACAGGTTCCACTTCAACAGCTATTTGGATTGATGTTCTCTGGGCTGCTGGTGTCGGATCGGCCATATTCTTGGGCGTAACCGAACCTGATGAAAAAACATGGATATACGCTTTAATTCCTATTATTGGAGCTCATGTTTGGTCTTTTGCAGATGCATTCTTTGGTACTCAATGGGAAAATAATCCTGACGCTAATCGTTTCAGTTTTGGAATTCTCCCCACTTTTGATAAAGGCGTTGCAGGCGGTATAGATAAAGGCATTACAGGCCTTATGCAAATGCGCTTTTAACACTTAAATTGAAAATGCAGATAGAATTACTTAAAGCAAAAATTCATCGCGCAACAGTCACTGATGCGAATCTTAATTATGAAGGTTCTATTACAATAGATAAAACCCTCATCGATGCCGCAGGCATTTTACCTTACGAAAAAGTTGGAATCCTAGACATTAACAATGGCGCCCGCTTTGACACTTATGTAATCGAAGGCGAGCCTAACTCTGGAACCATTTGCTTAAATGGCGCTGCTGCTAGGCTAGTTCAACCTGGAGATTTGATTATTATAGTTGCCTACGTTTCTCTGACCCCAGAAGAAGCGAAAAACTGGCATCCAGTTGTCGTGCGTGTTAATGCAAACAACAAAATTATAGCCTAGTCTCCCCTTTTTAATCACTCTTTTATTTTTTCTTTTTACAGAAATTCTAATTTTTAACTTGTGATTGATCGACTTCTTATACTTTTATTTTCATTAGTAACCCTTTTTATTTTTTGGGGTTGTAAAGAAGAAAAGCCTCCTGTGACGGAAGCTCGCTCTTATAGTGGTTCTGTAGAAGTTCTAAATAGCTGTGGTAAAACTGGAGCGGCTTTTCAAATGACCCTTTTTCTTCGAAATAAAGGATTTGATGTGGTTCAATATCGAAACGACCTTTTACAAAATTATGAAGAAACAATTATTGCCATTCGTAACCCTCAATGGGAAGGCGCAGATGCCTTGAGTCAAGCATTAAGAACAAAAAATGTATTACAATTAAAAAGCAAACGAGCACATGTAGATGCGACCGTTTATATAGGCAAAGACTTTAACAAAATCATCGAACAGGGAACACCATGAAAGAAAAAAAATCCACACCTAAATCAAGTGTAAAAAAAGCAACTGTTAAAAAAGCAGCTGTTAAAAAAGTAGCGCCTGCAAAAGCTGTAAAAGCTCCTGCTAAAAAAGTAGCGCCTGCAAAAGCTGTGAAAGCTCCTGCTAAAAAAGCTGCCCCTGCAAAGGCTGTGAAAGCTCCTGCTAAAAAAGCTGCCCCTGCAAAGGCTGTGAAAGCTCCTGCTAAAAAAGTAGCGCCTGCAAAGGCTGTGAAAGCTCCTGTTAAAAAAGTGGCGTCTGC
>Ga0123334_1004424_pt1 | contig 14328 bp, 9 predicted proteins | sample BiotimSIPDNA_FD_89706 | JGI IMG/M metagenome (GOLD analysis project Ga0123334, IMG submission 89706) | Anaerobic biogas reactor microbial communites from Washington, USA - Biogas_R1 time_0 SIP DNA | ecosystem: Engineered > Bioreactor > Anaerobic > Unclassified | place: Washington, USA | collected... | reverse complement strand
TCAATTGGCAGTCGGTCTGTAGTTTTGATGCCACTGAAGCCTTTTCGACACTGGTGGAAGATCCGGTCAAGGCCTCCCGTCCCTTTGATAAAGATCGAAATGGTTTAGTACCTAGCGGAGGCGCGGCAATTGTTGCCCTAGAACGAATGGATTTGGCGCAACAAAGAGGCGCCGATATTCTAGGCGAAGTATTAGGGTATTCTTTTTCTTCAGATGGATATAAGTTGTCGGTACCTTCCGGTGAAGGATTGGAACGTTGTATGCGAGATGTGATTGACCGGGCGAAAGTCTCTCTTGGTGATATTGACTATATAAGTGCTCATGCAACTTCTACGCCGATAGGCGATCTTAAAGAAGCCGAGGCAATCTATAAGGTATTTGGGCCGGATATGCCATGGGTATCTTCAGTTAAATCAATGACCGGGCATGAGATGTGGATGGCAGGCGCAGGGCTTGTAGTTTATGGGCTGCTAATGTCTCAAGGAGGTTTTATCGCCCCTAATATTAATTTTTCAGCCCAAGAGGAAGGAAGTCCGCCTTTAAAGATAGCGGCTGAGACCATCGATCTAAAACCGCGCATCATGTTATTAAATTCTGCCGGATTTGGGGGAACTAATTCTTGTCTAATCATCAAAGCCCGATAAATAAAAATGGATACGATGCGATCGTCGTTGGCTCCGGTATTAGTGGATTAACTACAGCCCTTATTTTTGCCAAAGAAGGCAAGAAAGTCGCCTTATTTGAAAGAGATGGGGACATTGCCCCTTTAATCAGGCCTTACAAGCGAAAAGGATTCGAGTTTAGTCCAGGTTTACACATTAGTGGGTGGATGGACGAAGGAGAAGTAATTGCTACTTTTTTACAGTATTTAAATCTTACTGACGGTGTCGAAAAGCAATTGCATAAAAGCGGCTTAGCCAATGTTGTTGTTGGTCCCAATGAATATCATATTCCAAAAGGATTGGATAAGGTTAAAAGGAGCTTGTTGACTTATTTTCCGGACGATGTTGAAGCAATTAATAATTATATTGAGTTAATTAACGAAGTAAATGAAAAGTCTTTTTATTTTAATAAAAAATTGAAACCTAGCCGGAACAAGCAAGTTAAATTTACTGGTTCTACAAGTCTCTCACTTCAAGATGTGATGAAGCAATTTCGAGCTTCTAAGGGTTTAATTGAACTGTTAGGAACGTTGAGCTATTTTTTAATCGGGAGTAGAGGCGAGGAGGTTCCCTTTGATGTTCATGCTTTTGTCCTAGGAGGGTTTTATCGTTCTCCGGGATTTTTCACAGCAAAGGGAATTGACCGTTTATTAGCAAATTATAAGAGGGAGCTTAATAGGTTCGGAGTTGACCTCTTTCTCAATTCAGAAGTCGCTGAAATTATAATTGATGATCATCGTAACGTTATCGGGATAAAGGTCTCTAATGGGTCTCAATATAATTCTTCGAATATCATCGTTTCATTTAGTCCCAAATTACTACTAGAAAAGATAAAAACCGAAAAATTGCGTCCAATCTATAAAGAACGGTTGGAAGAGGCTGAAAACACTTTTGGTATATATGTGGCATTCTATGCAGTCAAAGATTACCGAAACATCGAAATTGATAATTATATTTATTATAATGATAATCTGAACTTGACTCTGGCATTAACCACCAATTATTCAGAGGATAGTCTTGTTTTATGCGGCTTTTTGATTGAAAGTGATGCTGTTCCATTACCATACGATGCCAAATTAAAAGAAGAAATAGCTAAGGAAAAACTAGATTTACTAGAGGATAATATTTTCAATCAAATTCCCGGGTTAACCGGTTTAGAAAATAGAGCATTATTATTAGACTATTTAAAACCTTGGTCATTTGAGCGCTATACCAAAACAATAAATGGTTCCGCTTATGGGATTAAACAAACCGTCAATTTTCACGGGTTCCAACATCGAGTCCCGATTAATGGATTATATATGGTAGGACAAGCAATTTATCCCGGTTTTTTAGGCTCAATGCTGTCCGGTTTTAATTTGGCTTTAGAAATTTTTAAACCGGAGGATTTTTGGTCGAGGGTAACTAATTAATGAAATTAAATAAAGTTGTAATAACCGGTATAGGGGCTCTGTCTCCTTTTGGTAACGGAGTGGCAGCATTAAATGGAGGAATATTCGCTAACCGTTCCGGTATTGTAAATTTAGGCAATGGTTGGAAAGAAAGTATCACCGATATCCTATGTGAAGTAGGCGGTGTAATTTCCGATGATTTAAATGAAAAACAGATACCGCGGGATCTACGGAGAAATATGGGAAGGACTTCGATCATCGCTTGCTTGTCGGCTAAAGAAGCGGTAGAAATAGCAGGACTTACCGGGGAACATTTGATTTCGGGAGATTACGGGGTATCCTTTGCGTCTACTACCGGTAGTAGTAAATCCGTCTATGATTTTACCGGTCGGTTTATTCGGGAGAAAAGCTTATCCTCGATTAAATCCGGTCAGTTTTTTCAGGTGATGTCCCATACGGCAGCCGCTAATATTGCTTGTATGTTTAATATCAAAGGAAGGGTCCTATCCCCGAATAGCGCATGTTCTTCAGCGGCCCAATCCATTGGTTTTGCTTATGAGACTATTAAATTTGGTCTTCAAAAAGGAATGATTTGTGGCGGCGCCGAGGAATTACATGTTACAACCAGTGCGACGTTTGATCTGTTACAAGCGGCTTCATTTCACTTTAATGATCGCCCACATGAAACCCCAAGACCATTTGATGAAGAACGGGATGGGACAGTATGTGGAGAAGGCAGCGGCGTTCTTATTTTAGAGAGCGAAGATAGCGCAAAACAAAGAGGGGTTAAAATACTTGGAGAGATTGTTGGTTTTTCGACTTTTTCCAGTGGGGAACATATGGCCCGTGTTACTGAAAAAGAACTTACTGCGGGAATAGAAAGGCTTTTTTTAGATACCGGTATTTCTCCGGCGGAGGTTGACTATATCAACGCTCATGGAACCGGAACGATTGTTGGCGACTCTGAAGAATCGTCGGCTTTGGAAAACGTTTTCACTAAAAATGGTTACGCTCCTTATGTAAGTAGCTTAAAAGGACATCTGGGGCATACATTAGGGGCGAGCGCGGCACTTGAATTGATAGTGTGTTTAGAAATGATGAAAAAAGGGTATTTAGTTCCTACAAAAAACTTATCAAAACCCGATCCAAAGTGTGGGAAGATTAATTATTTAAAGGAATATAAAAAAGTTAAACCGAATCTGATTATGAAAAATAGTTTTGCCTTTGGCGGTATTAATTCAATTATTTTGTTAAGGAGTTATGACAATGGATACTAATGAAATCTTTCAGAAAGTAAAAAATGTATTTGTGGTCGAATTTGAAATCGATCAAGCTTCAATTACTAAAGAATCATTGGTTTTAGAAGAATTGGGCTTGGATAGTTTAGACAGCGTAGATTTAATCGTGGCTTTGGAAAAAACCTTCAACTTTAAGATTGACCGGGCGAACGACGGGACGATTATTTCACAGATCAGGAGTATTCAAGATATTATTGATTATGTCGCATCAAAACAATCCTAGTCCTCTACCGGAATGAAAGACGTATTCATACCAAAAAATTACCTCAGTGAATAATCTGGAACGATTTTAGTAAATTGTTTCTTTTTTTCGATATCACATTAAAGGCCTGTACAAATCAACCCGTAAATTGGGCATCTTACCATTATATATGGACAGAATAAAATGATCTTAAGGCAAAAAAATATTATTGATCTATCATATAGATATGGTTCAAGGCTATTATAGAAGGAGGTAAGGATTAGAAATAGAAAAATAAAAGAAGCCAACTACAGGAGAAAAAGGGTGTATTCGGCATTTAATCTTAAATATTTCTCTGTATTGGCCTAATTTGAATGGATAAAAGAAAGGGAAGGTTGCTGAATATATATAATAGTTACGTAACATTTTAGTTTATAGATTTGGTTATTTCAATAATGTGAGGAGTCATAGGAATGAAAAGAACAATGTTAGTTTTAACTATTACTTTGGCTTTGATTTTAGTCGTGTCGTCGCTGACTATGGCAAGTCATAAAATTATAATTGGTTATGATATGGAAGGCAAATATAAAACCATGGATGACGATTGGTGGGACGATAACGATAGGAATACCCGAAGTTTTGATACGGAAGCTGGATTTACAATTGGTTATGAGTGTACCTATCAAGTCCGAATAATTGAGTATGGTTTCGGTTTTGAAACACAATTGGAACGGAGTTTATCCGATTACAAAGATGCGGACTTTAAATTCAGTCCTTTATATGGCGTGATCTATGTCTACTTACCCCATGAAGAAGATTCCGCTCCATTTTTTGTCGCTAGATTAGGTTATAATATGCATACTGGGAATAACTCCTATAAGAATATGGCAAATGAAGGCCGGGAACTGGATAACGGCATATACGGAGCGGTTGGTTTTGGATTTAATTTCAACCGTAGCATGGGGGCAATACTTTATACAGTTAATGGTGGTCTGAGAACATCCAACGATGAGGATTTTAATGACCGTTATGTGAATTACTCAAAATTTAGTATTGTTTATGGGTTTAGGTTTTAGAATCTTTAAAAAAAATTAAAAGACTTACCGGATTGCGGGTTAAAGAGCCGAAACGATTGAATCAAATAAAGTCAATCATTTCGGCTCTTTTCGAATAATTATCTGTTAGCCATTGGAGTATATTCTCGTCTAGAGCAAACGCATTTATAAGCGGGTCTGATGATTTTACCGGCATTAACCAATTCCTCTATCCGATGGGCGCTCCAACCGACGATTCTAGAAATGGCAAAGAGCGGCGTGAATAACTCCGGTGGGATATTAAGCATTTTATAAACAAAGCCTGAATAGAAATCCACGTTGGCGCTTACCCCTTTATACATTTTTCGTACTTTTCCGATTACTTCCGGGGCCAATTTCTCCACTTTGGTATAAAGGTTGTATTCATCCTCCAATCCTTTTTCTTGGGCGAGGAGAGCGGCGTATTTTTTTAAAATAACAGCTCGGGGGTCGGATACTGAATAAACCGCATGACCAATACCGTAAATTAGTCCGGAACGATCAAAGGCTTCCTTATTAAGGATTTTAGACAAGTAAGATTCGATTTCCCGTTCGTTGGTCCAATCTTTCACTTGTTGTTTCAAATCTTTAAACATCCGGATCACCTTAATGTTAGCACCGCCATGCCTTGGTCCTTTGAGTGAACCAAGAGCCGCCGCCATTACCGAATAGGTGTCTGTCCCGGTTGATGTGACTACGTGGGTTGTGAATGAAGAATTATTACCGCCGCCATGCTCGGCATGAAGCACTAGCGCCAGATCGAGTAAAGTTGTCTCAAGCTTAGTGTAACCGCTGTCCGGTCTAAGTAGGTGAAGAATGTTTTCGGCAGTACTCAACTCCGGTTGCGGACTATGAATAAATAAGCTACTATTTCCATGATAATGTGAAAAAGCTTGATAACCATAAACTGCAATCGAGGGGAAGGTGGCGATTAATCTGATACATTGTTGCAACACATTTAATATGGATATATCATCGGCATTATCGTCAAAGCTATATAAAGCCAATACGCTTCGGGCCAAACCATTCATAATGTCTTTGCTGGGCGCTTTTAAAATAAGATCGCGGACAAAATCATCCGGTAGTTTTTGATTATCAGCTAATAATCGTTTGTAACCGATCAGTTCATTTTGACTGGGGAGAGCGCCAAAAAGCAATAAATAGCTAATTTCTTCAAAACCAAAACGCTCTTCGCTGATGAAACCTTTAACCAGATCATTAATACTGATACCCCTGTAAATCAGTTCACCAGGAACTGGGATCAACTCATTTTCATCCATGATCGAGGAATGGACCTCGCCAATTTCAGTAAGTCCGGCCAGCACCCCCTGGCCGCTAATATCGCGAAGGCCCCGTTTTACGTCATATTTACTAAATAGCTGCGGATTAATATAGTTATTTTGTTTGACTAAGTTGGATAACTTTTCGAGGAAGTCGGTTTCAAAATCGTCGCCCATCAAAAAGCTCATAGTTATTCTCCTTTGGCTAGTTTTTTATAACCCATAATCACGTTTTAATTTTTCAACATGAACATAATGGTTGCTATGTTGAAGTTGGGAAGCGGCGGCCTTGTCAAGAACAACCGTAATCCTGCCACTGTGCAGTTGAATGGCTGAAGCAGTGATTTGAGAAGTAATTGGTCCTTCGAGGCATTTTGCTACCATCTCGGCTTTCTTGGCCCCGTTAACAATCATCAGAATATTTCTAGCCTCAAGTATGGTCCCGATTCCCATGGTGATAGCAAAATAAGGCATTTGGTCTTTGGGGATATTTGACTTTTTATAAAAAGCTTCATAATTGTCATCCAGTGTCTGTTCAGTTAAGGCCTGTAATCTGGTCCTTGAACCAAGGGACGAACCGGGTTCGTTGAATCCCCAGTGGCCGTCCCGGCCTAAACCTAAAAGCTGTAAATCAATTCCGCCAACTTTCTCTATCTGCTTTTCGTACCATTGGCAGTAGCTCTCCGGTTCTTTGGTAAGACCATTTGGGATATGGATATTTTCCTTTTTAATATTTATATGTTTAAATAATTCTTCGTGCATAAACCGAGCATAGCTTTGATCCAAATTGTACGGTTTTTCCAGATCCATTCCGATTCCATAGTATTCATCCAGATTAAAAGTTTTGACCTGCGAAAAATCCAAACCTTGTTGGTGCATTTGGATTAGTCTTTGGTAGACTCCGATTGGAGTACCGCCCGTCGCTAATCCGAGAACGCAATCTGGCTTTGATTTAACATAGCCGGCAATTACCTCTGTCGCATAATCACTCATTGCTTCATAATGATCTCTAATAATGATATCCATGTAGCACCTCTATATTTTTATATGGTTCATGTAAACCTCAATCCGGTAAGACTGTTTCTTAGCACTGCTAATGAATTATTTGCCGTAAGCCGGGCAGATAAAAACCTTTAGATTGACCGGATCTCTGCTGCTGTGACTTTTTTATATTATACACTTTTTGTTTCATTTTAAAAACATATTTCCATATAATAACGATAGTAAATTATCCAAGCAAAAAATCAGATTAATCATATCGTAACTTTGATTCCAGTCATTGACTTAAACAAAGGCTAAATTGAAGTTGGTGATATAGTTGCAAATGCAACTATATTTTGCTATGATGAACTATAATCTCTTTAATGTTTTATTTTTGATTTCAAAAAAATATTACCGATGGCTGTCAACCTTGAAAGGATGATCTTAAATGAGCAGTGGTTCTTCAATTGGGCGATGGATTTCCATTTTATATCGGTATCGGTTAAACTACTTAGGTAAAAGATTAGAACCTTATAATATAGGGAGTGGACAACATTTTTTTTTAAGGGTTTTATTTGATAAAGACGGTATTAATCAAGAGGAGTTATCAGATTTTTTGAAGATTGACAAAGCGACTACTGCTAAGGCCATAAAAAAACTTGAAAAAGAAGGTTATGTGGTACGAAAGGTGGATGTTATGGATAAAAGGGCTTATCAAGTATTTCTCACAAATAAGGCTTTAAACGTGATCCCGATTATTGATAAAGCCGTGAAAGATTGGGAGGAGCTCATTGCTGAAGGACTTTCATTACCTGAAAAGGTTTTAGTTGAAGAGTTATTAGGTAAGATGGCTCAAAATGCATGCCGGATCAAAGGTAAAGAAGGAAATAGATTTGAAACAATCTAATTTGTTCCAAAAGATAAAAACAATTCGTTGTCATCAAGCTAATCCAATGGTTCACGAAATGCTCAGAATAACCTGGCCTGCCTTTATCGAACTAGTGATGTCGACTTTATTCGGTATGATTGATATGGTAATGGTAGGGCGACTAGGTCCGGCGGCAATTGCTGCGGTTGGACTTACCAATCAACCTTTTATGCTGTTAATGGCGATTTTTGCAGCTGTAAATATCGGTGGGACGGCGCTGGTAGCGTGGAACGTCGGAGCGAATAATCTTAACAAGGCCAAAGCTGTAACCAGACAGATTATTATCATCAACTTAATTTTAGGTTTGTTCATAAGTATTCTGGGAGTTTTAGCCGCTAATTCCATTGCCCGATTTATGGGGGCCGGTCCCGATACTTTGAAAGTGGCACGGGTTTATTTTCAGATAGTGGCTTCAGGTTTAATCTTTCAGGCGTTGATGATGGGAATTTCCGCCTGTTTACGCGGGGCCGGACAGACCAGGATTCCAATGGCGTATAATGTAGGCAGTAATTTATTGAATGTTTTTGGAAACTATGTATTGATCTATGGTAAATGGGGTTTTCCCCGTTGGGGTGTGGCCGGGGCTGCTGTTTCAACTACTTTAGCCCGGCTAATCGCTTGCTTAGCCGCTTTGTATTTTGTCTATTTTTCGCGCCGATCGGAGCTAAAAATTGGTTTTAAAGATAATTACCGGGTGGATTGGGGAATAATTAAAAAGATCTTTGCCATCGGCCTCCCTTCGGCAATGGAACAGTTTGTATTGCAAAGCGGGTTGACGTTATTTGCTAAAATTGTTTCCGGTCTAGGGACCGCCGGGTTTGCCGCCCATCAAATTGGCCTTAATATCAGCGGTTTGTCGTTTTCACCAAGTATGGCATTTGGGGTGGCGGCAACCACTTTGGTTGGGCAAAGCCTTGGGGCGAAAGATACTGAAAAAGCGGAAAGATATGCCCGTTTAGTAAGGAAAGTGGCAATGGTTACAGCTTGTGCCATGGGTTTGATCTTTATTTTGTTCTCACATCCCTTAGCCCGCTTATATACCTCCGACTTAGTGGTGGCCGGCATGGCTGGCACGGTCTTGAAGATATTAGCTTTAGCCCAGCCGGGACAGTCGACCCAGCTTACCTTAGCGGGAGCTTTACGGGGAGCCGGGGATACGATGTATCCCTTATATGCATCCATTTTGGGGATTTGGGTTTTTCGGGTTGGCGCGACTTATTTACTGGTAAACTGGTTTGGCTGGGGTCTAACTGGCGCTTGGATTGCTTTGGTGATGGATCAGTATATCAGATCCGTCGTAATTTATCTCCGGTTTCGTTCGGGGAAATGGAAGTGTATTAAAGCCAGGATCAGTGAACCTAAGGATAAAATGGTTCGCTGATAGGGATTTTAGTGAAAAACCTAAAAGTATGGGTTGTATTATCAATAACACCCCGATCCTTCACTTCTGCGGTAAGAAGAAACCGTGGCATCAAAGTTATCATGGGGAATGGTGTAATCATGACCAATTTATTAATCAAGTGGTTTGTGAAAGATTATCAAAACAAATCCGACTTTAAAGTGCGGGAAAGCTATGGCAAGTTCGCGGGGTTGGTGGGGATCGCTTCTAATTTCCTGCTCTTTTTGATCAAAATCACCGTGGGAACGCTCTTTAACAGCATCGCCATTACCGCAGACGCGGTTAACAATCTTTCCGACTCCGGCTCTTCAGTAGTAACGCTGCTAGGCTTTAAAATGTCGGGCAAACCGGCGGATGCCCAGCATCCTTACGGTCATGCCCGGATGGAGTATCTCTCCGGCTTGATTGTATCTTTTATCATCATGTTTTTTGGAATACAGCTAATTCAAAGTTCGGTCGCTAAAATAATTCATCCCCAAGCGACCCGGTTCAACCTGATTACTATATTGGCGCTGATAGTATCGATCCTAATTAAGTTTTGGCAACACCTGTTCTATCGAAAAATTGCCAGAATCATTGATTCTACAACGCTAATCGCCACGTCGACGGATAGCCGCAACGATATATTAGCCACAGGAGCGGTATTGATGGCCGCTACGGTCAGCCATTTGACCGGCTTCAATTTAGACGGGTACATGGGGGTTGCGGTTGCCCTGTTCATACTGGTAAGCGGAGTAAAACTAGTTATGGATACCAGCAATCCGCTGCTAGGCACGGCGCCTACCAAGGAAATGGTAGACAGTATCTATCAAAAAATTCTGAGTTACGACAATATTATTGGCCTCCACGACCTGACGGTACATAGTTATGGCGTAGCCCAAATTTTCGCCTCAGTGCATTGCGAGGTCTCCGCCGAGCGGGATATCATGGAGTGTCACGACCTTATTGACAATATTGAACGCGACTTTTTAAAAGACCAGGGGATAAAATTGGTCATTCATCTGGATCCCGTAGCGACCAATGATGGGAAAACCAATCAATTGAAAGCGACACTTGAAAATATCATCGGAAAAATTTCGCCGGAGATCGGTATCCACGATTTTCGGGTAGTTTGGGGAGTGGGCCATTCCAATCTCATTTTTGATGTAGTCGTCCCCTTTGATTTTCAATGGAATGATCAGGAATTGGCAAACCTGATCAGGGCTAAAATTCACGAGATCAATCCTGATTATCGTGCTGTAATTACTATTGACCATCATTATGTGCCGTCTGTTTAGGGCGGCTAAATTTAGGCCGCCCTAAGATTATTTTATAGTTGCGCTATAACCCGGTGGGTTTTCCCGTCGTCTTCCAGCGGGACCCGAGCCGTTTCTGGGTTCAACGCTGCCCCGTCCAGTACCAGGCTTTGTAACCCGGTCTGTTTTTGGTGAGGGTTTTTAACCGTAATTTTGTAAAGGGTTTTTCCAAACCGATAATTTACTTGATATTCCGGCCAATGTTCCGGAATACACGGCTTGAGTATTAGAAAACCCCCTTGGCGCTGGATGCCTAAGATCCATTCCAGGCCGGCTTGATACATCCAACCCGCAGAACCGGTGTACCAAGTCCAACCGCCTCTGCCATCATATGGAGGAGCAGAATAAACATCGGCAGCCATTACGTAAGGTTCAACCCGGTAGGTTTGGGCCTCTCGTTGGGTTTGAGTATGATAGATTGGGTTGAGCATTCTAAATAGTTCGCCGGCTAGATTCCCTTCGCCCAGTTTCGCCCAGGCAATAATGGCCCAAACAGCGCCATGGGTATATTGGCCGCCATTTTCCCTTACTCCCCGGGGATAGGCTTGAATATATCCGGGACTTGGTTGGGTCTGGGAAAAGGGAGGGGTTAACAAGTTGATGATCGCTTTATCATGCAAGACCAGCCGATGATATAAAGACCACATAGCTGTCTTAGCCTTATCGGCCGGGGCGGCGCCGGAGATTACCGCCCAGGCTTGCGCGATACAATCAATTTGACACTCGGAATTGTTGACTGAGCCGAGAGGGTCTCCCTGATCATTATAGGCCCGCCGGTACCATTGTCCGTCCCAAGCACAGTTTTCCGAAGCCCAAACGATTTGTTCCATAATTAAGCGGTATTTTTCTACCGGTTCCTGATCGCCTTGGCTTAAACAAACCGGGATAAATTTTTCAAGGGTCGCATATAAGAACCATGCCAGCCAGATGCTTTCCCCACGGCCCTTTAAGCCCACTTTATTAAAACCGTCATTCCAGTCGCCGCCTCCAATCAATGGCAGTGAATGGGATCCAAAAACCGAAGCCCGTTCAACCGCTCTAATACAGTGCTGGTAAAGACTGGCTTTTTCATTTGATTCCTTAGTTTTGGTGTAACGTTCATTCTCGCCCGGTTGGAGCGGAGCGTCGCTAAGAAAGGGGACTGTTTCATCCCAGATGCGATCATCCCCGGTATGTTCAACATAACGGCAGGCGGTATAGACCAACCAAAGCAAATCGTCGGAATAACGGGTCCGGATACCATACCCGGTTTCTTGGTGCCACCAGTGTTGGACATCACCCTCCTGAAACTGATGGGCGGCATGAAGTAAAATTTGACTGCGGGTCAAATCCGGTCGGGTATGGAGTAAAGCCAAACTATCCTGTAGCTGGTCCCGATATCCATAAGCCCCGCCCGACTGGTAAAATGCCGAACGCGCCCAGAAACGGCAGACTACGGTTTGATAAACCAACCAGCGGTTGATTAAAAAGTCAAAACCCGGATCGGGAGTAGTTACCTCTACTTGACCTAAGATGTCATTCCAAAGGCCGGTCACGGCATTTCTGGATTGGAGCGCCACATTCCGTTTGCGGTATCGCTGTAAATATTGTTGGGCGGCGATCCGGTTTGGGGCAGCTCCGACTAAGATATAAATGACCGCCTCTTCATTAGGCTTGAGATCGATTTTTAGTTGGATTGCGCCACAAGGATTGAAACCGGCGCCGGTCCGATTGTCCAGTGAAACCGCTGCCAACCCCGCCGGTTGGAATAGACTGCCGTTTCGTCCGATGAATCCGTGGCGGTTTCCGGTCCAGCTACGTTCAATTACCGGATGATTGGTCCAGAGATCCAAAAATCCATAATAGTCGTGAAAGTTGTCTTGATAGGTGTTGTGCGCCAAAAGGGCCCCATAATTACTATCCACCTCGGTGACAATATGGGGTTGTGTTTTTTCCCGGTCAACCCCGAGGGTCCATTCTAAATAATAGGTTACTGCAAGTTTCCGGGATTCGGCGCTGCTGTTTTTTAAAGTTAGTTCAATGATCTTCACTGGGTCGTCCGGAGGCGTCCAATAATAGGCTTCATGCTCGATTTCTCGATATTTATGGGAGATAATGCTGTATCCTTGACCGTGACGGATAGTGTACAGCTCATTATTACAGATCGGCAATGGTGTTGCCGACCAAAGCAGACCGTCCGCTTCATCCCGTAAATAACAAATTTCTCCCGGAGGATCAAGCACCGGATCGTTCGACCAAGGGGAAATTTTAAACTCCCGGCTGTTTTCGGCCCAAGTATATCCGCCTCCTGATTCGGACAGTAAAAACCCGAACCGAGGGTTAGCGATGACATTAATCCAAGGCTGAGGCGGTAAATCATTTGCCTTAATATGGATTAGATATTCCGATCCGTCAGGCTTAAAACCGCCCCAGCCGTTAAAGAAGAGCAAATCTTCAGGAGGGTTGGGCGCGGTAAAACTATAGGAACTTTCCAAGGGTGACTTAACCGGAAATGCCGGCGGCAGCTCCTGTTTTTCGATATTCGGGATCAATTGGGAGATTAGGGTTCCCCGTCCGGTATCGAGTTGGATCTTAGCGACGGCGGCTATCAAATTTCGGTCATCTTCAGGCAATTGATTATAGGATAGGGTAAAAATATGGGCCGCCAATTCAGAAAAGGATTCGTTTTGTGTATGGGCATCAATTGTTTTTCTTAATTCTTCAATGTTAGACTGATTGTAACCGTCTGCTTCGCGGCAGATGAAGACCAAATCAACCGTGAGGCCGATGCTTGACCAATATTTTAAGGCTTTTAGCATGGTATCAGCCAGACCGATTTGAGAGTTGGTGTTGTAATTAATTGAAACTATGGGATAATCTCCGGAGATACCGTAAGGCCATAATCCGGATTGCCCTTTAATATTCCGCTTCACAGCAAAGATCCGTTGTTCGTGGTAGCTATTGAAATAGATTAATTGAGAAGCCATCCATTGATAAATATTTGCTTGTTGCGGGGAAATGCCTAGTTCGTTCAATTCCAGCTTCATTTGGGCTACGGTGAGATCGGTTGTCCGCCAAATCTGAAACGGGTAACGGAGTTTGCGACAGATATCCAGAACTGCTTCGCGGGTTTCGGCAATGGCAGTGATACAGAAAAACCGCGCTTTACGATGACCCGGAAGGTCCACCCGGCGCCGTAGGCTGAAAATAGGGTCCAATACTGCGCCGACAGTACCTGAAAGGTGAAGTCCGGTCTGGACCACATACGGAATACTTACTGATTGGCCGCGGCCAATAAAACCGGCGCGGTCCGTTTCATATTCCAAAGCGCCAACTGGGTTCCCGTCCATATTCATCATATATGCCAGATATGGCCCGGACTGTTGAGCATCGTCCCGGCGATGGGCCAGTAAGACATCTAATCCCGGTATAAACTCAGTTTCAATAAATAATCTGCTATACGCCGGATGGGCTTGAAATTGCTCATGGGGGGCTAACGCCAACTCTAAAAAACTGGTCACTTCCAGCAAACAAGGTTCATTACTATGATTGGTCAAACTTATTTCACGAATTTCCGCATCTATATCCGGCGCCACCATAATTTGCATTTCGGTGCGGATATCTCCGTCGGTCCTGGAAAAAGTAACTTTGCCCAAAGAAAATTCCATCTTCAGATCTTCCGCTTCAACCCGGCAGGGATGGTATGTTGGCGACCAGACCTGATCTTTATTTAAATTACGGATGTAATAAAACGGGCCGGTAGCGTCTTTAACCGGGTCTTCCACCCAGCGCGTCAAAGCCAGCTGTTTCCACTTGGTAAAACCGCTGCCTGAATTAGAAATCATCACCGAATAACGGCCG
>Ga0123334_1004422_pt1 | contig 14336 bp, 16 predicted proteins | sample BiotimSIPDNA_FD_89706 | JGI IMG/M metagenome (GOLD analysis project Ga0123334, IMG submission 89706) | Anaerobic biogas reactor microbial communites from Washington, USA - Biogas_R1 time_0 SIP DNA | ecosystem: Engineered > Bioreactor > Anaerobic > Unclassified | place: Washington, USA... | reverse complement strand
GGAATAATGATACTACTCAAATCATCAGGATGAAAGATTGGCTCGTGATGCCATGCTTCGCTATAGTAGAAGAAAAGAATCAGGGAGGAACCTCTGTGATGAAAACCCAGTACTATACCGCTGAAACCCTCGACGGCTTTCTCGCCACTGAAGACGACTCCCTAGCATGGCTGTTCCCACTTGGCGATCTGGACAGCAGCAGCTATCCGGCCTTTATTGCCGAGGTGGGAGCCTTGGCGATGGGCTCTTCCACCTATGAGTGGATGCTTGACAATATCGAACAGGTACGCGAGGAAACCGGTGAAGCTTGGCCCTACACACAACCGGTATGGGTATTCACCACCCGAACACTTCCAACAATTGAGGGTGCGGATATTCGCTTTGTACAGGGCGATGTACGAGCAGTGCATGAGGCTATGCGCAGCATTGCTGGAGAAAAGAACATTTGGATTGTCGGCGGTGGAGACCTTGCCGGACAATTCCATGACGCTGGCCTGCTCGACGAGCTCATTATTCAGATTGGTTCGGCTACGCTTGGAAGCGGGAAGCCTTTGTTTCCCAGAAGGGTGCTGAGTCCGGTCTTGCAGCTTACCTCAGTGCAGCAACCGGGAAAGAACATGGTTGAGCTGAGGTACTCGATACAGAGAGAATAAGCAACAACTCGTCTTTTTACTCATTATTTTCTCACTCTACTTACTTTTATTACCCTTATATTTAGCACTTAGTTTGGTATTATTACCCTTACATTCAGCAGTTTCCATGCTTTACTTCTTGCTCAGAAGAGAAAAAAGAAGCATATCTGTTGGAATGGTATTGAAATCCACGCTGGTCAGGATGTTCTGCCAACAGAACAACCTTCAATTGATTGAACTTAATTTTAAGCAATCCCAAACATTGCATTCCCTGTTTGCATCCAATGACCCTATTAAGATCATCCAATCTTTGGAAATCTTGGAGAACGTGAAGATCGACATGGAAAGGGCAGTTCTTTTTCTGGACGAGATTCAAGCCAATCCTGCCGCAATCCTTTCATTGCGGTACTTCTTTGAGAAAGTTCCCCAGCTTGCAGTTATTGCAGCCGGAGCAGTTCATCGGACAACATCTCCTGTACAGCCAGCCGGGGTACATGAACCCCGAGCTCTATTATTGAACAAGGGAAAAAGCCCAATCCAATGCAGAAATTGATTTTCTGACTCAACAAGGCAATACCTTCCTGCCCATTGAAGTGAAATCCGGAAAAACTGGAACCTTGAAGTCTCTTCACGTGTTCATGGAAACAAAGCAACGTTCCCTAGCGCTACGATTCTCCACACACACCCCTGCAGTTGAGACGGTGACATCTTCCCTGCCGAAGTCAGAATACCAGTATACACTGGTCACTCTGCCTCTCTATCTAGAGGGACAAACCAGGAGATTGATGAAAACAATGCAGGACAAGGGCTAGAAGTACAAACAGGGCACAGGCCGGCAGAAAGATCACGTGATATACGCTTAACATGCGTATTGTTGGGTATCAACAGGAGATTTCTTCTCCTGTAGCTGACAATGCAACTCTCTTGTATCCTTTCTTGTCTTGTGGATGTGGCTCAACTCCAATGATGGTGATTTCTTGTTTCCCCGGGCCATATACCCAAAATATCCGACTAGCTCTACTCGTCTTATTCTCCAAGTAAGACTCCCATACCTTCATCCCAAACCGACGACTTAATGCTTCGATTTCGTGGCTTTGAAGCCCAGGATGCCTTGGATTGCTTGAAAGAAGAAGCATCGCTTTCCCCATCTTTTTATAGAGGAGCTCTTCTTGCAAGGTAAGAACATCTTCCTTATGTTTCCGTATGAGGCTAGTCCATAGTTCTTCCATTTCTGGTATCCCGAGCCTAATCAGGTACATTGATGAGAAGCCTTAATCCAATGGAAAGGATGATAAATCTACCGGTTTTGAAGTTTTTCCGTGTTTGAAGTCTTCAATAGAGGAATCCATCATGGAAAGTGTGTTCTTGGAGACTTCAAAGGGGGATACCAAGACTCTTGGCTCAAGAATGATGCGGCCATCCTCAAATTCAGCAACATGATAATGTGAGAATTTCCGTCCTCTCAACGTGATTCGCTTTTTCATATCAACCGTGGCATCATATTCAGCTATTGCTTGCATGGTTATACTCCTAGTGGGATATCCCACTATTACTGTAACTACCCTGACAGTTTTTGTCCAGTGTTGAGTTTCACACATACATAGCCTCCATACATTGATATCCAAGGTTCTTGTTGGAAATTGAGTTGACTCTAGTACAGATCAGCTTATTGAGAAATCGCTTCAAAGATACACAAAGCAGACCTGCGTATTGCTCTCTGACCCGGGCTTACCTCAATGCAAAGCATTCAACAATTGCAGAGGAGACAGCATAGAGCCTCAGTCTGGAAGTCGCAGTGTAAGCCTCCCGTCTGTCCAAAAACAGAGAATACGGATTGGATTTTCGTCATTGTATCTTTATAAATGAAACATCACGCGTGGTGAAGGAAAACGACTTCATTTATGCAAAGGGAGAAAGCAAGACTCCTATTCCCTACTCCCTGCCTGAAGGGCTTCAGGATGGAGAGGGACTGCTTGCCTCCCGTCCCAATGAGATTGAGATCAGCAACAAGGAAGGCGGGGGTTACCCTGCCGTGATAGAGAAACGCCTGTATATGACCTTCTGCATAGAGTACCAGGTACGAATCGGCAGTCAGGTGATCCGCGTCCATACCTCCCATTCCAATGTTTTCAAGGAAGGGTCCCGATGCTTTCTGACCTTCAAGAACCCCCGCTGGTATGAGAAAGAGTCGGAGGCTCTGGAGAAGGAAAGGACCGAAAGGCAGGTGATCTGATACATTTATAAAGCACAGGATCGGTGAGGGTCCTGTGCTTGTATACTGAAGCAAGAGAGGAAAACTACACTCCTACCTACTTGAAGAAAGACTGCATTACGTAGGAATAGAGAGGTTTACTTCGGTGTTGCAGCCAATGATTCGGCCAACGACGATGCTATAGGGAAAGGTTCGTTAAGGAGGATGGCATCGACGCTTCAATTGCCTCCAGCTTGCTCTGATTGTTTCTTCAACTGCTTCTTCCGAGCCTTTTCCTGACGACTTTCCCACATCTCTTCAATCCACTCTTGGACAGACAGCTTCCATAGCTGTTGTTTGCTTGGGATATTCTTGATGAGGCTCTTGGGATTGAGCCCCATCTCCTTTGCCTTTCGGATAGCTTCGTCATTCAGTCTGCACTTGCTTTTCGCTTCTTTCCACTGCTGCTCTGGATATGCCATTACTCCTCCAAGTGGGTTGTAAAGTCAATTACTTGCATAATAGCTTCGAGCGAAAACGGCGAGCGGCAAGGCCGAGAAGGAGAAGATATTTGTGATATCTGATCCGACGAGAACGCAGCTGACCATCGTTTGTGCCGAAGAGAATTCAAGAAATAGGATTTACAGACCACTAATCATCCGATGATACCAGAAGATCACCACCCAGATTTACACCTCAGTGTTCTGCTCCGAAAGCAACTCGATGAGATGATACAGCGAAGCGCAAGGATTCTCAAAATCATTCAGCGTTTTGGCTCGAGCACAAGCCAGTTCTCGATGTTCCCATAATCGGTGTTTCTGGATCTCCGATAAACTGCCTTTCTTGTAGTCTTCCCATACCGGCTCGTTTTTCAATGTTTGAATGCAGGCTTCTGTAGTCAGAAATGCATGCTGTTCTTTTTCATGCAGCAGAAACCATAGTTCTGTACAAGGATTGCAGCAAATCATTCTTCCCTGACAACGCTGAAGTTTCTCTGAAATACCAACAACATCAAGATCATAGAAGAGGAATGTGTGAATCGTATCGTTACCGCTCAGTCGCTCGTTCTTAATATGCCGCATAACCAGTTCAGGAGATATCCTTTGACCTGTTATTTTAGAAACAATTTTCATAGGTATCCGGTATCGAGCCTTCAGCAAGTTCACGTATATATTTTCCGTATCGCCCTCACAAAAAACCAGAATCATCGGTTTCATCTTTCTCGCAGGGTTTGAGTGTCGTCCCTTACCCATTGAGCCCATCCTCATTATTTCCAAGTAATTTTTTTATAACTTCGACCGATGATTGTACGATTGGCACTGCATCAAAACGGCCTTGCAAGTAGCCCTTCTCTGCATCCATATTCTCTCTAAAATCTTTGTAGTCGTAGAGCGAATATACCTCAGTAGAGCTGTTCGATTGCTTACGTACAAATAGAATTTGATCTCTCCGCAAAGAATCCAGATTAATGAGATTGGTGTCATGACTGGAATAAAGGAACTGTGCTGAACTGCTTGCATGAAACAAATCAAGAATAAATTGGGAGAGTATACTATGAAGACTTGCATCAAACTCATCGAGGAAGAACGTTTTATTACTCCGTACCACATCAATCAAGGTAAGGAGCATAAGAAACAACCGATAGGTTCCACTGGATTCTTCAGATTCCAGATCGAAAGGGATTGTTGGAGCTTTCGCATGGTATGTCACAAATCTTACTCGTTCTCTCTTCAACACTTGCACAGATGCGGATGCTAACGCGCTTGAGTCGGGCCTCCTCACAATCGAGGGGCCTACGTTCATAACCTGCTCTCTTTGAGCTTTGATGTCGACGATATCACTATCACAAATATTCAGAGCATATACTACAAGGTCTTTGTTTTTTTCGAATAATGCAAAGGACGCCTCACTGCTATCGGGCACTAATCCCAATGTAATTTCATTCATATAGAATCGAAAGACCGTTTTACATATCTCTCGATCCATCTGGCTCCCTCTGCTGACGTACAGTGTTTTCTCGCTGGTACTATGAGCAATGTCCAAAGGGTTGGGAATGAGTCTATCGGCAAAACTGTACTTCTTTGCCTTCTCACCCTTGATTCTTTCATCTCTTGTAAAGACTTTGGCTTTTTTACCTTTCGGGTAATAATACAAGCTTTCCTGAAGAATCCCATGCTTTGTTAAAGAGAAAGAATACTCATATTCAATACCTTCATACACAAAATCCATCGAAAAGGTGCTGGGAGTATTTTCCCATCCGTCAAACTTAAAAGGCTCGAAGTTGAATACACTGTTCTCGTTGAACAAGTGTGATTCGAGAACCAGATGACAGCAGAAGGTGATTGCTTTGATGATATTCGACTTACCTGATGCATTTGCTCCGAACAAACCGATACTCTTCAACACCACTTCATCGTTCCAAGTGAATATATGAGAAGAGAGTTTGCGTGATGTTGCAGTGTTGATCTTCCCTGCGCGAAAATCGATGCAGATTTCCTCTTTAATCGAATAGAAATTAGAAAGCCGAATAGCAAGAATCACAGTATATCCTCATATTTTGTATCTTTCCTACAAATTAACACTATAAATCAGTAAAAACAAGGAACTAACCCTTTATATGTAACCACTTCATACAGAAATATAAAGAAGACACAATTGTCTCAATGTACGTCTCCCATGGTTCCCTACGTTTCCGAACACCTTCCCTACTCACACAACCCTGTACTCTGATCGAAACAGAATGCCACCGGAAGTACTGCCAGATGCAGGATTTCCTGCTTCTTCAAAGGGATTCCGGCAGCTTCGAGATTGGAAAGAAGCTCCTTGGCAATGGAAGGGGATTCAATGGGGGCGAGAATGACCAGCTGTTCTCCTTCGTTCTCCGCCCTGCTTTTCATAAATCCGGTGAACAAACTGTATTCGCTTTCAAGACTGCGGTCCATGCTCATGGCATCGAACACCGATGCCTTGGTGATACCCACACTCTGCAAAGCCAAAAAGACATCTTCTTTATAGTCCAACTCCGATACTACGATGACAAGCAGATTCATCTCATTCTCCTTACGCTTGGTGGTCAGCCACTACGTTGACCTCACCGGCTTTACGCAACGCATACCGGGTCAATACAGGACCGATGATCTCGGTGATGATGGTCGTGAACAGCAGTACATTGATGATGGTCGAAGCAAGCTGAAGCCCGTCAGCTCCGAACTGACCGGAACCAAACTTCTTATTGATGGCAAGGGCAAGGGCGAGGGCTACCCCGACTTGCGGAAGCAGTGAGAGGCCGATGAGCGAGCGCACTTTCTTGGGGGCTCTTCCGAGAAAGGCTCCCAACGTAGCCCCTCCCACCTTGCCGATGCTGCGCAGGGCAAAATAGACCAAGCCCAGCACCCCGATGGTTTTGATGGAACCGATATCGAGATGGGCGCCGCCGAGAACGAAGAAGGCAACCAGGAAGATTGGAGAGAAGTTGCCGACAATCCCCTCGCTCTTCTTGCTCAACGTCGGAGACGTGTTCACGATCGTCATCCCGAAGGCCATGATCGCCAAGAGCTCGGAGACATTGAGGAGTTCACAGACTCCGAGCAGGGCGAACAGGAATGCTGCCAGCAGCAGCATGATCCAATCGTTGTTACGGGTCCTGCGAAGGATGAGGACATAGGCGACTGCCGAGAGCAGACCGATGCCCAGAGCCAAAAGGATGGCAAGCACCGCCGAGCCGAGCATGAGCGGAATCGAGATGGCGCTGCCCAAAAGGCTTGAGCCTACAAAACTCTCGACAAATACATAGATGATGAGCGCTGCCGCGTCGTCGATGCCGACGACCGCCAGGATGGTCGAAGTCAAGACACCTTTGGCACGGTACTGCTTGATCACCGCTACGGTGGCAGCCGGGGCGGTTGCAGAAGCTACAGCCCCGAGAAGCAGGGATGTGTTGAGCCCTGCCTTGAATCCGAAGTACAAGCCGGAAAAGACTATGGCGAAGGCACCAAGACTCTCAAAAACAACAATGGCAAGAATGCTTTTCCCAAGCTTTTTGATGACGTCCAGCTTGAGCTCGATGCCGATCATGAAGGCGATCAAGCCAAGGGCGATGGAAGAGACCGGACTCAGTGCATCCAGAATCGGGGTGGAAAGCAGACGCACCACAGAGTTGCCCAGCAATACACCCAGCAGGACATAGCCGGTCACCTCGGGGATTTTCAAGGCCGAGGTAAGATATTTGGTTGCATATCCGGCACCGAAGATGGCAGCCAGATACAAGAATACGTGAAATTCCATGCTTTGTTCCGCCACCCTTACAGTTCGTCAAAGGCTGCAAGTACGGCAGCTGCATCCTTGGCATGCATCAAGGCTTTCCTACGTGCAGGATTCTTGATCACCAAAGTGATCTTGGAAAGAATTTTCAAATAGTCGGACTGCTTGTCGGCAGGCCCGCCGATCATAAACACCAAGCGAACAGGCTTCTTGTCCAAGGCATCCCATTCGGCATCTCCGCCAAGGATTGCCGCTACCACAAAGAAATCCTCGATCGCAGGCAGTTTTGCATGCGGGATGGCTATCTGTAAGCCTATGCCTGTGCTCATGATGGCTTCACGCTCGAAAATAGCCTTGGTAAACGCCTGTACATCAACTCCATGGCCGAGTTGTGAGGCCTTTGCGGCCATCTGTGTCAATATTTCCTGTTTATTCGTACTGCTTGGAAACAGTACTGATGATTCTGATAAATAATCGAGTATACGCATTGCGTTGACCCTCCAAACCCAGCATAGAATCATAGGCTTGGTTTGTAAAGCCTAGGCAAATCGTGGTGCTCTGGTTGGACGGTTCTGCGTTGATGAAGGACTTGCCGCCTAGACAGCGAGCGTGTTTCGTCGGTGAAATATGTACACGGCACCTATCAGAACAACCAGGAGAACCCGATGGTCGGGGCCATAGCAACCAGCAATACGTATACAAAGCCTGCCGACGACGGCCAATCGTCCTCAGGTATGGGATCTTCATAGTTGTGCTTATAGACCAAAGGAAGCAGCAGATCGATGTGAAACTCCCCTCTCTTCTCAGGAAATTTCCAGGCATATTGTAAAGCAGGTCCTGCTGCGACCATGTACTCTTGAGAGTGCAGGTCGAAGTATCCAAGCAGGCCTGCACCCCCATACAGTACATGCCTTTCAGTTGGGGTGAGTCTTGTTGAAAGAATTGCTTTCCCTATGATTTCATTGAACTGCAGATCCTTAAATCCGTCCTCGGTAACCGCAGCAGTTGCAAGATTCAATACGAAAAAATGTGCTGCAAGTCCAGCCCGAAACGATTGTTGCTCATAGATTGCGGCAGGACCTGCTGTCCCGGGTAATCCAATCTCAAATCCCAAGGAAACTTGGGCAGAGAGTCCATACAGGACAAGGGAGAGAAGAAGGATAGATGTGCAGCGTCTCTTGGTACATCTGGTCATTGCTACACCTATTCATGGTTCGAATGCAGGAATGATTCCACTCTATTGCTATACAACAACAGCAAATCATTGTCTGAGTATACTACAGGAAATCGAGAAATTATAGACAGAGACTCTATGATGTTCTTCAGAGGCACCATAGCTGTAAATTATGCGCTGATTTTTCTAATAAAAAGAGCATCGTGCGTGCAAGATCTGTGTTCTCCTTATCAGATAATAACTATCCGATAGGGAGAACTCCATGCGATAGGAATCAATCGTGTCAATAATCCTTGAGTTCATCGAACGGCTGGATGACTACTCGAGACAGTGATCGTCGGCCTGAACCGGGAAACCTTGCCGAATACCTCGGCACCCCCTACCGGCAGAAGACCTTCACCGACGACTCGTCACTGTCCACGTCTACGCTCATCTGCTCCAGCGCTTCCAGGATCTCATCCATGTTCTGGGTGCTGATGGAACTGAAATCAAACGACATTCCGCTTTCATGCATGGATGCCTGTACTTTTTCCTGGGCTTCAATGGGGATGAGCTTGGAGATGTTCAGTCCGGCTTTGACCAAGGCAAGAGGTACTTTTACGGAGACCCTCTCTGTTGACTTCCCCTCTTTCGGCTCTACCTGTACATAGAGGTACTTTCCTCTGACGTCACTGACAGGTGCAGCTGGTTTACTGGTATTCTCAAAAGCTGTCAGCAGTTTTTCTGCCTCATCCACGGTAAGTTTACCGATGGAGAGCAGGTGCAATATTCTTTGTCTTTCTTCACTCATATCCAACTCCTAATATTCTACGTTATGTGAATCTCGTACTCTTTCTCATTCGATCGAAATGCAAGCTCGGTTCCAATACTGGCACTCAACAGTGTCGGCAGCTGCCTGACCAGCGGGAGGTAGGAACGTGTCTGCTTGGAGGTTGCAGGTATTGCAAGCAAAATCAGGGCGGCAACGGCACCAAGGGCGAGAACAGGGACAAACAACAGGTAGATGAGTCCCAGGGGAAAATAGTAGGTTCGGGACTTTTCTTCTTTCTGCACTTTCATGTGCAAGAGCATCGGCAACATTATTCCATCTCCTTCAGCGCATCCGCCACTGACAACGCCCCTGCCTCAATCCGGTCGAGAATACTCGTCACTGGATTGGAGACTTCTATTGAAACATCGACAATATCGAGCTGGCTTGCGATACGGCTGAGCCGGTTCTTCACCGTCGGATAGCTGATGTTGAAGATCGATTCCATCTGCTTGATCGAGCCGTTTGTCTTAACGAATGCGGCTATGAATATCTGGTCTTCCATGCTGAGGTCGGCAAACGGCGGCAGCTGGAAGGACCCTTCTATGGTTATGTTCTCCTCAGGTATCCGTACCTGTGTTATGAGGAACTTTTTACCCCGGGTCATAGAGAGCAGTTTCTGATAGCTGTGTTCCATAAGAGCTCCTCTGATAGGTACAATCTAGTGAGGTTAATTAAGGTTGTCAATACTTATGAATTAATTTATTTAATATTTTCTACTCTTTTTATTAATATATTCAATTTTTATTGTTTCCATCCCTTAGGGATCGAAAACCAATTCATGGAATTGTACTTGGCGATGTCTTCTGACTTAATAACATTGAAAAACTCCTACTTTGCCGTTATCCTATGACTAGTGCTGAAGCGTCATGAAGGAACGATGAACAAATTCTATCGGAGAGGTCGAAAAGAAAAATGAAAGCAACGTATACTGTTTCTCCTGCTGTAGTTGATTGGGTAATCAACCAGATAGGAGCAGATACAACCCCAGTCGACTCTCTCAACCTTCTGAAGGAATGGCGAACAGGAGCTAAAACACCCACATTCACTGAAATTGAATCCATAAGCAGGAGAACCCGCGTCCCCCTTGGTTATTTCTTCTTACAGACACCACCTAAAGAAAAAATCAAGCTCATGGAGTACAGAACCATAGCGAGTACTGATTTCAGTAATCCAAGCAGAGACTTGATAGATACCATCACAGATATGGAACAGATAGTTGATTGGGCGCGGGATTATCTGATTAACGAAGGTTCTGAAGCCAATTCGATTGTTGGAAAGATGAGGCATGAGACCGATATCACAGCCATTTCCGGATATATTCGGCAGGTTCTTGGATTATCCATTAACTGGTTTGAGACCACAGACCCTCCGTTCAACTATCTCAGAGATAGAATGAGTGAAGCAGGGATCATAGTCATGATGAACGGGATTGTTCGTAACAATACGCATAGACCGCTCAACACCGAAGAATTCCGAGCTTTCACCATCATTGATAGATATGCTCCCTTGATTTTCATCAATGCAACTGACTCTAAAAGCGGCAGATTATTCTCTCTGCTCCATGAGTTCGTTCATATTTGCTTTGGAGTAGACAACCTTTATAATGATACGCACAACACATACAAAGGCGTTTCCAAGCTTGAAACACTTTGCAATGCGGTAGCAGCAGAAATTCTCGTACCAGCCAGTCAATTTAACCTCACATGGAAAGTCTTATCTTCTCAGTCCAGCTCCATACAAGAGACCATCTCCAAAGTAGCCCATTTTTTCAAGTGCGGACATGTTATCGTTGCACGCAGAGCATTGGATGCCGGAAACATTAGTCATGCAATGTACGAGGAAATAGTTCGCGAAGCAATCCAGCTTTACAAAGAGAGTAAACAAACTAAGAAGCCTGGAGGAGGCGATTATTACAATACAAAGGGAAGCCGTATTGACAAGAGATTTTTCATGTTTGTACTAGACAGTGTATCTCGAGGTAAAACGTTGTACTCCGAGGCATTTCGACTTACCGACACAAACAGGCAGACTTTTCCCAAGTTGATGGAAAGGATGAATGCTTGATGCCGGATACACCCATCTACCTTATCGACTCAAATTCCCTGATTACGCCGAAAGCCACATACTACCCGATGGATCTTGCCCCCTCTTTTTGGGCTTCTATGAGCGAGAAAATCCAAGACGGGTCTATAGCAATTCTGGACCTTGTAAAGAAAGAAATATTGCAGCCTTCAGAGAAAGATGACTTGGCTCTTTGGATGAGCAACCTGAAAATCGGGCGGTATATCAACCATAAGCAACAAGAGATAGTCGCCACCTATGCCAAGGTCCTTCAATCCATCCAAAATGATCCATGTTATTCAGAAAAAGCTCTGCGTACGTGGGCCGAGGAATCAGTTGCCGACCCTTGGTTGATTGCAGCTGCTTGTGTGTATGATTTCACCATTGTAACATTTGAAAAATATGTACAAAGTAATGCTGGCAATCCAAGTGGTTTTTGCAAAGATTCCCAATATTGCAAATAAGTTTCATGTAAGAACTACCGATTTGTTCCATATGATCAGGGAGTTGGGTATCAAGCTATGAACTTGATTCGGCAGTATTGATGCTCCAGCCAAACAAGCTCTTCTGTACCAAGAACTATATCATTATTGTGACAAGCATACCCATCTTCATCCAATCAGCATCTTTTTGACTCCCAACCACACATCTCTTCGCCCGTGCAGTACGGCTGCTTTCACGCTCTCGTCTCCTGTACTGCCAGCAACGCATCGATTTCTTCCAAGCTGAGTGTACAGCCGGGATTGAATTGCTGGCTTTGCATATACGAAAGCACCGAGTGGTACAGCTGCCGGGCTACAAGTCGATGCTCCAGATCAGAGGTTAGGTCCATACTGCAGACCATCAACCTCCCTCTACCAACGCTGCACTCAAACAAGAGCCCAAGCTTGTGGCTTCTGAACCAGGTGTCGATCGGCTGCACCAAGGCCGAAATATCTGTGGCAAGTCCATCCAGCACCATGGCATTTGATCCATGCACCAACTCCCACCACTGCCAGTTGCTATGATGTTCCGTCGGGAAAGCAGAAAACACCGGATGCTCTGCATCCACCACCATCCCCAACGTATGGGGAGCTTGCCTGCCGGTCCAGGAGGTGTTCCAGAACACCGAGGAGAATCCCAAGGCCACCTCGGTATTACCCGATGTCAACAACAACATCTTGCCACCAGAAAGCAGTACCTGCTGACTTGCTTCATCCCACGCTCTGGTTACCAGGACATCCCTCGACTCCAAGTCCACTGCTTTGGGGAACGCCCAGACATCCCAGGCATTCTCTCTCCTAGGTTCATCCAAGGTAAGACGGAGCGTCAGTTTCTGCGCTGTTGCAAGCTCAGGAATCGACAGGGAGAGAGTGGCAAGTGAATGCACACCTCTGAGTGAATGATGGCCTGAACAGAGTACTCCACCTGCTAAAAGGCCTCCATGTTCGCCTATCAGGCTCCAGTTGACTTCTATCTTTGCAAGATCAGAACTTCCGAAATTTGCCAGTTCAATATCAGCTTGCAGCGTTTCTCCGAATGTGTAGTACCGCTTCGGAAGACGGGCAAGCAGGACGACATCAGCGCAGAACCGCCTGAATTGTTCACCACTGCAGTACCCTTTCTCCTGCCAGAATGCATTCAGAACCCCTTCCAGGGCGGTTCCCTGTCCGGGGAAGTCAGTGAGTGCCAATAACTGGAAACCCGCCAGGTTGCGTGTCCTCAGCGCCGCCTCGATCTCTTCCTTGTAGCAGAGCATCTGTTGGAACCCAGATGCCTCAAGGAACCGGTCAGCCTGGTCCGCGATGCCACGCCGCGCAAGAATATCGTAGAAGACCTCAAAGTTTCGAGGTTTCAAATATCCGGTGTACTCCCGCATCTCGGAGAAGTCGGGGAAGACACACCACTGCCCCATTTCGTGGGTTACCACCGGACCTGGATACTGCTCGCAGATGGCAGTATAATCGGTGCAGGTCTCCGGCGGCAGGGCGTTGATTCTGGAGGCAAGGCCCTCACCCCATGCCTGGATGCGAGGCTGAGGGAGCACTTGATACGCATTCTCCTCGAGTGCCGGCCATCCGGAAGCTGCGGTATGAAGCCTTCGGCCATCCCTCTGATTCCAGGAGGAAGCCCACAATCCCAAGACTTCCTTGTCCCGACCATCAGGTTCGTTTCCACTGGCGAACAAGAGGAATGAAGGATGGTTGCCGTACTCGGCAACGATTCGCTGCGACTCGGTGAACAGCCAGTCGTCAAAGACCTTGTTCCCATTAAAAGCCACACCTTGGTTTTTCCAGACCGGGCACTCTACCTGCAGATAGAAACCCATGCGGTCGGCAACAGCAAAGGCTGCCTCGGGCGGACACCAGGAGTGAAACCTAAGATGGTTCAGTCCAAATTTCCTGCTCTGGGAGAACAGGTAATCCCAATACGGCTCCTCCATCGGAGGATGTCCGGTCTTGGGAAACACACAGCACTCCACCGTTCCCCGCAGGAACGTCTGCCTGCCGTTGATGAACAGGTACTTTCCCTTCGCCTCTATGCTTCTCAGCCCTACCTGGATCAGTTTCTCCTCTACAAGGCTTTGCTCCGTCTCAAGTACCACCCGAAGATTTTCCAAAGCTGGGTCATACTCGTCCCAAAGAGGCACATCCACAATCTCCAGATGGAAGACAGTCGTTGCACAAGCTGTGGGTTTGGTGAGTATGGCAGGAGCTTTTCCTTCCCGCTCTATCCGAATGGTAACTGCTGTCTCGTATCCTGTCCGGTTTGCCACATCGATCATACAAAGCAAGGAAGAACGTTGAACATTGGGCAGAATGCGCACCTCACCCAGGGAAAGCTTGGGTATACGAACCAGAGCCAGTTGTCCTACGATTCCGTTCCAAGGGCCCTGGGTCTGATCGGATATGCTGTGGGCATTCGGTCCCACCTCATGAATCATCCGGTTGTCCACTCGAATGACCAGCGCCACCGAGGAGGACATACCAGATGGCACTTCATACCGATGCGGAACACTGAGCGAATCACACGAGCCTAGAAACACCCCGTTCATCCAGACCCGTGTCTCCCAATGGGGCCGCTCGAGCAGCAACTGCCATAGGCTGTCTTCTTGAATTGGCAGCGTGATATGCTTCACATACCAGGCAGGGCCGATGTATCGGGTCTCAGGTTGCAGCCAGTAGGGAAAGCGAAACGCATCGGCTTTCCGATAGGGTTCATAGAGGG
>Ga0123334_1004415_pt1 | contig 14358 bp, 16 predicted proteins | sample BiotimSIPDNA_FD_89706 | JGI IMG/M metagenome (GOLD analysis project Ga0123334, IMG submission 89706) | Anaerobic biogas reactor microbial communites from Washington, USA - Biogas_R1 time_0 SIP DNA | ecosystem: Engineered > Bioreactor > Anaerobic > Unclassified | place: Washington, USA... | reverse complement strand
TGGTCAATGATAAATCAGGTGTTGTAAAGAAGAAAAATAGACTTGAAATACCGATTGTAAAAGCAAGAGGGACATTTAGTAATAATAAAACAAAAAATACTATTGCTACGGCTTCCATAGGTTTGCTCCTTTCCAAACTTAAAGATATAAATTTTATTAACCCGGGATGTTAGTATTACTTAGTTCTAAATTTGCTGAATTATCAGCGTTGCTTGGTTTTTTCCAATCGGTAATTAGCTGAACCATCTGTTCAATAATGGTCAAAATCATTAAAATACTCCCAATCGGGACCGCAGCAGTTCCATATGAATAGCTGATTTGCAAGGTTTGATACTTTCTCAGATAATTGGTGACACAAAGAAATATTCCATAATAAGTAATATAAGCTAAAAAGAAAATACTAATTATATAGGTTGCTAGAGTGATAATGTTTTGCAACCGAATGGAAAACCTTTTGGTAATCAAATCGACGCCAACATGAGCTTTTCTTTTCAAAGCAATGTCCGCGCCTAGCATACAGATCCAGACAAATAACAGTTGGGCCAGATCCACACTCCAAACGATAGGATATCTAATTGTTCTCAACATAGCGGATAAAAAGACCAATAGAATAATTGACGTGAGCATAACTACGCCGACCCAAGTTTCGATGGTTTCAACTTTTTTGTTAAACTCTTTCATGGAAACCTCCATTTTTTTTACTTTCTATAAGTTATCTTTGGCTTATGAACGGCAAGTATTTTATTAAAGAGATTCACAGACTTGTGGGATTGAGTTTTAAAAAAGAGGCAATAGTTTATTGTACTCCTGCCTCTTTTAGAAAGTTATTATTAAAATGTCAAGTCTGAAGTCATTTGCCTAAAGCGGTATCGATTTCAGTTTTTAATTGGGACCAACCCATTGTTTCATAGACTGATGAAGAAGCTTCTTTGAACGGAGTTAAATCAACTGACATAAAGGTAACCCCAAATTTCTCCATGTTTTTTTTGTATTCAACTTCTTTTTCCAAAGTAAGCTCGGTGGCATAGTCCCCGCCTGATATGGAAGCCTGAATGACAATCTCTTGATAGTTCTTTGGTAGTGATTGGAACCATTCTTCGGAAATAACAAGACCGGTGTAAAGCAAGAAGTGGCCGGTTTCCGCTACATATTTAATTACTTCATGTAAAGAAGCGCCATAAACAGCTGGTAACTGAGCTTCGGCGGAATCAATAACCTTTTGTTGAAGTCCCGAATATACTTCGCTCCAAGCTAAGGAGGTAGGTATGGCGCCCATAGCTTTCATGGATTCCTGGGCTACCTTGGAACCCATGGTTCGAACACGGACTCCTTTTAGATCTGCAGGAGTATTGATGGGTTTATTGGCTAGGAAATGGCGGGCTCCTTGATACCAGTTACAGCTTAAATCACGCAGACCGTGAGTGGCCAGTTCTTTATCCCAAGCTTTAAAAATGTCTGTTTCGATAAAAGCCCGGGCTTCCTTGACATTATCAAAAACATAAGGGGCGGTGTAAATAGCCATATCCGGCACATAATCCGCCAACATACCGGTATCAATAACAACACCAACATTGGAGCCGCTCTTGGCCTGTTCTAAAACATCTCCGGTATCGCCCAGCTGTGAGGAGGGGTAAACTTCCACAGTAACTTTTCCATCGGTTTTTTCTTCAATTTCTTTTGCCATGGCTGTCAAACCAATAGTGATCGGATCATTGTCGGCAAGGACAGTAGAAAGTTTTAATGAGAAAGTTTCTGATTGCCTGTTACACCCCGTGCTGAGAGATAAGGCTAAAATTAAAGCTAAACAAACCAGGACCAATTTCTTCATAAGCAAACCCTCCTAAATGAAATTTGTGTGATGGATCTATCATGTACTTGTATACTAGTATGTTAACATATTTTTAAACAAACGTCTATACTAAGTTAACCAAGCATCTAGGCGACGGCAGCGTGATAGCCATCATAGAAATACATCGGGACTAAGGATTCGATCTCCCAGATTTCGTAATTCGCCGCGCCTTCCGAATCTTCATTTGCCAGAACGGGAGTGGCGCCCAAACCACGGCTTTGATAAATCAGCTAAAAGAGGATTTACAAATTGAGGAATTAATAATATAATAAATGTAAGAATTCTTACTTCTTACGGAGGTAATAATGGCGGAGTATAACGTAACAATTAGCAGTAAAGGGCAGTTTATTTTGCCGAAAGAGATACGAGATCAATTCAAATTAGCTACAGGAAGCAAAGTTAAAATTGTTGTTGAGGGAGAAAACATTATCCTTAAACCTCGTACCGTAGCTGACGAACTTTGCGACCTAATTCGGGATGATATTGAAAAAGACGGTAAGACTGTAACTGAGGAAACGATCCGGATGTACCAGATCAAACTCAATCAGGCATTTGATGCGATGGTTGCTGAAGCTGAGGGGGAATATAATCGGCAAGAATATGTGTCCTTGGCGGAATTGAAACAAGAGAATGAAAATGTTTGAAGTAGTTATCCTGAATTCTGCCGGAAAGCAATTAAGGAATCTGGATAAACCGGTTAAAGACAGAGTCATTGAAGCGCTTGAACAGTTAGCTAAAAATCCGTTTAGCGGTGAACGGCTAAAAGGGGATTTGACAGCGATCTATTCTTATCATTTAAAAGTGGCGGGGGTTGATTATCGGATTGCTTATCAAATAAAAGAGCAAGAAATTGTGGTTATAGTATTGCAGATTGGAACACGTGAAAATTTCTACGAGGAACTGAAAAAAAGATTGAATTAACAGCACTAAAGTGTTGTCAGAATAATGGAAGCTTTTTTTAAACGCTTTTAGGTACTATTTAATCGGGATAATTACTATTTAGGGCATACTTTAATTTAAAGCAACAAAAGTACACCCATAAAGGATGATTGTCAAATGCCCGAAACTAAAGTAGCCAACCGTCTGATCCACGAAGCCTCTCCCTACCTTCTCCAACACGCCTACAATCCGGTTGACTGGTATCCCTGGGGTGATGAAGCTTTCCAAAAAGCTAAAGCTGAAGACAAACCAATCCTCCTTTCCTGCGGTTATTCCGCTTGTCACTGGTGCCACGTAATGGAGCGGGAGTCTTTCGAAGACCCGGAGATAGCTGGACTGATGAACCAATATTTCGTCAATATCAAGGTCGACCGGGAGGAACGGCCGGATTTGGACCAAATCTATCAGCAGGCGGTTCAGATGATTACCGGGCATGGTGGTTGGCCACTAACTGCTTTTTTGGACCATAACAAGCGTCCCTTTTATGGGGGGACCTATTATCCGCCGGTATCCATGTATGGTAGACCGGGTTTGCCGGATATTTTGGAAGCGATCCATCGGAAATGGATTAAGGAAAGAGATCAAATCCATGAGGCCGGAGAGAAATTAACTGAGTATCTCCAAACCGAAGCAGGAAAGACTCATCAGGCTGGAATACCGGAAGATCTTCCGGAAAAAGCGGTCTCCGAATTATACCGTTACGCTGATACCAATAACGGTGGTTTCAATAATGCGCCCAAGTTTCCCAATCCCAACCTCTTGCAATTATTAATTAATGTCGGGAGCCGGCGCGGAGCATCCCGAGAATTGGAGCATTGTTTATTTACTTTGGATCGGATGGCCCGTGGGGGTATTTACGATCAACTGGGAGGAGGTTTTCACCGCTATTCAACTGATAGTATCTGGCTAATACCTCATTTTGAGAAGATGCTTTATGATAACGCCCAATTACTTAAATTATATAGCGTTGGTTATCAATTGACCGGTGATCAAGAATACCGCCGGATAGTTAAGGAAACCACCGAATACACGCGCCGCGAAATGACTGCCCCGGAAGGCGGTTTTTATGCTACCCAAGACGCGGACAGCGAGGGAGATGAGGGTAAGTATTTTCTTTGGACTCCGCAACAGATCCAAGAAGCTCTCGATGAGGACCAAGCCCGGTTAATTATAGAATACTATGGGATTTCTCAAGAGGGTAATTTCGAAGGCAAGAATATTTTAAACCGGTTACCTGAGTCTGATGACTGGAAAATCAATGCTGAAGACTTGGCAAAGTTGAAAACAGCCCGGGAGAAACTCTTAAGGATAAGGGAAGAAAGAGTAAAGCCCTTCCGGGATGAAAAAGTGATCACCAGTTGGAACGGGCTGATGATCAGCGGATTGGCCATTAGTTTTCAGGTATTTGAAGATCGAGCCGATTATGAGACTGCCCGACGAGGAGCGAATTTCATCCTCAAATCTAGCCGCCTTACTAATGGAGATTTGGCGCGGGTTTATAAGGATGGAAAAGCTTACGGAGAGGCTTTTCTAGATGACTATGCCTTTTTGGCTAGAGGATTACTGGATTTGTATGAAGCTGATTTCGATAGTAATTGGCTGACTCGGAGCATGGAGCTCACCGAAGAGGCTATCGACCGGTTTCGAAATAGGAACGGCTTGTATTATCTAACTTCGGAAAATGGGAGCGAATTGATAAGTAGGCCCTTTTCCGGTGTGGACCAGGCAATTCCGAGCGGAGTGGCGATCCATACCGAGAATCTGCTAAAGTTAGCTGCTTATACTGGAAAAAAAGAGTTTCGGGAAGAAGCCGGAGGGATTTTTAAAGCTTATTCTAAGGAGATGTCCCATAACAGCTGGGGTTATGCGGCGCTGATTAGCGCCTTGGATATGTATCTGCAAGGGATCAAGGAATTTGTCTTCGTCAGTGATGAAAGCAATCCCCCCGAAATTTTAGTGGGACTGCGCCGAAAGTTTTTGCCTTATCGTATAATAGGTTGGAAGGGAGCAGGGGAAGAATTAAAAAAGCATCCCGCCGGGGTACTGTTTGAAGGCCGGGAGCCGGTCAACGGAGAACCAACATGTTATGTTTGTATTAATCAAAGTTGTTTGCCGCCGCTGACAAAGGGGGAAGAATTAGAAAAAGTATGTTTTTATCCGAGAGTTTTGTCCGACTAACGCCTGCGAAGTAAGTTATTTAAAAGAGCAATGATCAAAAGCGGAATTGCTAGATAAAGAAAGAACGGGAAGAAAATAAATATTAAGGCTACCACTAATAAACCCCCAGCCAACAAATACAAAAAGCCTGTTAAGGGATTTAGCTTGACTCGACGGACATATACCCTGCTTCGCGGGTCCCGGTACTCATATTCGTAATAACCCCGGTTTTCTTGATCGCTTGAGTCACCGGCATTAAGGGTGATTCCTTTAAAGTCGTCTCGCTCATCAGGGGGCAGTACTTTTACTTGTTCCTGTTCTTGATTGGTTCCGGAGCGATACGAATTAGAATCGTCAGTTTTCGGATCATGGCCATGATGGTTGGACATCCAAATTTCTCCCAGTGTTAAAGTTAACCTAATTATATTTTATAAATACCAAGAGGTCAAATTGATCCCGTATTTCATTAGATTAGAATACCCTAAAGTAACTGATTAAACCAAAATCGTTTTTAGAAAGGCAGTCAATTCCGAAGCTAACTTCAGATGTGTATCCACTCGGGGATGAGTTAAGGTATACGCTTCAAAGACAAACGAATGGATTTTTGGATCAGTATTTTTAAGTTTTTGAACCGCTTGTTGGAAAGCAGCCCGAAACTCCGCCGATGCATGATAACAATCCATTCCTCCGATTGCGCAAACAATATGGCTCTCAGGGTATAAACTACGGATCTTACTGACAAATTCCACGTATTTTTCCGCATAATTTCTTGGGAAGGGTTTGTTAATCGATACTGGGTAGCTTTGATCATTTTGCCCGAGATTAATAAGAACAATCTCCGGTTTTTTTCCCGAAAACCCATACTTAGGGCTAGTGCTGTCCGGATAAATTTTATCATAGATTTCCGGCATCATAATCGGGTTCCAGCTATGACATAAGCCGGTCCCACTTACTGCAATATTGAAATATTCTGCATTGAAATTTCTGGCAGTAATAGCAGCATAAGACAGGTAATTATTATGAGTTGAACAATCTTCGTATTGGTCGTCCCAAGGATCTTCATTACAAGCCCCGGCGGTTATGGAATCGCCGTAAAACTCAATACGCAACGGAAGGGGCTCCGGTTTGGGACCGAGTTGAGCCGATTTTTCCAGGAACAAGCCCTGAAAAACAGCGTGTCCGGACATTGCCTCGCTTCTTTTAAAAAGAATCAAATCGTGTGTTCCGTCAGGCAAAGTATCGGCAAGGAGATAATCGTTGATTTCCTTTGCTTCCTTTAGTTTAAGCAGTTTGATTTGGCCATCGATGATTACATTATAAAAGTTTTGACCCAAAACCTCGGAAAACCGTAAACCGATGTTTTTTCCAGTGAAACGGGCGCGTACCTCGGTCCCTTGCCAAACAAGTACCGGCGCTTTCGGGTCCAGGTCATCGATTCTGCCGATATAGTAAAGATCGGGAGAATCGGCGGGTATGATCTGCCAGTCCCTTTCTTTAATATTATCCGTTATAAAATCTTTTTTGTTTAACATCCGAACCGCTCCTTGGAAGAAGTATTGAGATATAACCAAATTTTCATCCTTTAACGTATCCCGGCAAGCCGGGGAGGACGACTACTTAAAAAATCGTATCATGATGGTTTGTAAATTGTCAATGATTTATCATTGTTGGTTTCCGTTTCGAGAAATTTCATATTAAAGATTGTACTTTTTATCACAATATGGTAAAATAAATCAAAAGGTTTGCCGCCCGTGATTTGGACAGTCATCGGCAGTGAACTCGGAAAAAGTAGAGTAGTTCTGAAGCCAAAGAGCAGTCTGAGGCTGGAGAGCATTCGAATAAAAGGTGTCATTAGTGTCAAACCGACCCTTTTTGAGGTGTTCCCCGTCCTCGAAGAAGGGTTTTTAATATATAAAGGGGGAACACAAGATGAGCTTTTTAGAGAAATACCGGGATGATTTTGCGGAATATGACGCTATGGAGCGGGATTTTATCGATGACGAGTTGATTTGGAGCCTATTAAACAAATGGGAAAATCCCAAGCCCACTGATGTTCGGAGAGTTTTGGAGAAAGCAGCCTCCCAGGTCCGGCTGGAACCGGAAGAGATGGCGATTTTACTACAGAACCGTGACCCGGAAACCATCGCCGAGATGTATGCCTTGGCCAATAAGTTGAAACGGGAGGTATATGGTGACCGGATAGTCTTTTTTGCGCCGCTTTATATCAGCGATAAGTGCGCCAATAATTGCGGTTATTGTGGTTACCGCAGTTCCAACCATGCCATTAACCGCAAGACCTTAACCATGGAGGAACTCCGGCGCGAGATAGAAATCATGATCGGTGAGGGGCAGAAACGGACGGTATTGGTATACGGGGAGTCGCCGGAGACCAATATCGATTATATCTGTGAATCGGTCCGTCAGGTATATAGCGTCAAGAGTAAGCATGGTGAGATCCGACGGGCCAATATTAATTGCGCCCCTTTAACCAGGGAGGAATTGCGCCAACTCAAAGAGGTAGGCATCGGGACTTTTCAAGTATTCCAGGAGACCTATCATCACGAGACCTACCGGAAATATCATCCGGCTAATACCATTAAGGGGCATTACCGCTGGCGTTTATACTGCCATGACCGGGCTTTGGACGCCGGGGTGGACGATGTGGGAATCGGAGTCTTGTTCGGCCTCTATGACTGGCGGTTTGAGGCCATGGGATTGTTATATCATACAATTCATCTGGAGAGTAAGTATAACGGGGTTGGTCCGCATACCATCTCTTTTCCTAGGATTCAACCGGCCGTCAATACGCCTTTGGCCTCCAATCCGGAATATGTGGTGAGTGACGCTGATTTTAAGAAGCTGGTGGCGGTGATCCGGTTGGCGATTCCTTATACGGGGATGATTCTGACTGCCCGTGAAAGCGCGGCGGCGCGAAAGGAGGTTATTCCGCTGGGGATTTCGCAGATTGACGCCGGAAGCCGGATCGGGGTTGGGGGATACCAGGAAGCGGTGGCCAATGCCATGCCGGATAAGGAACAGTTTCAACTGGGGGATGTCCGCTCCCTGGATGATGTGATCCGGGAAACGTGCTTGGCGGGGAATATTCCTTCCTTTTGCACCGGTTGTTACCGGAAGGGCCGGACCGGGGAGCATTTCATGGGATTGGCCAAATCTAAGTTTGTCCATAATTTTTGTATGCCCAACGCTATCTGTACTTTGAAGGAGTATTTATTGGATTATGCCAGCCCGGAGACGAAGCAAGCGGGCGAGGCGGTCATCGCCAAGCATTTATTGGAGATTGAAGACGAAAAAACCAGGGAGTTCGTGGATCAGGCATTAAAGAAGTTGGAAAAAGGCGAACGGGATCAGTATGTATAATCCAAGTTTTGGAGGTTTTCATGGGTAACTTAAATGAAACTCCTAATAGTTCCCGGCTCCAGATTGCCATCTTCGGGCGGCGAAATGCGGGAAAGTCGAGTTTGATCAATGCTTTGACCAATCAAACCGTGGCTTTGGTTTCGGCGGAGCCGGGAACTACCACTGATCCGGTGACCAAGGCTATGGAATTGTTGCCTTTGGGTCCAGTGACGTTGATTGACACCGCGGGTCTTGATGATAGCGGGCCATTGGGTAAACTGAGGGTTGAACGGACCTATAAGGTACTGAATAAAACCGACTTAGCGTTATTGGTCTTGGACAGTTTGACGGGGGTTACCGATTTTGAGAGGGAACTGCTCCAAACCATCCGGGCCAAAAACATTCCGGTGGTTGGAGTCGTTAACAAAGTTGATTTGGCTGGATATGACAGGGCAAAACGTTTAGAATGGCAAAAGCAACTTCAATTGGACTTGGTGGAGGTATCGGCGACGACCGGAGCAGGTATTGCCGGACTAAAAACGGCGCTGATCCGAACCGCTCCCAATGAAGACAGAGAAGGATCTTTAGTCGGTGATTTAATCAAACCGGGAGATTTTGTGGTGTTGGTGATCCCGATTGATGCGGCGGCGCCTAAAGGCCGGTTAATCCTCCCTCAACAACAGGTGATCCGGGAGCTATTGGATCGGGGCGGTGTGGCGATAACCACTAAGGAGGATCGATTAAAGGAAACCTTGGAGCATTTAGGGAAGAAACCGGCTTTGGTGATCACTGATTCTCAGGCGTTTAAGAGAGTGGCCGAGGATACACCGGAGGAAATCCCGTTAACTTCATTTTCGATTCTTTTTGCCCGCTATAAAGGAGATCTGCCGGAATTGGTCAGAGGAGTTAAGGCGGTTGAACAGCTCAAGCCCGGAGACAGTGTTTTGATCGCCGAAGGCTGTACCCATCACCGGCAGTGTGATGATATTGGAACAGTGAAGATCCCCCGGTGGTTAAACCAGTTGGTTGGGGGCGAAATCAATTTCGAATGGGCCAGCGGTTTAAGTTTACCGAAAGATCTATCCAAGTATCGGATGGTGATTCATTGCGGCGGGTGTATGCTTAACCGGCGGGAGATGAAGTACCGGATAGGTTTAGCTATGGAGCGGAATGTGTCGATAGTAAATTATGGGGTGTTCATCGCTTATGCGCAAGGGGCTTTTCCTCGGGCGTTAAGGCCCTTTCCGGAGTTGAAAGCGTTGTTGGAGGAATTTGGGTGAGACATTACAACTGGCTTACATTATTACTAAAATTACTAGTTAAACATAGCAAAAATATGTGAATTAATAAAAACGATGAAAGTCGATTATGTCGGTCCACTGTTTCGGCGGCGAGTGACTTTTGACCGCACAAAAGTCACCAAAATGCGCCGGACCCGCGTGGTTCCGGACCTCCTGCAATTCATCCAAGTTTTTAGAGGGTCTTCGACATCCCTGTCCTTCTGACTGGCAATAAAGTATAGTCTTCCGATGGCGACCGCTGTTTTTCATCCATGAAAAGAAGCGTCGCCGCCTTCATCCATGAAGGCGTGTTGGTAATAAATTTTAGTTTGAAGATAAAATTGAATAAAAATCTGAGAATGGTTAGTCACTGACGAGGAGGTTTTTATGAATACTGAAAAAAGGTTGGGTGTCATTGCCGTTATTTTGGAGCGGCCTCAGGAGGTACAGGAGAAAGTAAACGCTGTGATTAGCGAGTTTGGGCGGATTGTTGTGGGGAGGATGGGGATTCCGCACCGGGAGAGGAATGTAGGGGTGCTTTCGTTAATCGTTGATGGTGGGGAGGATGAGATCAATACGCTTACCGGAAGGTTGGGAAATATCAAAGGGGTCAACGCCAAAGCTACCATGGCCAAGAAGAGTTAAAGGAGTAGACGATGGGCGGTAATGTCAATGTTAACGAAACCAATGCCGGGCAAAGAATTATTAATGACCGGGAGTTCGCTCTGAGACTGATCGCTGATCCGACAAGCGCCGAAGCGCGACAAGTAGTGGAGGCCGCCGATGGATTGCGGTCGGAGACGGTGGGGGACTCCATTCATCTGCGGGGATTAATCGAGTTCTCCAACTACTGCCGGAATAATTGTTTATATTGCGGTTTGCGGCGGGAGAACGGGAAAGTGTCCCGTTACCGGATGACTCCGGCGGAGATCATTGCTGCAGCCGAGAACGGGGCTGAGCTAGGTTATAAAACGGTGGTTCTACAATCCGGTGAAGATCCGGCTTACAGCGGGGATACTATCGCCGAGATTGTCCGGGAGATCAAAAAGCTTGGTTTGGTGGTCACTTTGAGCGTTGGCCAGCGGATACCCCAGGATTATGAATTATGGCGCTCCGCTGGCGCCGAAAGATATCTGATGCGGCATGAAACCGCTGATCCTTTGCTCTATGAACGGCTCCATCCCGGACAGTCTTTGGTGAAAAGAGTAGCTTTGCTTAAAATTTTGAAAGAACTCGACTATCAAGTGGGAACCGGGTTCATGGTGGGCCTGCCCGGACAAACCGCGGAGACTTTATGGTATGATTTGAAACTAGCCGGTGAGCTTCAGGCGGAGATGGTCGGGATTGGTCCGTTTATTCCCCATCCGGAGACTCCGTTGGGGCAAGAACCCGGTGGTACACTGGAGCAGGCTTGTTTGATGGTGGCTTTAACCAGACTTATATTACCCCAGGCCTTGATTCCGGCTACCACTGCCTTGGGAAGCATCAATCCCTTGGGACGGGAGGCGGCGCTCCGGGCCGGGGCCAATGTGGTAATGCCCAATCTGACCCCTAAAAAGTATCGACCGGAATATGAGATTTATCCCAACAAAATCTGCCTGGGGGAAGAAGCGGCCGAATGCCGGGGTTGTATCACCCGGAGGATTGAGTTTCTAGGGCGGACTGTGGCCGAAGATCCGGGGCATAATCCGATTTGGCTAGGGCGGAGGAGCGGCAGCTGACAATTAACAATAAAATGAATTAAAGCAGATAAATGCTATCTGCTTTCTAAACTCTTATAAATATCGCCACGGTTTCCAATTTTCAATACAAGTATAAGTAGCTCCTCCTTTTTCAGCCGGTAAATGACTCGGTAGCTGCCTACTCTCAAACGATAAATTTCTTTAAAACCTTGGAGTGGTTTAATATTACCTTTTGGAATCCCATAGATGGCTTTAAGTAGTCTTTCTTGCTGCTGCTTTGATTGCTCTTTGAGGAATTTGACAGCGTTTTTTTCAATGATTATTTCGTAATTTATCGGTATCAAACCCTAACTCCTTTGCTACGTCGTCTAAGGTTATAAATTCACCTTGTTCCTCAGCCACTTTGGCTTCATTAGCTAATTGAATATCCCATTCATCCGGGAGATCATCATTTATAATATCCTTAACGTTTTCAAGTATAGTTAAAACTTTCACCATTTTATCATCAGGTAAAGCGTCAATTAATTCGTGAGCCTTTATTTTTAGAGTATTCATCTTTCCACATCCTAAACGAAAGAATTATCTATCAATCTATTTATTGTAGAGGTTTAATATTATTTTATTATATTCACAATATTTTTTCAATCATTCCAGAAATTTATTCTTATTAGTAAAGTTTTCAATTGATTATCTGCAATTGCCATTTTTTGGACAAACAAATTTTGCCGTTGGTCAGGAGTTCGGGAGTGGACCGGCATTTTCCTGTCCTTAGAACTCCTTGGCTGTTGAGATGCTGGTATGTAAAATTCAAATTGCCTACTTCATCGCTGCAACCAACCAAAAACCCCTTTTTGATCTTACCCCAGTGATACTCGGCCCATACTTTGTTCCCGTTTTGGCGGTAATAAAATTTGGTCAAAAACGATACCTCACCGTTTTCAGTATTGGATAGGGAAATGAAGACTCGATTGTGGTTATGGAAATTCATCGCAATCGCTCCTTTTAAATAGGCCTCGTCCCTTATTTAAGAGACGAGGCTTGCTACCATTACTATTGAAGTTTTAATAATTATAGAGTTAGAAACAGTTTTTTGTCAATGTAAGGAATATAGGTGATAGTAAATTTAAAACCCGCATAAATAAACTTATCTTGTTATTTATTATGTCATAAAGGTGTTTACCGATTTTAACAGAATTAATATCCGTAGAAATTTATATTTCGAAGGAGGTCTATTTATGCGAAAATCTCCGGTAATACTGACTTTTCTCTGCTTGCTTCTCTGGCAATGCTTTTTACCTGTCGGATTTGCAGCTTCGGAAGTAATTTGGACCGTGACAACCGAGGCCGAACCCTGGCGAAGCGGGGGCTCGTTACCTATTATCAAGGCCAAGGGGAAGGATTTTACCATCGAAATCGATAAGAAAACCGTCTACCAAGAGATTGATGGTTTTGGAGGAGCTTTCAACGAAAAAGGCTGGGAGGCCCTTTCCATCTTGACCCCGGAACAAAGGGAAGAGGCTTTAAAGGCCCTTTTTGATCCCCAAGAAGGCGCTAAACTTAATATTTGCCGGGTTCCCATCGGCGCCAGCGACTACGCCATTGACCGCTATACCTTAAATGAGACCAAAGACGATTTTGAGATGAAGGATTTTTCCATTCAGCGGGATCAAGGTTGTTTAATCCCTTACATAAAAGCGGCGATGCAATATAGACCGGATCTGAAGATCTGGGGTTCAGTCTGGACGCCTCCGACTTGGATGAAGACTAATGGAGAATATGACGGCGGTTACATGAAAGGCGATCCCCAGATCTATCAGGCCTTCGCTTTGTACCTGGCCCGTTTTCTCGAAGCTTATCAAAAGGAAGGAATCGACGCCTACGCCGTGGCCGTTCAGAACGAACCGACCATTGAAACCAACTATCCCAGTTGTTTGTGGACAGAATACCAGTTCCTAGCTTTCATCAAGGACCATATCGGCCCCTTATTCCAAGAACGGGGGGTAAAGGGGGAGATTTGGTTAGGGACAATGCAGGATGCGGACTATACCAAATACCCGAAGACTGTCTTGAGTGATGCCGAGGCTAACAAATATATTACCACCGTGGGATTTCAATGGGACGGATTGCATTCGGTAGCTTGGACCCGCAAAAACTATCCCGAGAAAAAGCTTATGCAGACTGAGACGGAATGCGGTAATTGGTATTGGAAAGCCAGGTTTGACCCGAATAAACCGCAAAACGATTGGAATTACGGGGTATATACCTGGAAGAAGGTTAAAGACTATTTCGAACAGGGCGTAAACTCTTATATGCTCTGGAATATGGTGTTGGATGAGGAAGGCAAGAGTATCGACTCAAGAAGACCTTGGCCCCAAAATGCTCCTTTGGTAGTGGACAGGAAGACCAAGTCGTTGATTTACACTCCGATGTATTATGCTTTCAAACATTTCAGCTTTTTTGTCAAACCGGGCGCGCGCTTAATCAGTGTCAAACCGTACGGGGCCTGGAGCGACGCTATCGCTTTTCAAAATCCGGACGGCGGGATCGCGCTGGTGATGCAGAATGCAACCGAAAGTGAGAAAGAGGTTAAGATTAAACTGGAAAAACAAGCCGTTACGATAACCCTACCGCCCCAATCCTGGAGTACGTTGGTACTGCCGTAAGAATTGATATTGCAACTTGGTCGGGCCGTCCTTTCCAGACCGGAGAGGGCGGTCTTTTTATATTGGATTGCTTTAATTTCCTATTTAAAAAACCAGCTGTAACAGGTATAGTATAAGAATGTAATTCGATTAAGCAGATAACTTACATAATTAAAAGGAGCAACCATGGAGAGCCTAAGTCAAATCATTACTTACTTATTGAGTTTTAAACCCTTTGTGTTGTTACCGATGATTTTATTCGTCTTGGCGTTAATTTTCCGGATGAAGATCAGTGATGCTCTAAAATCGGCATTAACAATTGGGATTGGGTTCATCGGCATTTTTACGATCTTTGATTTTTTCGTAGCTCAGATCGGTCCGGCGGTGGAGAGTCTGGTCAAAAACACCGGCCTTGGTTTTAACGTCCTTGATGTGGGTTGGCCGCCGCTAGC
>Ga0123334_1004412_pt1 | contig 14368 bp, 15 predicted proteins | sample BiotimSIPDNA_FD_89706 | JGI IMG/M metagenome (GOLD analysis project Ga0123334, IMG submission 89706) | Anaerobic biogas reactor microbial communites from Washington, USA - Biogas_R1 time_0 SIP DNA | ecosystem: Engineered > Bioreactor > Anaerobic > Unclassified | place: Washington, USA... | reverse complement strand
TGATCGTTGTTCAAAAACATTTTCGTGGCATATATCGCAAATGGGATCAAGACGATACTTTTTGATGGCGTTGTTTATTTCGTGATCGACCAACAGGAACTTATTGTCGAGGACATCGTGACCGAGCCAATCGCCCTTGTATGCTTCGCGTGAGGCATAAAGAAAGGCTTTTTCAAAATACTCACCGGCCTTCTTAGAATCTTTTTCAACACCGTCTCCATCGTGATACATTTGTCCAAGATTAAGAGCTGCAGTCGGATTAAGGCGCTCGACTAGGTCTAGAAAAATTTCTTTGGCTTTTTTGGAATCTTTATCGACAAATTGACCAAAGCGGTAAAATTCACCAATCTTACTTAGAGCATAGGAAAAATTCATATCTGCCGATTCTTTGATTAGCTGATAAGCCTTCGCAAGGGTTTCTTCGTCAGGATTTTTGCTTTCGAGATATTCGAGGCCTTTGTAATATAGTTTGCGACGTCTTCTGCTATGCGCTGGAACGTCGTATGGTGCGGGTGGCAGTTTGCCAAATTTTTGAAAGTGCATATATGTTCCTCCTTTGTGCATCTTTGCCATAAAGAGGAATAAAAAGCCCATCGGATGATGGGCCTATTTTTCATAGATTTATTTCCCCATCATTCAAGCTTTAGCACCTTGCATACCGCAGGTTGCTGACGGGTCATAGGGCTTGTCCCTCGCCGTTCTCTTTATGGTATAATTTACTCTAACACTTCTCATTCTTTTTGTCGATGGCGACATTAATAAAAGAATGACTAAGTTTACTTAAATATTTTATTTTATAATCTCAACAACTTGACCAGTTACTGCTTCGAAATGGTATTTTAAAATGCCAAAATCAACATTCATGTACACTCCAATACCATTCTTTCTAATGGTTGCTACGCCGTTATCGCAAACGATTTTAAACTTCTGCTGATTGACAGCGGTTGGGGCTAATAAGGCTGCCTCAACTCCTATGTCAAACCAGGAAGGTTTTTCTCCGATTACTTCAGTTACGTCTTCGGGCTTTTTTGATTTGTGGGCGTGCCCTTGTGTCTGCCCATACCCAAAAGAAACGACAATTATAATCTTCTCACCCCTGTTGACTGCGACTGGGGTTTTTCTTTTACTATAAGACACACCAACCCAACAAGAATTTAGACCAAGTTCCTGAAGCTTTAAGACTAATTCTTCACCATAATAGCCAACTTTGATCTCGTCTTCTTTCTTGCCAATAAAGGCTATATAGTTTGTTACATTACGAAAACTTCCATAATGGGCTAATAAAGTTTGAAAGGCTTTGGGCTCATCATAAAAGATGTGAATATTGAGTCCGCTCGCTAACTTTTGTTGATTAACAAAATCGTCAACAGCGCTTCTAATATCTTTTTCCACTGGTATAGCCAAAAAACGCCTCACCGAATGTCTAGCTCTCATTAATTCAATCATTTCCATTGTGCCTGTCCCCTTTGTAAACAATAGTCGCTACATTTATTAATTAGTCTTTTTTTATCAGTGATAAGTTTCGTTATTAAGAGAAGGTATGTTTTGTAAACTAATTACTTGTTTATAAAATTAGCGCTCCAAAACAAAATTTGTTTTCTATAATTAGTATAACAATGAAAAAGATGAGAAACACATCCCTACTTATCCTAATGGTTACGCCTCTTCTTTTTGGGTGCACGACAAATCCCAGTGATTCAATAATCGATATCACAAGCGAAAGTATACCTTCAGAAGATTCATCTTTTGACACAACTAGTTCAAGCGAAGACTCTTCCTCAAGCTCGACAGTTGATTACCAAGGTTATGATGGTTATCAATATGACCCGAATCCCAATGAAAGTGATTATTGGTACAATACCGGTTTAAATCTGCCTATTGGTGTAAACTACCATGAAACAAATATATTAGAAACATTAAAGCGTGGCGATATTGTCTTTGAGGCCACTGGTTTTTATGGCATCACGGGGCACGTGGCAATTGTCGAGGGCATCTTCTATTCAGAAACATATCAACAGTACTTTGTCCGCCTTATCGAAGCAATCAGCGTCGGTGTCGCGCAAAGCATTCTGACACCCACACGGATGATTGACAAAGAAGATAGTATCTATCGCGTTATAAACGCGACTTCAACAGAAATCGATAACGCTATTGACTTTATGACCGCTCAACTTGGTAAGCCCTATTCTGTCCAGCCAATTAAAAATGCAAACGAAGATAACCCCAACTGGTATTGTTCTGAACTTATTTGGGCTGGATATTATCATCAAGGGATTTATCTTGATATCGATGACAACGACAATTATGGTTCACCCATTACTCCACGTGAAATGATTGCGAGTCCTTTGGTTGAATTAATTACTTTTTAATAGAAACTTTATGTCAAAATATCAATTCAATTTTAGAGATTCTTATTGCATTAACACGCCAAAATTCTTTTAAATTTTTTTATCAAAAGCGATTCGCGGTTTGATTCCTTCAATCAGCACTTCACCACATTTTAAAAATCCATTCTTAGTTAATACATTTATCATCGGAACATTTAACTCGTGTGTATCGACACGAATCGTTTTTATGCTTCTTTTGCGTGCAATCAGTTCGACCGCCTGCAGCATCTTCGTCGCAATTCCCTGGGCGTGATAGTCACTTCTGACCGCGAAGCGATTAATAGCTAAATAAGGTGGAGAAAAGTGCCACTGACCGGACTTGAGACTTTCATAATCTTGGTCATAATCTAAAAGGGCAATGATACCGATAATCACGCCTTCTTCTTCCCAGACAAAAAAGCGGTTGTTCATGCTATCTTCGGCAACCGTGGCAATCGTCGGTGTTCCATCTTGCCACTGACACGAGTTCTGCGTTTTTAAAAATTCTTGGGCGTCTTTAACGATGTCCATTATTTCTACTAAATCAGAAAGCTGAGCGAGACGAAGTCCATTCATTATATAAATATTTTACCACCGATTAACGGCGTGTTCGATAAAACCAAGGACTCGAGAAAAACTCTTTTGGCCATCATTTGTCATGATTGTGCCACGAAAATATCCATAAACTTGATCACAATGCGTGTCGACGACGACAAATTTATTTTCGGTGTAGTTATCAAAGATGGGTTCAAAGAACAATTCAATCATTCCTTTTTCGTCTTCGAGGTGCCAAGGAGCGAGATAATTTGTAGAATCTCTTTCAACTTTTAGAACACCGACTTTATAGGCTCTCTTATTATAAAAATACATGTTTTCGGTGGCGTTTGATAAATCGCCAAACCCCCAACCGATATTCAGTCCAAACGGAACACCATCGATAAAAGTACTTGCACTACCCCAAAACCATTCGTGTTTGTACGGCCAAATGCCGCGCCCCCAATCGAGAAGACCAGTCGCGCCTTCTAAATCAATGTTAATATCATCAAAGATGACATGCCCTTTAGCGCGGTAATAATTTTCTTTATAATTTAAATAAAATTGCTTCTTCTTTTTAAAAGGCGTGGCGATGACCATCTTCTCGTTATGAACATCGTTTTCGGCGACGATTAAAATATCGACATTCCGATACCTTTCGTTTTTGCCTTTAAAGGTCAGAATGCGCTCCTTATCCGTAACTTTAAAAGTCATTAAGAAGTCATCGCTTTTAAACTCGTTATAACTTTCTTTTTCCGGATTGACATCCAGTTCGGGAGCAAAGAACCATTTCATCTTGCCGATTTGGTGTTTTACTCCGGTCTTAATATTTAAAAGCGTGGCCGTCACCGAACACGTATAGGAAACATGGCCGATCGTCAGCTGGACGATATCCTCGCCTTTAATGAACTGGTAGAAGTTCCATTCCTTCAATTTAAGCGGAAATGAGCGAATTTCCCCGCGGTTATACGAAAACTGCATCGTTTTTGCATAGCCGGCGATGTTTATCTGACCCTGATGATTAAGCAGGACGGTCTTCTGCTTTATTTCCTTCTGATTCATCTTTTAATTTACTCAGTGCCTCGGCTTTCATCCGGTCGTTATACACCTTCCAGGCAAAACCTAATGGAACCACCGTTACAAGGACAAGTAAACCCGCAAAGAGGAACAAGTTTTCCTGTGGTATGTCGATTGGATTACCGTACAAATCAAGCCTTGTCATATGGTCGGTGTTTTTAATGATTACGTTACCAACGAGTGTTCCAATCAACATCGGTACAAGGGTAAAAAATAAAGAACGAATGCCTTCGAACTGCCCGCGATTTTCTTCGGGGAACAAGCCGCGGACCCAGATCATGCATGTCTGAGTAATTAAAACGTAACCTACGCCAACCAAAAAGACAGCGAGGATAAGAGGTAAATTTTTGGCAGCTAAGAAAGAGGAGGCATCTACGCTTTCCGGACCTTTGATAAAAAAGAATAAAATAAGTAAACCAACCGCATTGACAAGAACAGCTACAAGCGCGACAAGCGGGATGCGATTCTTATTAATAAGCTTAGCAAACGGAATTGTAATCAAAACAGCAAGGAGCAAGGCAACGCCTTGAATCAAACCCATATCTCCGGCTGTAAAACCAATATCATATATTAACCAATTACCCATATGTACGAAATAAAAGTTAAAAGGAATAAAGAAGAAGCAAGCAACAAGGTTAGCTAATAGCATTTCCTTATTATTAGGATTACCTTTCAATTTTTTAAAATTAAAAACATCAAATAACTGTTTAAAATATGAACCATCTTTATTTGGCTTGGTTGTCGGTGCGTCTTTCATTAGAAAAATGGAGACAACAGCAATTAAAATAACGGCAATACCAAGAGCCCAAAAGAGCAGCTGATAGTTATCTAAACTTGGATCATAGTTGGCAGTTCCAACAGTTGGATTACCAATATTAACAAGCGCCCCGCCTAAGACGGTGCCGACAACTGTGCCGATAACCGGAAGAGCGGCTAATGCCGCACCAACTTGACCTTTATTCTTCGGCGTAGTGTAATCGTTAACCCAGGTATTGTATCCAGCATCAAAGGCCATTGAGCCAAAGAAACTCATGATCGCATCAGTAAAAACCACTAAGAAACCAGCAAGAGCAACTAAAACACCAATATTTGAACTCTTAGCGAATTCGGTCGTGCCAAAGAGGATGGTCGAAATACCCCATAACATATAACCGATTGAAACAAACCTTTTCCGTTTGCCCAATCGATCAGACAACGTTCCAAAGATAAATGTCGAAAGAGTTGTCACTGTCGCACTGACAATGACCATCCAAGTGACGATTGTGACGTCCCCACCTATCTTGGCGTAGACAAAAGTATTGAACCATTGGTTTTCCATGTTCCAGCACAGATGACCGGCTAAACCCATGGCCATGATAATAAACCAAAAGCGGAAACTACCTAGTCCGTGATACTTTTTGTCTTTCTTCTCTTCTGTTGGTTTCATAATGCCTCCTATGCATCAGTGATGACATCAGCCATTGTTCCGGCTTTCTTCCAAAGCTTATCGGCTTTAATTTTCCAGTTAAAATAATCCTTTGGATTATCCGGATACTTTTTGTAATGCCTTTCCAGCTTTTTCCCTAAATTTGATGAACGAAGAAGTGATATCAAGGCTTTGAACGAAAATTGCTTTGTTAGTACTCCTTTAATTAATTTATTAATAACGCTTCCTTTTACATCTTCATCATCAGACTTGAAAATAATGCTTTCTTTAAACATATAATCGTTGTCTTTCATCGTCATATCAACGGCGCCGATCAATGTCGCGCGTAGATTGGCGAAATCCGCACCTTCACCTCTTTGATACAAAGTATTGATTTTCCAAAGAGATTCTTTAGTGGGATATTTCCCATTCTTAAGGGCTTTGGCAACAATCTTGGCGGCGGGAGCGCATTGCACCCACGCAGAAGTAATACCTTCGCCATTCATTGGTTTGGTAAGACATGCGGCATCACCAATCACAAGAAAGCCATCGGTAACAAAACTAAATGGCGGTCTTCGATAAGGAGTACAACCCATTTCTTCATATTGAAGTTTATACTCAGGAAGTTTAATTTTTTCTTCAAACTTGGCCATACACTTGCGGGCATAGTCGTATGAAAGATTAGCCCCAACCCCGACAATCGCACCGTTTTGCTTATGTTGAGGGGCAATCCAGCCTTTAAAATACGGCCAACTCGTACTGTATTCAACTATGTCGGTGGGATTTAATAACTCGACATATTTTAGTAAGACATAGAATTTATCTCGCGGTCCGATTTCGAAGTTTTCAATATACGGATCTTTTATTGTTCTTCTAATTACAGAAGGGATCCCACTTGCATCAACAACAAGGCGCGCCAATATTTCCTCGCCTTGGGTTGTGACTATACCTTTTATTCGCTTATTTTTGTCATAGACAAGATGGTCAAAAGATGTCTCAAAGCGAAAGGTAACACCGTGTTTAATCGCTGTTTTTCTGAGCCTAAGAATAAAAAGAGGAAGATGCATGACCGCAACTTCCAAAAAAATTTTCTTTAAATAATTATCGAGGGCAGATTTTGAATAGCAAAGATTGAAATTGCGAACAAATTCTTCATCGCCTTCTTTAGACTCTTCAAGACCATAGTCTTTAAATGATTGGCGAGTAAAATGGAAAATATCTAATCGCTTCGAAAGGTTTTCTTCTTTGTCTTTATCAATAACCAAGACCTTTAAACCCTCTTGAGCCAAAAGGTTAGAAAAAAATGTACCTGCTGTGCAAGCCCCAACGATTATCACATCATAAATTGCCATTTTCGCGCCTCAATAATTATTATGTGCCTATGTAATTATTCTATACTCAAAAATGGATGAGACAAAGAAAGACTTTGTAACTAGTAGGTTATTTTCTGTTTCAAGAAGGTGCCTTCATCTAAATCTTGAAAGGCGCGATAGAGTTCTTCTTTGGTGTTCATGACAATTGGCCCGCCCCATGCGACTGGTTCATTTAAGGCTAAAGAACTAACAAAGAGAATTTGAGCGCCTTCGCTTTTTGTTTCAATAGTAAGGGTATCGCCTTCGCTTAATTTGACAGCCGTTTTTTCCTTGATGTAAACTCCTCCAACAACAATAGAACCAACAAGAGTAAAAAGCATGATTGATCGATGAGAATCAGTCTTTATAGTAAATGAGGCATGAGGATTAAGGTGGATATCATAGTAATCAAGAGGTTGATATTTACTTTGATAACTCGCCTGTCCTTCAAAAGAACCAGCGAGGACACGAAGTCTACCATGCGGCAAGGTGACTTCTTTAATCTGATCGGCTTTAACACTTAAATAAGCTGGCGCGACCATTTTATCTTTGGATGCTAAGTTTAGCCATAGTTGAACACCGAGCATTCTTTCGGAAGCTGGAAGTTTTTCTTCGTGCATAATGCCGGAACCAGCTGTCATCCACTGCACTTCGCCATCGGTAATCATATCTTCATTGCCGAGACTATCTTTATGAACCATTTTTCCACGATAAATATAAGAAATGGTTTCGATACCCCGATGCGGATGAAGAGGAAAGCCCGCGATATAATCGCGAGGATTAATACTATCAAAAGAATCGAGCATTAAAATGGGATCGAATACTTCGACCGTGTTTCTTGATAAGACTCTAACGAGATTAACACCGGCACCGTCGGTCGTTTTATAGCCGGTAACTTGTTTTAATACTTTGCGTTCCATATTTCACCTTTGTCTCTTATTTCATTATATAAGAAAACAAAGGCGAAAAAATTAGATTAAAACATTCTTAGCATTCGCCATGATGCATATGTTGATGGCAAACAGATCCGGTCGATTTTAAATCACCTGCTAAATAAGCATTTGCGGCATCTTCGGCTTTGCCTGAGGCGCCTACAATTACTTCGATTCCTCTTTCATTAAAAAGATCGATTGCACCTCCGCCCATTCCACCAGAAATAATAACATTAACGCCAAGATCAGCCAAAAATACCGGTAGGAATCCTGGGCGATGCCCAGGATTAGGAACCGAGATGTGTTTGATGATTTTCGCATTATCTGTTTCGTAGATATTAAAGTTTAGACAATGTCCAAAATGTTCTGTGACATTTTCGAGCTCACTAGCAATGGCGATTTTAAGCATTTTTTATCCTCCTTAAATGCATATCTCGTATCTATAACGAGTTAAATAACTCGATTGTAGCCTCAAAGACTTTGCTAACTTCATTCCCGGCTGGGCAATCGATATCCACGATTGTTTGACCGGCATTGACGGCGTGAATAACCTGTCGATCGAAAGGGATTTTTCCTAATAAGGATAAATTTTGCTCACGGCAATATTTCTCGATCATTTTTGAAATAGTTGAATTGACATCATGTCGATTAATTACAACTCCTATGGGAGTGAAAAATTTCTGGGCAGTAGCAATAATTCTTTTCATGTCGTTTAAACCAGATAACGATGGTTCAGCGACAATTAACACCATATTGACTCCACTTATTGAGGCGATTACCGGACAGCCAATGCCGGGTGATCCATCAATAATAGCGATTTCGATGTCTTGTTCAAAGGGTTGCAGTTGCTTTTTTACTTCGCTAACTAACATTCCGGAAGTACCGCTTCCCATTTTTAGTTGGGCTGTGGAAAAAACACTCATTCCATCATTGTATAACTCAAGTTTACCATCCACGCTTTTTTCAAGGCCGATAGCTTGAGCAGGACATACATAACAACATACGGCACACCCTTCGCATGAAAGGGGGTCGACTAAATAATTACCAGATGAATCAATTGATATTGCATCAAAGCGACAATGCTGTCGACATAAGTTGCATTCCACGCATTTATCTATATCAATTTTGGCTTTTGAAAGACCAAAATAAGGTTTAGCCTTAACAGTGGATTGGGGTTTTAAAATAAGATGTAAATTAGGGGCATCAACATCGCAATCGGCATATCCTTGGGCTTTCAATAATCGCACAAAGGCTCCAGCAATTGTTGTTTTGCCCGTGCCGCCTTTCCCACTTAATATCAAAAGACGCTTCATTTGTAATTACCTTTTTCAATCTCTGCTAATATATTTTGAAACATAGGTCGGTATTTAGGTAATTCGCGAACCAATATTAAGCCATTAGAACAAGTATTACCAATTTCTTCGCTATAAGGAATCTCGGCAATTATTCTTATTTTTTGATTCAAACAGTACGTTTTTGCTGGATTATCTTCGTCGCTGCACTTGTTTAATACTACTGCAAAAGGTTTTTTGAAAACGGAAACCAATTCGTGAACCATCGCTAAATTGTGAACGCCGAATATTGTTGGTTCAGCGATTATTAAACAAAAATCAGCGTTTTTAATGCTTTCCATAACGATGCACGAACTGCCAGGAGGGCAGTCGATAAAGACCTTTTCGTCTTCTAGCAATATCTTCTGCAGTATGTTTTTTATAATTGGGATTCCCGACGCTTCACCAGGATTAAGAAAACCACTGATTACGCGAACATCATTAGATTGACCTTCTTGAATAACTCCGATTACTTTATCTTTTTCTCTAATCGCGCCATTAGGGCAGACAAGCACACAGCCACCGCAGGAATGGCATACATCTTCAAAAACTATTAGTTTTTCCTGCACGTAAGCAAGTGCATTATATTGACAGAACTCTACACATTTTCTAGATCCATCACATAAAGAGGAAATGGCATATGGTATTTTTACTTTTACTTCTTCGGAATAACTAATACTTGATTTAAAAAACAGATGACCATTTGGTTCCTCGACATCACAATCAAGATAAGTTGAGCGAAAGGAAACGGCAGCTAAATTAACGGCCACGAAAGTTTTGCCTGTTCCGCCCTTGCCACTTAAAACAGCAATCTTCATAAATTAGTGGTGACCATGAAAGCCAGCATGAATATCAATTAAGTCACTTAGTTCATTTTTAACGAAAGCTTGAATGTTATTCTCAGCCGATAAAGCATGCGCTTTTTTAATTTTTATACCTGCGGCCAAAATTATTTCAGCTGCATTTTCTCCCAAACGTGGAGTGATTAATATGTTTGCTCCAAGATCAACAATGTATTGAGCCGCTTTTATGCCGGCTCCCCCTTGACTGTTAGCTGCTTCATTTAAAACGAATTTACTTTCATTAGTTTCTAAATCATAAACTAAGAAATATGGAGTTCTTCCAAACGACATAGAAACATCTCCATTTAAAGAAGAATTATCTACAGGAATTAGAATTTTCATATTTATTTTTCCTCTTCTTTATTAATTGAATTTCGTTGGCAACAGCCATGACGATGACGTCCGCAACCATTATAAAAACGTTCGTTTTCATCGTATAATTTGTAATCGCCACCTTCAATTTTCAAAATTAAACCATCAATCATTGAACGAGCTATTTTTGTTCTTGCGTCTTGATAAATCTTTTGCACTGTCGCACGAGAAACACCCATCTTTTCTGCGCATTCTTCCTGCGTCAAATGTTCGAGGTCGATTAGGCGAATTGCTTCGTATTCTTCAACCTTCATTAAAATAAACTCTGCTTGGTTTATGGATTTATTAAGTTGCCCAAACACATTCGCAGCAGGCAAACAGCACACTCTTTTCCATTTTCTTGGTCGTGGCATTATTGGTGTCCCTTTATTTGTTGTTAGCGAGTTTTTCGCTAATCAATTCAAGCTCTTTTTCTAATAACTGCTTTCGATCAAGTAACCATTGCTTTTCCGAGACGTTACTATTTGTATAAGAAAACATCCGGCAACGGCGCCCGCGACCATTTCCTAATCTCATTCCATAGCCAGAAGAAAAATAGGTGTTATCTCTTGTCGAACAAAGGCCCATACCTCTGCCGGTCATTGAACCCAAACCATTCGGACCGGTTCCATCATTTCGTGGCATAAAATACCTCCAATGCATTTTTGGCATATGCTATTAACAACTCCATTAAAACATTGTTTCTGGCATATGTCAATAATATATCAAGGTAAGTTCCTGTATGATTTTTTATTATTTCTATTTAGAAATGATTGTTTGGGGATTTGGCGTCTTGATAACAAAAATTGAGAAATACTCATTTTGATCAGCTTTGACAGCATGAGGAATCTGTTTTGGGCTAAAGACAATGTCACCTGGACCGACAACAAATGTTTCCTCGCCGATAACGATTGTCCCTTTCCCCTCCATTACTTGAAAGTGAACATGAACAGGTGTTTTATGCGCCGGTACAGCTTCACCTGGTTCTAAAACAAGATTCATAATGTTCATTTCCGGAATGTTGACGACTTGGCGAGCTTTGACACCCCAGCCGCTTCTTTTGAACTCGATATTTTGATATTTAATTACTTCCATTTTTTCTCCTTTGATGACCTTTATTATTATACGAAAAAGGAATGCTCCAAGCATTGATAACGATAAAAAATCTAATTGTGCGCACTCGCGCGTTTCTTTTGCTTGTCGGAGTACATATTGTCATCAGCGGTTTTTAGGGCTTTAAAAAGTTCGGTTGCGCCGCTTCTTAAGATGGAACTTCCAAAAGACAAGGACAAATGGCAGTCACCATTGCACGAACGGTCGATATCGGCTTTGATGGCGGTTAATTCTTGCTCATCGGTGCAGGGAACAAGAGCGACAAACTCATCGCCTCCCATGCGAAAGACATAATCGACACGCGGAATGTTTCTTTTGATGATGGTCGCGGCATTAATTAAGATTTCATCGCCTTTTCCGTGTCCGTATTTATCATTTATGTCTTTTAGGCTATCAATATCGATAACGATAAGCCCTAAAGGCAGGTTTTCCTTTTGGATGATTGACTTAGTTATTTTTTCAAGATAGTGGCGATTATAGAGATTCGTCAGCTGATCGTGATAACTCAAGTATTTAATTAATCTTTTCTGCTCAACTTCTTCAGTGATATCGCGAGCCGAAGCATATATAAATTCTTTAAAAGGGAAGGATCTCCACTCCAAGTAACGATAGGTGCCGTCGAAGCAGCGATAGCGGTTAACAAATTTGTTCGTGATGTTGCGCGTGGTCAATATTTTTTTCATCTCGTTTGTCGTATATTCAATATCATCAGGATGGACAAAATACATCAGGGGTTTTGATTTTAAATATTCAATCGAATAGCCAAGGGTTTTTTCCCAAGCGACATTGAGCATGTAGAAAAAACCGTTTATATCAGCGATGCAGAGGAGGTCGAGGCTGACGGTAAAAAAGCGTTCTAACTCTTCTTTTTTTCTTGTTAGTTCGGTTGTGACTTCGACGAGACCGGTGATGTCGCGGGCAATTCCGGAAAATCCGATTATTCCCCCACTTTCAAAAATAGGTGATGCCGAGCTTTCAAAGAAACACCATGTTCCGTCTTTCTGTCTCAGGCGGTATTTTCCTATTTCCTGATTTTGCCCGGTTTCTTTGATCACTTCAAAAAAGCTGTTGACGCGAGGTAGATCATCTTGGTGGATAAACGAGCGAAAGGAGCTGCCGATAGTAGCTTTAACATCGTGGCCCATGCGCTTGTTCCAAGTCGATGAAATATATGTAAAATTACCATTGAGATCAATGCGATATATTAGATTGATAGAATTTTCAATGATTTGACTCAGGTTCTGCTCGCTTTTTTCGGCTCTGAGTTGGGCTTCTTTTTGACTGGTGATATCAATGTGCGTGCCGGCGACGATGAGGGGCTTACCATCTTCGTCGCGTCTAACGACAGTCCCGCGGTCATAGTACCAGATGTAATGGCCACCTTTGTGGCGAATACGATACTCGACTTCATAAGCTAGAGTTTTTCCTTGGAGATGGTTTCGCATGTTCTCCATAACGCGTTCGTAATCATCGGGATGAAGTTTATTGGTAAAGAATTCAAAGCCAATCTCGCCAATTTTCTTAGGATTATAACCGAGGCTCAGCGTTTTCTTTTCATTAAACAAAACTTTGTTTTGGTCGTAATACCAAAACCACTGGCCGAGATTGCCCGCCCATTTAAATTCATTGAGAAAAGTGTTTTTCCCCGTTGCAAGCGAGTGCTTAAGCTCAGTATTATAGCTTTCAACTTTTTTTAAATAATCAACTAACTGCTCCCGTGACCAGGCATCATAGTTGTCCGACATTGTTTGCTTCCTTTTATACAATTTCATTATTGCACATGTCGAAAACGAAGATGAAGAAAAACATGACACTTGTATAATAATGTCAAAAAACCAAATCAGGAATATCGCGACTGATACTCGATAAATTCAAAATTATGAACTATCGGTTTTTGGCTGAAGATTATCGCTTGTCTGTTTTATGAGTTGTTGCATCGATACTATGCTTGATCTTTTGCTACGAAACCATACTCTTTAATATAATTTCTTTTTTTGACAATATAACACTACCGACAAAAATCCTATTTATAAACCCTATTAAAATCATGTTATGATTATATAAATACCAAAATGGATTTCGTCGGCAACTTAATTATCAATAGTGTCTGTGTGGCGATTCTTCTCGTCCTTCTTTTTGCTAATCATAAAAATTGCAAAGGCGGTATGGTTTCATCCCGAATTTTTGAGTATATACTTATTGCCGGAATTATTATACTTATTGTTGATACGATGGGACGAACTGACGGCGCGACTGATGTCAGTATTCCCTTTCTAAATGTCGTTGGCAATTTCCTTTTGTATACTCTTAACCCAGTTGTGCCTATTTTGTGGGTGGTTTATGTCATCGTTCAAATTCACGGAAACACTTCATTTCTTAAAAAAACAATGTGGCCAATTATCATCTTCTTTTTGGCCCATCTATCACTCGTAATTCTGAATCTATTCTTCGGTTTCTATTACACCATCGACGCGAATAACGAATATAGCCGTGGCGCATTTTATGCCGCCTCAATTTTATGGGTCGTTATACCACTTTTTATCGCCTTCTTCATTACAACCCTATATCGCGACAAAATTGACAAGCGAAAATACAACGCTTTTGTCTTATTTCCACTCGCGCCAATCATGGGTACAATTCTTTCTTTTGTCTCATATGGATATTCGGTCGTTCTTCCGACGATGACACTAGCGTTCATGCTCGCCTTTAATAGCATTCAAAATGACTCGATGAGAGTAGATTATCTAACGGGTATTTTTAATCGCCGTCATCTTGAAGAATGCCTTCGTAAAAAGATAAGTGAATCAAATAATGTTTTTGCGGGCATCATGCTTGATATTGATGACTACAAATCAGTTAATGATAAATATGGGCATTTAATGGGCGATCGAGCTTTGATCGATTTTGCAAATGCTTTACAAAAATCAGTCGGTAAGAACGATATTGTTGCCCGGTATGGTGGCGATGAGTTTATGTTAATCGTCAACGTAAAGAATGAAAAACAGTTAGAAGAAGTGATTGTCGATATAAGGACAAATATTGAAAAGATAAACGATAGTGAGACT
>Ga0123334_1004402_pt1 | contig 14381 bp, 13 predicted proteins | sample BiotimSIPDNA_FD_89706 | JGI IMG/M metagenome (GOLD analysis project Ga0123334, IMG submission 89706) | Anaerobic biogas reactor microbial communites from Washington, USA - Biogas_R1 time_0 SIP DNA | ecosystem: Engineered > Bioreactor > Anaerobic > Unclassified | place: Washington, USA... | reverse complement strand
TCAAAGTCTGTAACAACGAGGTTGTCCGGTTGTGCGGTAGCATTTCTCATAAAGAAATAGATACCGACAATCACCAAGACGATGATGGCGATTACTCCCAGATCCGTTCTAATGCCTTTTTTGGGTTGTTTTTGTGGTGATTGTGCCATCAAATCCTCCTTATTTCTTGTAAACGGATTCTTTCAGAACTCCGATATAATCCAAATTACGGTATAATTCGTTATAGTCAAGCCCAAAACCGATAACAAATTTATTGGGAATGGAATGGCCGATGTATTTGGGATTCATTTGAACTTTTCTTCCGGCTGGTTTATCCAATAAAGTAACGATTTCGATGCTTGCTGCACCGCGATCATGCAGTAAATTCATTACCTCTTCCAAGGTAAATCCCGTATCAACGATATCTTCCACCAGAAGCAAATGTCTGCCCTTTACAGGTGTAGTAATATCCTTTAAAACCATAACGGTTCCCTTGGACTTAGTCCCTTCGTAACTCGAAGCCTGCATAAATTCCAGTTCCAAATGGCAGTTAATATGCTTGATCAATTCAGACAGAAAAGGAATGCTTCCTTTCAGTAAACCAATCAAAATCGGCTTTTTCCCCTGATAATCCTCGGTAATTTCTTTTCCTAACCGCTCGCAGATTTCAACTATTTGACGATGCTCTAAAATAATTTCTTCAACAAAATTATCCATTTTTATATTCCACCTTAATTACTATATTTTTTTCTGTGTGTTGTTTCAGGAGTACGCTCTTTCTGACGCCTAATACGGCAAGGACTTCCTGATCTTTCTCACATATTATTACCTGTTCTCTTTTTAAAATGCCTACCTTTTGATCAATCAACAGATCCTTGACCTTTTTATACCCCGCCTCCAGTAAGATTTTATCACCGTCCCGGCGGTTACGGAGTCTAAGCGGCAACATGTTAGTATTATACCATATCTCGTCTAAATTTGGAATATCGACCAGTGTTTTTTTTATAACACTTACGGTAATCTTGTCACTAAGTCGGTAAACTCCAGGACCTTCAATCAGCACATCAAATTGGGGAGTTTCTATCTTGCCTGCAAAGAAGTAAATTTTATCATATTCCTTAACAAAGGTAAAGAGGCCCTTATAGTATAATTTGATATTCTGCTTTCGGGAATTGATCAACTTAATGATTTCGGAAATATTTGCTTTCCCAAGTTGATATTGTTTTAGTAAGGAAAAAAGAGTTTCATATTGTAAGAACAAAGAAAGACGTTTAAAATCAGCAATCTTAAACCAGCAAGCCTTATCTTCATAAGCGATTAACTTCTGAAACTCAGCAACTTTTTCCTCAAGCAATTCATTAGCAGCGAGTAATGTTTCGGAAAATTCCTGAAATTTTAAATGGACATGTTCATCTTCCCGGAAGAGAGCCGGAATGATTTCTTTACGGATGCGATTCCTTGTATAGATGTCTTCAAAATTGGAAACATCCTGATAATATTTTATTTTATGCATTTGAGCATATTCTATTATTTCATCCTTGGTAAACCGCAGAAAAGGACGAAGCAACATAATATTATGGTATTTTGTTACTTCTTCCATGCCGGCATATGCTTTTAAATTGCTGCCCCGGATCATTCGCATCAATATTGTCTCCATATTGTCAGTTGCGTGATGGGCAAGTAAAAGATAATCAGCACCAACTTTTTTTACTGTTCTTTCAAAAAAAGTATAGCGCTGATCGCGGGCATAACTCTGAAAATTCTTGGATTCCCCTTTTGGTAAGCGCTCGATTATACAACCTATCTCCTGTTCTTCGGAATACGCTTTGATAAAAGCTGCTTCGATAGTAGACTGCTCGCGTTTCTGATGATTAAAATGAGCGACGTATAGATGCAGATTATATTCCGACCTTATTGATAGACAGGCATGTAGTAAAGCCATCGAATCCACACCCGTTGAAACGGCAACTACAAGTGTTTTATTTTTTAAAGGTAATTGATGTTGTTTAAAAAATTGTACAAGTTGGCGATCCATATTTTTTCCTCATTATCCTATTATACTATACAAGAAATAATTGTTCAAACAAAAAGCAAGAAAAGTAGTCCGTTAGAACTACTTTTTTAAGAGTCGTGTTGATGAGAGTACTAGCGATTGAAAAGAGTTAATTTTCAAATCATCGCGATACTTAGCCCTAATAGCAGCTTTGATCAAAAGGTCGATAAGATCGGTAAAACTGATCTTATCCTCAAATAAATAAAAAGCAAGCGAGCCGGGAATAGAGTTTATTTCATTGACATAGAGGGTGTCACTTTTGCGATCATAGAGATAATCGATTCTACTGATACCTCTAATTTTAAAATGATCAGCAACCATCATACTTGTTTCATTTATCAAGCCTGCAAGAGATTCAGAAATCTCTGCGGGGATGGTTCTTGAAGAGGTTGCCGGAAGATACTTATCAGCAAAAGTCAAGAATGAGTTTTCCGTTTTCACCTCTTCGATTTCGGATAGAATATAGCTTCCATCAGTTTCTAAAACTGCTTGGTTAAACTCCTGGAAATCATCGAGTTTAGACTCAACAATTATTTGCTCATCATATTTGAAAGCATAAATGATAGCTTTCTCCAACTCATCACGATTCGTAGCAATTTTGATACCGATGCTACTGCCTAGCGATACCGGTTTTACAATCATGGGGTAGGCCAAGCATTCGCATGTTTGAAGAATATTGCTCGAATCCTCCATGTAGGCGGAATTTGTAATAGCATGATAGGGGATAGTAGGGATGCCTACAAATTCCAACATCTTTTTGGTGTGGATCTTGCTCTGCAGAATCGCTGCCGGCAAAACATCACAAGAAGCGTATGTCGCATTGAGAATCCGGAAATAGCCAGCTAAACTTCCGTCTTCAACATTTCTTCCATGAACAACAGGCAATATCACATCAATTGGCTTTCGGTAACGTCTCGGAAGATATTTAAGCCCCCCCAGACGCAATTGCTTGTTTTTTTGATAAAAGACCACTTCATAATGCTTGAACTTAGCTTTCTGAAAGGTCTTTAATTCATCAAAATGTGGACCGACCCAAAAAGAGCCGGTTTTAGTTAAATATATGGGCAATATTTCGTATTGTTCGCGATTAATGGCATGACTTATTTGAATGTATGATAAAATTGAGATTTCGTGCTCCACAGAATTGCCACCAAAGATAATCCCAATTCTTTTCCTCAATTTCCCCCTCCTAAATCAAATAAATATCGGTTACATCATTTTCAATCAACACAACAGCTTCAGGATAATCCTTCTGGACCATTACCATCGCCTGATGAAAGTTATCAACAAAAAGACAATTTGTAAAGCCAAGCTCATCCAAACCTCTTTTAATGGCCATACTACCTCGTGTTTTGATTAGGACCACTAGATGGCACACATGGCTGATCTGTTCGCTTAGGGCGCGGTTCAGCGACTCTTCTTCCCTACCTCCCTCGACTAATCCGGGGGTGATGAGAATCTTATATTTCGTATAACTGTCTAGGATCTCCAGAGCGTTTCGAAAACCTTCTATATTAGCATTATAACTATCTTCAATAATTGTTAGCGTGCCAGATTCCTTAACATTCAAACGGTTTTTTACCGGCTCAAGAGAAAGGGTCTGCTGTGCCAACTTCTTCAAAGAAACACCCATTTCCGCTGCTAGGGCAAATGATGCTAAAATATTATAGACATTGTGATAACCAATCAATGAGGTTTTCAATTCTACTGTTCTTCCTCGGGAATTGATCATAAAACGTAAGCCATTGGCATCGGAAACAACATCATAGGCTCTATAATCGGCCCCTTCATGTAATCCAATTTTTATGATCCGGCATTCAGACTTAAAACGATATTCTCTTAAGAGTTCATTGTCATAATTGATGACGGCGATTCCGTTCTTCGGTAAACTATCGATCAATTTCACTTTTTCCGATAGGACATTAGCAAGAGTTTTAAAGCCCGCTAGATGTTGTGGCCCAACGGCTGTTATGATACCGTATTTAGGCCGGGTCAGCTTTACCAAACGTTCGATATCTTTTTTTCTGTCGGCGCCCATCTCAACAATCATGATTTCATGTTGGTTTTCAAGGCCTTGATTAATCGATTTAGAAACACCATTTAAAGTATTATATGATTCGGGTGTAGCGATTGCTAAATATTTCATTTGCAGGTAGGAAAGCAAAATCGACTTGGTCGTTGTTTTGCCATAACTACCGGTTATACCGATGATTTCAGTACCAAAACGGCGAAGTTTACGCTTAGCCAGCAATTGATAGAACAAAGAAATCAACCATTCTCCGGGCAAAGCTAGAGCGGATACAACAAAGAGCAAGAAGGGCAACATAAAAAACGCAATCAAAAGAGTAGTTGCAAGTTGGGGAATGGGTAATAATATACTCACCAAGGTGCAGAAAACCGTCATCACTAATATCATCAAAAAATATAGTCTTCTGATTCTCCCCGTATATTTTAACTTAACAATCGCTTTATCCTTGATTTTTATCATGATCAAAACCAATAAATAAATTCCTGTTGCCATTTGGATATACCATAATTGCATATAAAAACAGAATGCAATCAACGGTAATAAGAGATAACTACGGTTTTGAGTATAAAAATAAGGTAGGATTTTTCGAAAACCGGAAAACCGATATTGCGATTGTTGGTAAATACGCAATTGATTATTGGTTTGGATAATGATGATCAAAACGCTCATCACTATCGAAAAGTATTCCATTATGTTTTTGAATGTTTCCATACAGATCCTCAGACAGTATTCTTTTCAAAGTATTAATAAATTTTCTTCCCTCAGTTAGGTAGCAAAAATGACCGCTGCGATAAAAGGGGTGAAGTTGCGAATGAGAAATGAGTTTGTGCATCAAGAGTGCATCGCGGTAGGGGGTTGCCTCATCATATACTCCCCAAAGTAAATGGGTTGGTATTTTTATCTTGCGAAGATCTTTCCGTAAGTCCACGCTGATAATGTGCGACATCGTCTGTTTCATTATTGGAGTCGCTTGTACATAATCATCGGATCCGCTATGATTGATAAGATGAAAGTATTTTTTTCGGGCAATGATGCGGTAAATTCGTTTTAAAACTTTATAGCAAAAGATCTTAAGCCCTAAACTGATGCTTCTTCTTTTAATACCTGCTGAACTAACTAAAATCAAAACCTTTGTTGGACGAGTAATAGAATACCTAATCGCAACCCGACCACCGAATGAATGGGCAATGATGATCGGTTCTTTCAAAGACAAATGCTCGAGTATTTTTTCCACAGTATCAACATAATCGTTCAGGCCGAGCGGATATTCGGGTTCATCACTCATACCGAAACCCGGCAAATCAATTCCTAAAATTTGATAATCATTTTTCAATTCTTCTGTGATTTTATTGAAGGACAGGAAATTCTGTCCCCAGCCGTGAAGAAAAACCAAGGTCTTTCCCCGCCCTGAGAGGTAATATGCAACTTTCCCGAACTTCATGAAAAAGTATGTTTCGATCATATATAATTATATGATTCGACTGAAGAAAGTATACAATCGCCTACTATTATAACAAAATAAACGCACAGAATAAAGAGAAATAGAAAAAGGTTTAGCTAATTTTCTAAACCTTTCTCTTGTAAAGGCGGAAAGATTTTCGATATTAATAATTTATCATTAAAATCCTTCAGCTTTCTAAATTCTTCTAGAACCGCATCTATCTTCGCAGGCGTGTAGAAATCTACCAAACTTTCGTCTCGTATATAATCAAGCGATTGGCCAGAAATGGTCATACCATCAGCAAAGATATCGAGATTTCTCGGATTATAAACTATTGTTTGCGAAGAAGAAAGAGCGTTGACACCGAAATAATATGTGGGATTTAAACCAAACAATTCAGCAATTGTTCGTGATGTAGAGTTAAAACCCCGAACCAGAGAGATCCTCTGCGGTTGCAATGGTGAACTCTCACTTGATGTAGGATCATAAATGATAAAGGGTACATTGGAAAGCATTCTTCTTTCCGATAATTTGCGTTGAGTCACATTGGCACTGTAGGAAATCATCTCATTGATATCGTTAGCAAATAAATCGGGATTTTCATAAAACATCTCGAAAGCATCGATCCCGCATCCATGATCGCCATAGAGAACGACAATAGTGTCATCGGCTAATGATGAGGCTTCCAAATATTCCAAAGCCTTCCCAATCGCATAATCAGTATAACTTACATGTTCTAGATAACCGATCAATTGCTCGTTCAAACTTGTATAATCTGTTAGAACGAAATCCTTTGGGAAGAGATTGTCTTTTCCGTAGAACCACTGTCCTTGTCCTGCGGTTTCTTCCGGAGCGTTATATGGCATATGACAAGAAATCGTAATAGCAAAAGTGAAAACAGGTCCGTTTTGATATTCGCTCTCCATCACATCAATTGTATCTTTTAAGAAATCCTCATCGTTCAACCAACCGTGAATCATTTTCGGATCGACTAGATCCATCGTTTCCTTACAGTAATGATAATCAAATCCATATAATTCGGGATGTTTTATTAAGCGATCGTAGAAGATGCCGGTATTGGCATGAGAGGAAAAAGCAATATAATTCTCGTCTTTGAATAGTTTCGGTAGGGTCTGATATTGAACTTTGTCATACTCAAAGATTGAATATTTGGTTCCAGTCGGATAGAGGCCGGTCATGGTTGTAAACTCAGAGTCGGAGGTATTACCGATTCCCACGGTTGTATAGTAATTGTTTAAGTAAACCGATTTATTAAGAATTCGATTCAGGTTTGGGGTCAGTTCAACATATTCATCACCGATCTTTACTTTCAGACCAATGACAAAATTATTCATCGATTCGATTTGAATCAACAATAGATTCTTTCCGAAATATATACCCCGATAATCTTCGTTGTCATAAATTTGACCGGTAATTGGACTAACGTAATCCTTATTCATATAGGTGTCGAGTCTTTGCCGTATTTGTTCCAGTTCCTGATCAGAGTATTCCGCTTGTTCATCAAAGATATAAGTGATTGCATCATAGGTGTAATAGGCAAATAGTCCGGCCGCTTGAACTCCGTGAAGTGGTGTGGCATTGTCTTCAAACCAAGTATCGCTGATATTGGCTTTGTAAGCACCTAGGCTGCTGACCATCAGCAAAATTCCGAAAACCATAACAAAAGCACCCACATAAAGCCGGTTCCAGCCGCGAACTAAGGATGATTTTCTAAATTTCTCATCTTTCCTTCTCCGGTAAAAAATCAAGATGAACACAATCACAAGGACTATCGAGGGAACAAGGAAAATGTAATTGGCTTGTTTCAATAGTGACAGCAGGGAACCGAATAGAAAACCAGCAGCATCACCGGCACCTGAGGATGAAAATGTTTTTAGATTATAAAAGGAGAAGAACATCCCATAATACTGGAAATATATTGAGAACGCAAAATAGAGAAGTCCAAAAGCTATCGAAGCATACATAATGAACCGCGCCCGATTATAATCTGAGCGAAAAATAAGAACGGATAGAGCGATAAAAATCAGAAAGAACCCCAAATCGCCAAATAAACTGTTGACTAACATAAAGAAATCTCTCGGAAACGGGCTCAAATCCTCGAGCAGAAAATTTGATGTTAAAAGATAGATGCTTAGAAAATTCAGAACTAAAAAAGCACCAAGATATATCATTTTATATTTTTTAAATCCTGTATCTTTCATCATCCTCACCTTTAAATTACGAATTAAAGATTATAACGTTTGAATAGAAAATAATTAATTACTTCGAATAAGACTCCGAAAGCAAAGAGTACCAGCGTCAACCAATAAGCTACACTGAAATATATTATGACTAAAACCAAACCAACAGTGATCAATACCGACAAAATATAGAAGATTTTACTTTGCAATTTATAGATACCTAAGAAAAAGCCCAAAGCCGAAAGGACTAAATAAACCATCGGAAGAAAAACAACTTCTCTGATATCGAATACTTCCAAAATCGAAAACTTGCCATATAAAACCAAATTGTAGATTAGCATATAATAGACAGCGATGAACAAAGAAATAAACAAGCTGATAATGGTGTTTTTGAGATAATTGAAATAAATGGTTTTTCTGGTAATTCCCATCGAAAGCTTTAAGGGTGTGTTCTTTTTGGTAAGGGAATAACTGTATAGAAATCCGGCCAAAGCTAAAATCCCGAAAATGTTGTAAATGATGATCCGCTTGTCTAGATCGATATCTTCAAACAAAACAATACTAACGAAGATGAGGACGAGGATGCAGAAGATAACCATAATCAATTTTACAACATCCTTGTTGAGGAAATTTGTCAATTTTTCGTTTTTCATACCCCACCTACAAATAATCTTCCATATCGAATATAGGAATTATCACATATTCAATCTTATTTTTCTTAAGAGCTTTCAATTCTTCTTTTGAAAAAAGATTTAAGGATAGATAATTCTTGCCCTTGAACAATTTGTATTCGGTCGGTAATTCCTGTTTGGTAACAACAACAGTCGGACAACTCGTAAGAAACACTTGTTCATAATCTGTGAAGATCAGAATCTTATTAAGCTTATCTCGAAAATTCCGTAAACTGTCCAAACCAAGAAGCACCGATTCATACGTTTGTGTATCGGTTATCGCCTTAACAATGTATTTTATATCTACATCCAAAGATAAGTTGATCGTCGGGTTATTGATGATGAGATAAGCTTTTTCCAAAGCGGCAGTCAAAGCATAATTAACAAAAGTATTTCCGGCGGGAGTGAACTTATAGGTATGGGTTATTTCGGTCTCGCCGCGAACATTTAGTTCTTGTGCTATTCTAACAAACTTTTCTTTATTAAACCTTAAATTATATTTTGATTGTAGACTTTGTTCAATAATTGCGGTTCTTAAGGTCGAAAGATAGTTATGACTATAATCCAAAAAAATACGTGCACGGAAATATTCGGGATTATCAAAAATATCGTTGCCATCATACAAGCATGTGTTCAAATTACGATTGATCCCGGCAAATATTTTTAGTACTTCCAAGCGCACTTGAGGATCGCGAGAAAAAACTCCGACAACTTCGCGTTTCAAAAAATCAGCAGTAATCTGATAATTACCTATTCTTAAATTGTTGATTTGCAAATACGTAGTCATTCTCTTACCTCAGTTTAAAATATTATACTGTAAATATCTTAAAATGTAAAGAATTATAAAGATAAAGGTTAAAGGCAAAAAAAGAAAAAAGTCACCCAAAGTGACTTAGTTTTAACCAATAGAACCCTTCATTTCCAACTTGATCAACTGGTTTAGTTCAACCGCATATTCCATCGGCAGTTCTTTCGCAAAAGGTTCGATAAATCCCATCACGATCATTTCCAAGGCCTGACTTTCGGTCAAACCACGGCTCATCAAATAAAACAATTGCTCCTCGCTGACTTTTGATACAGTAGCTTCATGTTCAATCAAGGCTTGATTGTTTTCAACAATATTCACCGGAATGGTGTCACTGGTCGATATATCATCAAGAATGATTGTGTCGCATTCTATATGGCTTCTGGCTTGGAGCGCTTTCGGAGAGCATCGTACCTCACCACGGTAATTGACTTTACCACCACCGCGGCAAATCGATTTGGACACGATATTGCTGGTGGTTTCCGGAGCAAGATGAATCATTTTTGCACCCGTATCCTGATACTGACCCTGCCCGGCAAAAGCAATGGAAACAGTGGTGCCTTTGGCCTTGGGACCGTTCAGGATACATGCCGGATATTTCATATTCAGCATCGAGCCGATATTACCGTCAATCCATTCCATATGGCCACGCGCTTCAACCAGTGATCTTTTGGTCACTAGATTGACTATGTTGTTAGACCAGTTTTGGATGGTAGAGTAACGGCAATACGCCCCTTCTTTAACATATATTTCAACAACCGCAGCATGCAAGGAATCCTTGGAATATATCGGAGCCGTACACCCTTCAACATAGTTCAAACTAGCTTCATCATCAACGATGATCAGAGTTCTTTCAAACTGTCCCATTTGTTGGGAATTGATCCGGAAATAGGATTGCAGGGGTTTTTCCAGTTTGACTCCCTTAGGAACATAGATAAAGGACCCACCGCTCCAAACAGCGGAATTTAAGGCTGCAAATTTATTATCAGAATAAGGAACGACCTTCCCAAAATATTCCCTTACTAAATCCGGATATAACCTTACTGCCGTGTCTGTATCGCAAAATATGACACCCAATTTTTCCAATTCTTCCAGAGTATTATGATAGACAACTTCGGATTCAAATTGTGTCGAAACACCGGCTAAATATTTCCTTTCAGCCTCGGGGATACCGATTTTTTCAAATGTTTTCTTTATTTCTTCGGGAACATCATCCCAGCTTTTTTCCACTTCTTTTGTTGTTTTAATATAATATGTGTAATCATTAAAGTCGATAAAACTCAAATCAGGTCCGAAATCGGGAAGTGGCATCGACATAAATTTATGATAGGCTTTTAACCGGAAATCACGCATCCATTCTGGTTCTTTTTTATATTCCGAAATAGCACGAACGACATCTTCATTTAAACCGATTCCAGTATTGTATATGTCTTTTACATCACTTTTAAAACCGTATTTGTATTCACCGATTATTTTATTCGCATCATTCATCATTTTCACCTTTAAGAAGTCTCTCTAAGGCCTTCCAAGAAATCGTTGCGCATTTGATGCGAGCAGGAAATTTCGACACTCCCTGGTAGACCACGGCTTCCTCCAGCTCATCGATGTCTTCAACTTCTTCGCCCTTAATCAAAGCATAGTACTTATCAATCAGTTTGAGGCCTTCAGTGACCTTCTTGCCACTCAATGTCTCGCAAAGAACGCTTGCTGAAGAACAGCAGATCGAGCATCCTGAACCCTGATGATTAATTTCTTGAATTACACCATCTTCAACTTTAGCTTCAATAGTAATATCATCCCCGCAAGATGGATTCTTGATATGGGATTGCGGATAGCCTTTAAGTCCTTTGTGACGCGGATTTTTATAATGATCCATGATCACTTGACGATAAAGATTTTCCAGATTATTCAATAACATCACCTTCTAGCTTTTGGAATAAGGCGATTGTTTTCTTGATAGAAGCAAGAAAACGATCAATATCTTCTTTACTATTATATACATAGATGGAAGCACGCAATGTTCCCTCGCATTTCAACCATTTACTAACCAATTGCGCACAGTGATGACCGGCACGCAGGCAGATTTGATCCTGATCAAAACAGGTGGCAGCATCATGAGGATGAATGCCCTTGAGGTTGAAGGCGATGATGGCAATGTCCGCTCCAGGATTATAAATTGTCAAATTATCAATTGTTTTCATCTGTTCCAAGGCATAATTATGCAAGTCCCGACAATGATTTTCAATATTGTCCAAACCGATTTCCTCAATAAAATCAATAGCTCTGCCTAGACCGATTACTTCTGCTATCGGCGGTGTCCCTGCCTCGAAACGATAGGGTATTTCCTTCACTTCAACACTATCAAAATAAACATCTTCGTTCATGTCGCCACCATAAAAGACCGGCGCCATTTTCTTCAATAACTCTCCTTTACCGTAAAGAACACCGATTCCCGTCGGGCCCATCATCTTATGCCCGGAGAAAGCGAGAAAATCACAATCGAGTTCCTTCACGTCGATCCGGAAATGTTGAACCGCCTGAGCAGCATCAACAATGATGATAGAGTTATTGCTGTGAGCACAATCAATAATTTCCTTTAGAGGTGTAATATAACCCATAACATTAGAAACATAGGTAATGGCAACAACCTTGACTCTTTCATCCATCACTTTACGGAAGTTTTCAATTGTAATCCTGCCCTCGGAATTCAAAGGAATATAGCGTAAAACTGCTTTCTTTTCCTCACACGCCTTCATCCAAGGAAGTAGCGAACTATGATGTTCGAGTTCGGAAGTGAGAACAACATCACCGGGCCTAAGGTTATCCTTGGCATACATCAAAGCGAGTTTGTTTAAAGCATCGGTAACATTGGCTGTAAAAACTATCTCCTCGATTCTGGCATTAAGGAAACGGGCAATTTTTTCCCGGGCCCGATCGTATTCTTCCGTTGCACGGTAGCTAAGATCATAGACACCACGATGAATATTGACTCCATAACTGCCATAGTATTCATTCATCTTGTCGAGAACAACCTGTGGTTTTAAAGAAGTAGCGCTACTGTCTAGATAAACTAGATTGGGATAGTTTTGATATATGGGAAACCGATTCCGAATATCACTGACATTTACCATAAGAACTCCTTAAATGTTGAAATTTAACCACGACTGCAACCATTTCAATAATCCCTCATCCCCGACTGAAGCAAAAAACGGATTGATAAAACCGGAAATAATAAGTTTTTCTGCTTCGCTCCTGGTAATACCCCGACTCATCAGATAATATAGTTGGTCTTCGTCAATGGCTCCGATCGAAGCTCCATGGTTGGCGATACAATCATAATCGTTGATCTCTAAAACCGGGCTGGCGCTGATTTTAGACTTGGAGTCCAAAACCAAACCTTTTGTCTTCTGGCGTAGTTCAACCTTGGCTGCTCCTTTTTGGATTATGCCATCGGTATTGATTTGAATTTGCGAATCATGATTAGCGATTCCGAAACTGGACAGTTCCGAAACCGAATATGAAGAATTATGAAGGATCTTGATGTTGTAAACCTGTTTGGCATGGGCGGTATTGATGGCTACTGTCTTAATTTCTGCTTTGGAATTAGGTTCATTCATATTAAAATGGCATTTCATTTCCGCATCAGCAGCCAGCATGGTAAGTTCGTTCAATTTAATATATGCCCATTCGGCTAAAACAATATTTGTATTTATCCTTATTTTCGAGGATTCTTGATTAATCTTTAAACTGACCTCCTCACACCTTGCACCCTTTTGTAAATTAATATTAATTCGCAATTCAACACCATCGGATACCTCTTCAAGAAATTCCGTCAAGTGTAAATTGATCCCAGGTGCCAATGTGAGTGTAATTTCTGAATCTTGATCGCTATTATAGAATAATTTCAACTTCATATCGCGGTCAATATTAAAATCCGAAATATGAGGGGAATGCTCAACTACTTGACCGTTACTGATAACTAGATATTCATCATCGGTTGCAAGTACTTCGTCCTTATTTATCCTCATCGCTTACTCCTGTGGGGATTTGAAGGCACAACTGCCAAGAACGGCGTGCGGTCTTCCCGGTTCTTCTTCCAAACCTAATTCCACTCGTAACCAATCATAGCCTTCAGCATCAATCTTTGCGATGAGTTCTTTGCCCCCACTCTTAACAAGCATTCCGTTCATCATTATATGAACATAATCAACGTCGATATAATCGAGTAAACGTTGATAATGGGTTATGATCAAAGCTCCAAAATCGGGTCCACGCATCTGGTTGATGTTTTCTCCGACGATCTTTAAAGCATCAACATCCAAACCGGAATCTATTTCATCAAGTATTGCAAAATTCGGTTTCAACATTTTCATTTGTAAGATTTCGTTGCGCTTCTTCTCGCCTCCCGAAAAGCCTTCGTTTAAATAACGATGGGGAAGGTCACTACGCATTTTTAAATCTTTGACAGCCGATTCAAACTGACGGATAAACTTAAACAAAGACAAATGCTCACCCTGTTTCATTCGTGCTTGCATAGCGGTTTTAATGAAATCGGAATTTGTTATTCCGGCAATCTCATCCGGATATTGCATCGCCAGAAAAATTCCTTTCCGGCTGCGTTCATCAACAGTCATCGCAAGAACATCCTCACCGTCCAAAGTGATTTCGCCCTCGGTTACTTGATATTTATAATGTCCCATAATTGTTGAGGCTAATGTGGACTTCCCGGTTCCGTTCGGTCCCATAATCGCATGGATTTCACCGGTTTTGATTTCAAGATTGACGCCTTTCAATATCTCCTTATCTTCAACCCGGGAGTGCAAATCCTTAATCTTCAGTACTTTCATTGTATACTCCTTTATAGACAAATCCATCGTCTTCTACATTGTTATTAAACTTAAAACTGTCGACCAATCCCGAGGAAATGTATATTTCCTTGACCCTTTTATTATCTTTACTACGAATAACCCAAATCGTCTCTAAACCTTCGGTGCTGTTGACAATTTCCATCCCTCTTTCAATTCCTAAAGCGAAGAGGGTTGTTGACAGGCCATCAGCTAAAATCGATTGATCGGTAATTACGGTAATGGATACCACTCCATTTTCAATTGGAAGTCCGGTTCTTGGATTAAGAATATGATGATATCGATTACCATCTTCATCCTGGATAAACTTTTCGTAACTTCCGGAAGTAACAACGGT
>Ga0123334_1004397_pt1 | contig 14385 bp, 14 predicted proteins | sample BiotimSIPDNA_FD_89706 | JGI IMG/M metagenome (GOLD analysis project Ga0123334, IMG submission 89706) | Anaerobic biogas reactor microbial communites from Washington, USA - Biogas_R1 time_0 SIP DNA | ecosystem: Engineered > Bioreactor > Anaerobic > Unclassified | place: Washington, USA... | reverse complement strand
TCATCATAACTGATGAGGGAACTGAAATTTGCATGGCTTTCGATCGCTTCTTCATATGAAAAACTGTCGATCTCATCATCACTGCAAATAAACAACAGATTCCGTTCCATATTCAAGAGATTACCTTTCAAGATATATTCCCGTATCATTATATACAAAATAAGATAATTGTGCCAGTAAAAAATTAACAATTGGACGCGTTCAGCAGTGTAATGCTCTGCTTATTGGTAAATTACATTGTAACTATATATGTAAGTATAAACTACTTCAAATGCGGGTATGCGGGTGTTACAATGTCTGTAGTAAAATCAAAGGAGATATCAATGCAATACAGAGATTTTGGAAAGACGGGAATCAAGGTGTCGGTACTGGGCTTCGGATGCATGAGGCTGCCGAAGAAAATGGTAAACGGCAGGGAAGTGTTTGACCACGACGAGAGCGTCAGAATCATACGCAAAGCCATTGACAACGGGATCAATTATATAGATACGGGATATTTTTATTGTGATAAGGAGAGCGAGGCGATTGTAGGAAAAGCACTGCGCGACGGATACAGGGAAAAGGTGTATTTGTCCACCAAACTGCCGATCGGCAGGGAAACAGATTCCGAGGAAAAGATCATGACATTCCTGAACCGGTCGCTTGATAGCCTGCAAACGGATCATATCGACTTCTATCATTTGTGGGGAATCAACTGGAAGGATTATCAGGAGTTTATCGATAAACCCGACGGCGTACTGCCGGTCGTGCTTCGCGCAAAGGAGCAGGGAATGATCAGGCATCTGTCGTTTTCATTCCACGATGAAGCCGCTAACATGATGAAGATCATCGACACAGGGCATTTTGCGTCCGTATTGTGTCAGTATAACCTTCTTGACCAGGCCAACGAGGAGTCCATAGCTTATGCGAATGACAAGGGACTGGGTGTTGTCATTATGGGCCCGGTTGGCGGCGGCAGGCTCGGAGCGCCATCGCCGGTCATACAGAATATGCTGCCGGGCGGCACCAGGTCAAGCGCGGAGCTGGCGCTGAGGTTTGTCATATCCAATCCGAATGTTTCGTGTGCGTTGTCCGGAATGGGCAGCGAGCGGATGGTGGATGAGAATATTGAGGTTGCATCCAGAGAATCAGCGCTAACACAGACCGAGAGGGCTGCGGTGCTGGATGTTGTTGAAGAAAAGAAGAGGCTTTCTGAGCTTTACTGCACAGGCTGCAATTACTGCATGCCATGCCCGAGCAAAGTAGATATACCGGGCAATTTTGAAATCATGAACCTGCACAGGGTCTACGGCCTTACCGATGCGGCAAAGCAGCGTTATGCGGAGCTTGGCACTGGTTGGGCGAAGGACAGGCTGCCTGCAAGCGCATGTGTGGAGTGCGGGGTGTGTGAAAAGAAGTGTCCGCAGAAAATTGAGATACGAAAGCAGCTTAAGGAAACAGACAGAGTCTTAAGAAAATAATGAATGGCAAGGAGTGGGAAATACTTCCTGCTCTTTTTTTATTTCATTACCGAAACCGAACCTTTCCACTGGGGTATAGGATGAGAATTGGACAGACCGGAATGGCGGTCAGGTAGTATCGACCCGAATCGCTGCAAACAGGTCGATTACTAACAGGGATGCCTGCCAATGTTGACAGTCTTGTTCAATTTTAAGTAATATATAGGTAATAATCGAAAAGGTATATAAATGAAAACATTTTTAGACGAGAACTTTCTCCTGGCCGGTAAATACAGCCGGAGGCTGTTCCACGGGTATGCAAAGGATCAGCCTATCTATGACTATCACAATCATCTGATTCCCGGACAGATTGCAATGGATGCAAGGTACTCGAATATTACGGAAGTTTGGCTCGGCGGCGATCATTACAAGTGGCGGATTATGCGGAGCCTCGGGGCGGATGAAAACCTGGTTTCCGGCAATGGAGATCCAAAGGATAAATTTTCACTGTATGTAAAGGCAGTTTCAAAGGCAATCGGGAATCCGCTGTATCACTGGAGCCATATGGAGCTTCGGCGTTATTTCGGGATCGATTTGATTCTCTGCCCGGAAAATACTAATAAAATCTGGGAGCAGGCTAACGAGAAGCTTCCGGAACTCTCCGTGCGGAAAATTCTCAGTATGTCCAATGTGCATACGCTATGCACGACCGACAGCCCCGTTGATAATCTGGAACATCATAAAAGACTCATGGCTGACCCCTCGCTCAGGGTGGCGGTGCGCCCGTCCTTCAGGCCGGATCCTGTACTGAGAATCGGCAGCGAAGGATTCCGAACGTTCATCGATGAACTGTCGAAAGCTTCGGGCGTTGAAGTCAACGGCATTGACCGCCTTAAGCAGGCACTGATCAATAGAATGGACTATTTTGGTGCTGCGGGGTGCGTCGTCGCAGATCATGCACTGGATGAAATCTGTTATGCGGATGCGATGGAGCATGAAGCCGACCAACTGCTGAAAGCAAGGCTGTCGGGAAGCTGCCTTGATAAAAAGAGCATTATTGAATATCAAAGTGTGGTATTGCGTTTTCTTGCGTCAGAATACCGGAAAAGAAACTGGGTCATGCAGCTGCATATCGGAGCATTGAGGAATGTGAATAAGTCGATGCTTTTAAAACTCGGTCCCGACACCGGGTATGACGCAGTCCACGATATCCCTGTGGCCGCGGCTCTTGCAGGTCTCATGGATGCGATCGAGCGCGACGGCGGACTGCCGAAAACGGTTCTTTTCTGCCTGAACCCGAAGGACAATTATGCATTGCTCACAATCGGCGGCTGCTTTGCAGGAGCGGGCACGGCAGGTAAAATACAATTCGGTCCGGCCTGGTGGTTCAATGACCATATCGACGGCATGACAAAACAGCTTGCAGATCTTGCGGCGGTCGGCGTTCTCGGTACATTTATCGGCATGCTTACAGACTCGCGAAGCTTTTTATCGTTCCCCAGGCATGAGTACTTCAGAAGGATACTCTGCAGCTACATCGGGGACAAGGTTGAAAACGGCGAACTGCCGTGGGATGAGAAATGGCTCGGCGGAATTGTGGAGGATATATGCTTTCATAACGCCAGGGCTTATTTTGAGCATAAGGGATTGATTGATCAACATTATTGACTATGTACGAAGCACTTGCGTATTTATAAATTGATAATTAATATCACAAACGGCAATCCCGTAAAGAATGAATCAAACGAATACAGCAAGATTCGATATTTTAGCCGGAGTTACGCTGTAGCGTTTATCGGAGGATACTATGAGAGAACATGTTATGAATGACTTGAATTGCGCAGGGCTGATCCCCGCCGTAGCATTTGACAACAGCGGGGATGCGGTATTTGCAGTAGGGGCAATGCGGAATGGCGGATTGAATGTCGTTGAGATAACGATGCGCACCAGTGCGGCGCTCGACTCTATAACCGCAGTGGCTAATGCTTATCCGGATATGCTGGTCGGTGCGGGTACGGTGCTGTCAGTAGAATCCGCGCAGCTTGCCGTGAAGGCCGGCGCTAAATATATCGTTTCTCCCGGGTTGGATGAGGGCGTGGTCCGGTGGTGCATGGAGAACGACATTGCCGTTGTGCCGGGCTGCGTAACCCCCACGGAGATCACCAGAGCGCTGTCGCTCGGACTCAATGTCGTTAAATTTTTCCCGGCCGAGATATACGGCGGCCTGAAGGCGATCAAAGCGCTGCACGCGCCGTTTCAAACAGTTTCCTTTATACCGACGGGCGGCGTTGACCTAGCAAGTCTCGGCAAATATGTTGATAAAAGCTATATCTATGCCGTCGGCGGCAGTTGGCTGTGCCCGAAGGATATGGTCAAGAACAGAAATGGCCGCGGCATAAGCGATATTGTGCGTGAATCGATACGGATATTGCTGGGTTTTGATCCGGGTGCTGATCATTGCGGCACCAATGCTTATAATACTGCACGCGCCGCATATTATCTGAACAAATACGGAACCGGGCGGCCGGCCGGTGATTCATTACATACGGCAGTCATGCCGGAGGCTTAAGGAGGAAATGATGGTAAAGGTTGCAACATTCGGCGAAGTCATGCTGAGACTGAAATCTCCGGGAAACCTGAGGTTGTTCCAGACTCCCGAACTGGAAGCGACGTTTGGCGGCGGGGAATGCAATGTGGCGGTTTCACTGGCAAACTTCGGTATGCAGTCGCGTTTTATCACAGTGCTGCCGGACAACCAGATCGCAGACGCATGCCTCGGCGAATTATGCAGATATGGTGTGGACACATCCCGAATCATGCGGGGAAAGGGCAGGATGGGCGTCTATTATCTGGAAACCGGTGCGAACCAGAGACCATCCAATGTCGTCTACGACAGAGAATATACAGCTCTTTCATTATCCGGGCCTGGCTCCGTTGATTGGGAAGCTGCTTTTTCAGATTGCTCATGGTTCCACATCACAGGCATTACGCCCGCGTTGAGCGATGGCTGCAGGCTGCTTTCAATGGAAGCAGTCAAAGCTGCAAAAGAGATGGGGCTTACGGTATCAATCGATTTGAATTACAGGGGCAAGCTTTGGAAGTACGGAACAAAAGCTCCGGAGGTCATGCCCGAACTGCTTTCATATGCGGATTACGCGATCGCCAATGAGGAGGATATACAAAAATCGCTGGGCATCCAAACCGATGTGCAGGTAGAAACGGGAGAACTTGATTTGGATCAATACAGCGTGCTTGGGGCAAAAGTGCTGGGCGGGTACAAAAACCTGAAGGCAGTTGCAGTCACATTGCGCGAAAGCATCAGTGCTGACGCAAACGGCTGGTCCGCATGCTTAAAAACATCGGCTGGCTTTTATGTTAGCCGTAAATACAACATTACAGACATCATCGACAGGGTCGGCGGAGGCGACTCATTCAGCGCAGGGCTCATTTACGGTCTGAATCATTATAACAGCAAGCAGGATGCACTGGAGTTTGCCGTAGCGGCAAGTTGCCTGAAGCATTCGATCAGCGGCGATTTCAATCTGGTCAATGCCACCGAAGTGGAAAAACTGATGGGCGGCAATGCGTCTGGAAGGATTATGAGATAATAAGTTGTAATATTTGACTTTGCAGTAAGGGGGACAATATGGCGAAGTGGTGGCAGGAAAGAGTCGTATACCAGATATACCCGCGCAGTTATCAGGATACAAACGGCGACGGAATCGGTGATATTCCGGGCATTATCATGCATCTGGATGAGCTTAAGGATCTGGGAGTCGGTATATTATGGCTCAGCCCGGTCTATTGTTCCCCGAATGCAGACAACGGCTATGATATCAGTGACTACCGGAACATCAATCCGGAGTACGGAACGATGCAGGATATGGATACGCTCCTGGCAGAAGCCGGGAAACGCGATATCAAAATCATCATGGACCTGGTAATCAACCACACGTCGGACCGACATGAGTGGTTTCAAAAAAGCAAGGATAAAAACAGCCCGTACCGGGATTATTATATATGGCGGCCCGGCAAAGGAGGTAAGGCCCCGAACAACTGGACCGGCTTTTTTGCCGGCAACTGCTGGGAATATGATGCGCAGAGCGGCGAGTATTATCTGCACCTGTTTACCCAGAATCAGCCCGACCTGAATTACTACAATCCGAAGGTACTTGACGAAGTCAAGGATATCATGCGCTTCTGGCTTGACAAGGGTGTTTCGGGATTCCGGTGCGATGTAATCAACATCTTATACAAATCCTCTCTTGAGGACGGAAAAAAGCGCTTGGCGCTCACGGGAATCGAGTACTATTTAAGCCAGGAAGGAACCCATGAGATACTCAGGACCCTAAGGCGCGAGGTGCTTGACCATTATGATTGCTTTACTGTAGGTGAAACCGTATTTATAACGCCGCAGATGGGCAAGGATCTGTGCGATCGCGACAGAAGGGAACTTGACATGCTCTTTTCATTTGAGCATATGGAAACCGACCAATACTTTGTCAAGTGGTTTAAGCGTAAATTCAACCCGAAGATGTTTGGAAAAACAATCGCGAAGTGGCAGAATGCCCTGGAGTGGAATGCAAATTATCTGGAAAACCATGACCAGACGCGCAGCGTATCCCGCTTCGGCGATGAAGGGGTGTACTGGGCCGAGTCGGCGAAAATGCTGGGCACCCTGCTGCTGACCCTCAGAGGTACGCCATATATCTATGAAGGCCAGGAGATCGGCATGACCAACTTCGACTTTACAGACATGGACCAGATTCAGGACATTGAATCCCACAATGTGTACCGGTTTGCCAAAAAGCTGCATTTTACGGAGAAGTTCATTTGGAAGATGATGAAAGCGTGCTCGAGGGACAATGCACGCACGCCGATGCAGTGGAACACCGGGGCCAATGCCGGATTCAGTACGGGAAAGCCCTGGCATAAGGTCAACGCAAATTTCAGCCGCATCAATATGCAATCGCAGATCAACGACCCGGATTCGATACGAAGCTATTATAAAAAACTGATTGCTATGCGAAGTCAAAGCAACGTTCTTTTGTCCGGCGACTTTCAATTGGTGCGGACTACGCGCAACGTGTTTATTTATGACAGGACGCTGGAGGGGAAGAGCCTGAGAGTACTGCTCAATTTCACCGGAAAGCCGCAGAAGGCGAATTGCAGCGGGAAGGTTGTTATTTCAAATTACGGCAGGGAAGAGTACGACGGCGTGCTGAAGCCATATGAGGCGGCAGTGCTCGATTTGATTAAGTAGTTTAGAAAGTCTGCCTTGTTTACAGGCTTTTTATGAGGAACAATATAATCAATCACGTATTATAATGCTAAATATCAACGGCTTATGCGGGGAGCTTTTTGCTTGTGAAGAAGCTTTTCAACCATAGAACGTCCTCATGCTTCAATGCGCCTGTCATACGCAGCAGACATAAGTGCAATAAGCAGGCAAGTACAATCTCCGGAACCGCCAATGCGCCGGCGCGGGCAGCACCGGATAAGGCCAGTCTGAAAACAATTGAGGAAGCCAGCGCGGACAGCAGGGACAGCATGACGGGTTTTATTATCCAATGGTATATCGGAATGCGGAGGTTCGATACTTTCAGCAGCCGCTTAAGACTCAGCGATGAGTTGAACACGGTGCTGATATACAGCGTAATCATATAGCCGCTGATCCCGAGCAGCGGCACTAGAACCAATATGAGGCCTATACGCATCGCCGAATCCGCAGTGTTCAGTTTTAGGGTCATCATATGCTGGTTTAGCCCGTTCAGCATACCATCGACCATGAAATCCAGATAAATCAAAGGTACAAGAGGCGCAAGGAGCCTTAAAATGCCGCCTGCTTCGTTATTCCGAAACAATGCAAGGCAAAGCTCTTCAGGAAAAACCAACAATATCCCGGCGATCATTACCGACATATAAAGAGTCAATTGCATGATCCGGGCACCCATATACTGTACCCTTCTTTTTTGCCTGATTGCGTCAGCTCTCGCCACCTCTGGCAATATCAGCATTGCTACGGACATGAGCATGAATGTCGGGAAAAAGAGGACAGGCATCGCCATGCCGCTTAATACTCCGAATTCAGCCAGTGAAGACTCGTGCGATACGCCGGATTTCCTTAAACCCGCGGGAATCAGCATGCTTTCCGCTGTTCTGAGGCCTGTTCTTAAGCCTGCATTCAGCGTCATCGGGATGGATATTCCGAATATCATTCGTAATGATGCTCCCTGGGTATGGTTCGCCGCAGACAGTAGCGACCTGGAAGCCTGTTCATCCCTTCTTTCATATCGAAAGATCAGATATGTAAAGAAGCACCCAATGATCTCGGCGCATGTTGAGCCGAGGACAACCATCGAGCAGCATGATTCCAGTTCCTTGGGAAGCATAAACTGCAGCAAGAGAACCGTCAGAGCGATTCTGAACAATTGCTCAAACAGGGAGGACAGCGCGGATTTATGTGCCTTGCGTGCAGCTATAAAGTATCCCCTGAAGCATGACGACACAGCCATAAAGGAATAGCTTGGCGCCATGATCCTGAGCGGAAGCGCTGTTCTTTGGACACCGAGAAGATAGGAGGCAATGAAATCAGCGCCGAAGAACAGCAGCGCGGATATGAGCAGGCTGAAAACAACGCTCAGCACTGTGCACTTGACCATGGTGGGCCGGATCTTCTGCGGATTGTGTTTTTCCATCTGCTCAGCAACGATACGGCTGACGGCCAGGCTGATGCCCGAGGTCACCAAAGCCGAAGCCATGATATAGACGGAGTAGATGAGATTATACAGGCCTACTCCCTCGGCTCCGATTCGGCGGGAAAGATAGGCGTTAAAATAAATGCCTGAGGCCCGCAGCAGGAAGGCGGTGATTGTAACGGCAGCTGCGTTAATAAGGAATGCTCTGTTTTTCAAAACTCGACTCTCCGAAAGACTTTGCTTATACATTTATACTGGGCTGATGATGAAAATAGTAATGATTCCGGCAGCGGACGTATCGATTGTTTCAATAGGATGAAATCTATATATATTTGAGGAGGATCAATATCCAAATTGTTATCATTGAAAGGGCTTATCTGATTTAACTACATATGCTCAATGACAAGTTCGATGATATCGTGGAGCTGACGCTCTGATTTCTCCAGCACAGCCCTGAGCACTGCGGCGTCGTATGTACACCCTGTCAATACACGCAATGCGGATTCGGAAATATCTTCATCCAGCGAATCGGAATAACATGAGATTTCCGATATAATGCCCTTTTCTACTTGCAAAAACAGCTGGACTTCGCCCCAGTTGAATCTTTCCTCCAGGGTTACATTGAACTTCGGGCTTGTATGGTACAACCAATCCCTGCTTTGATTTCTCGCAGCGAGACTTTTCAAAACATCCGATTCCAATATGCCTTCAACAGGGTAATCCTCGAGGCGGCCATTAAATACATGTATAAACGATTGAATCAAGGGTTCCTTTATATTCTGAACCGTTATATCGGCAAATTGGCTCAGGTTTGCGACGCGTGACCGGACCGATGCAACGCCCTTACTTTGCATTTTTTTATTTGATACGTTCAGGTATTCAGGGAACCTGGAAAAGTCGCTGTTGATCAGCAGGGTGCCGTGATGCAAAACAAAATCGTTCCTGTGACAGAAAGCATTTCCGGAAAACTTGGAGCCATGGACCAATAGATCATTGCGGCCGCTGAACTCGGCTTTGATACTAAATGCATCAAGAGCCCCAATGATGATTCCAAGCTGCTTGGGAAGGTCATAAACCTTTTTGGGAACAATGAATGAAAAATTCAGATTACCGAGGTCGTGATATACCGCACCGCCTCCGGTGATTCGCCTTGCCAGCCGGCAACCGTCACGCTCCATGTTCGCCAGATTGCATTCCCGCCAGGGATTCTGGTTTTTGCCGATGACGACTGTATTCTTATTCTGCCATAGATACAGGAAAATTTCATTGGGCAGCGCACGGTTTAAAATGCATTCCTCCAGGGCAAGGTTTTGATAAGGATCCATGCAGTCAAATTCTAAATAATGAAGTTTCATAAAGTTCAATCCTTAGTGGAAATGATTGGGAAGGTCTGTTAAAATGGCATTGTTATCTGTCTTTATTATAATATTAAATAACTTGTTGACACAACATATAAATAATGATAAATTATATAAGGTGTCTATTCGCAAGAATACACTGTTTTTTTAATGGAGGTTTTATTTATGCGAGTTAGTATAACATTGGCTTGTACGGAATGTAAACAGAGGAATTATGATACCGATAAGAACAAAAAGAACGATCCGGACAGAATTGAGTTGAAGAAGTACTGCAGATTCTGTAAGAAGCAGACAATCCACAGAGAAACCCGTTGATAAGGATGTAATGATATGGCCAATAAAGAAATCAAAAAGGTTGATAATAAAGCAAAGAAACCTTCAAATAAAAAGAAGAAATTCGATTTAATTGGCGGAATTAAGAAAATCGGGCACTTCTTCAAGGAAGTCGCAAGCGAGTTAAAAAAGGTTACATGGCCCACCAAGAAAACAATGGCGATTTATACGGTTGCTGTTCTGGTGTTCGTGGGAATCGTAATGGCCGTCGTCTTTGTGCTTGATGCAGGATTGGCACAGGTCATAAGATTAACTCTTGAATAAAAAAGGAGGGCCGTTGGGGTTCGCCCCATATTGATATGCCTGAAAAAGATAATGCAAGCTGGTATGTTGTACATACATATTCAGGATATGAAAACAAAGTCAAGGCCAATCTTGAAAAAACAATAGAGAATCAGAATCTGCACGACTTAATACTTGAAGTAAAGGTTCCGATGGAGGAAGTTGTCGAAGTAAAAAACGGCAAGAAGCACCTTAGGCAATCCAAGGTATTCCCGAGCTATGTCATGGTTAAGATGGTTATGAATGATACAAGCTGGTATATCGTCAGAAATACCAGAGGCGTTACCGGGTTTGTAGGGCCGGGATCAAAACCGATACCCCTTACCGATGAGGAAGTGGTCTCGATGGGCATGGAGCGCATACCGATTAAGCGCGAGTTTGATATCGGCGACCATGTCAGGGTTGTTTCGGGAGCTCTTGAGAACTTTATTGGCGTCGTCGAGGAAGTTTTCACAGACAGGCAAAAGGTCAGGATATCCGTTTCAATGTTCGGGCGCGATACCCCTGTCGAGATGGAATTTTATCAGGTAAAAAAGATTTAGCGCGTAAGCCCTTATTCTGTAAGGGCTTTTAGGTGGGAGGGTTATACCTTAACCTGCTTATACCACATTTTTTAGGAGGTGTACAACTATGGCCAAAAAGGTTATGGCTATTGTTAAACTGCAAGTACCTGCCGGCAAGGCATCGCCGGCACCGCCGATCGGACCCGCTCTGGGACAGCACGGCGTCAACATTATGGGCTTCTGCAAGGAGTTTAATGCACGTACAGCGCAGGATGCCGGTCTGATTATACCGATTGTATTAACGGTGTATCAGGACAGGACATTTACGTTCATCACGAAAACTCCGCCGGCTGCAGTATTGATCAAAAAGGAGCTGGGCATCGAGAGCGGTTCAGGCGAACCGAACAAGAAAAAGGTTGCAACGCTGAGCCAGGCTCAGTTGAGAAAAATAGCCGAGCAAAAAATGCCCGACCTAAACGCCGCAAGCGTCGAAGCGGCAATGTCCATTATTGCCGGAACCGCCAGAAGCATGGGCGTTGTAGTTGAAAAATAAATAGCGATTGTGGGAGGAGTCATTCCGCAATTACCACAGGAGGTTTAAAATGAAACGAAGCAAAAAATACGAAGACAACCTGAAGCTTTTTGATAAAATGCAGGTTTATGAACCTGCCGAGGCATTTGATACTCTTCAGAAGTTCGGCAAAGCGAAGTTCGACGAAACAGTCGAAGTTGCAATCCGCTTAGGCGTCGACCCGAGGCACGCGGACCAACAGGTTCGCGGAACCGTGGTTCTTCCCAACGGTACGGGTAAATCCCAGAGAGTGCTCGTATTCGCGGAAGGCGACTTGGCGCAAGCTGCAAAGGATGCCGGTGCTGATTATGTCGGCGGAGAAGAGCTGGTTGATAAAATACTGAAGGAAAACTGGTTCGAGTTCGATGTATGCGTAGCAACACCGAACATGATGCGTCATGTAGGACGCCTTGGACGCGTACTCGGACCCAAGGGACTTATGCCCAACCCGAAATCCGGTACGGTTACAGCCGATGTCGGCAAAGCGATCGAGGATATTAAGTCCGGTAAGGTTGAATACCGCGTCGACAAGTCATCGATCGCGCACGTTATCATCGGCAAGCTGTCGTTTGGCCCTGAAAAGCTCAACGAGAATATGCAGACGTTGATGAATGCCGTACTCAGGGCGAAACCCTCCGCAGCGAAGGGCACATATCTTCGGAGCATCGTGCTGTCATCGACCATGAGCCCCGGCATCAAGGTAAATCCCGCGAGCTTTTCACTGTAATATGTGATTGACGAAACAGGATTTATATAGTATTATCTAGTAAAACCGCATATGCAGCCATAGACAGCAGGCGCTGATGATCAGCTTAAAATTTACCTGCCGAGGTTGAAAGTTTAAACCGGATTAGATTTTCTGCCCTTGCGCTGTATAATGCGTAAGGGCTTTTTATGGCCCTAAAATACAGAGTTAGGAGGTGCGTGTATGTCCGCCAACCGCGACGCAAAGGTTGAGAAAGTTGCTCAAATACAGGAGATGATGCATAGAGCAAAGAGCGTAGTTATGGTTGATTATATTGGTCTGAATGTTGAGGAAGTGACCAACCTGAGAAACCAGTTCAGAGCTGCAGGAGTCGAGTACAGGGTTTTAAAGAATACTCTGATCGGCCGCGCGGCAGATGAACTACAGCTCAGCGGTCTTGATGAGTATTTAAAGGGAACCACTGCAGTGGCCTTTTCCTACCAGGATCCGACAGCGGGGCCTAAAGTAATCAAGGATTTCATTGCAAAATCCAAAAAGGCAACCATATCAGTCAAGTGCGGAATATTGGAAAAATCGGTAATGACGGCACAGCAGGTTGAAAATCTGGCAAATCTGCCGTCCAAGGAAGCTGTCATATCCATGCTGATGAGCGTGATGAACGCTCCGGCAAGAGGGTTCGCCACAGTTCTGAACCAGATACCTACAAGCCTGGTAAGAGCGCTTGACGCAATCAGAGAACAAAAAGCATCAGCTTAATATTAAAAGGAGAAAATTATCATGAATAAGGAACAAATCATTGAAGCCATAAAGCAAATGAACGTATTGGAGCTCTCAGAGCTTGTAAAGGAACTTGAAAATGTGTTCGGAGTCAGCGCGGCAGCACCCGTAGCGGTAGCCGCAGCAGCTCCCGTCGCGGCGGCAGCGGCTGATGAAGCCGAAGAGCAGACAGAGTTCACAGTGGTGCTCAAGGAAGTCGGCGCTGACAAAATTAAGGTTATCAGAGTCGTACGCGAGATAACCGGCCTTGGACTTAAGGAAGCAAAGGACCTGGTTGACGGAGCTCCCCAGAACATCAAGGAGAGCGTCAGCAAAGAGGAAGCTGAAAGCATCAAGGCAAAGATCGAAGAAGTCGGCGCAAAAGTCGAGTTCAAGTAATCAATCCGATCAAAAACAGCACTCAATACTATGGGTGCTGTTTTTTTGCATACGTTTACATATTTCATGTATAATATCATTATGAATCAATTAAACCGGGGGTACCCATGATGTTGAGTTGGGGAATCATAGGTCCGGGCAGAATTGCCCATCAGTTTGCACGAAGTGTAAATTCACTCGACAGCCAGCGTATCCATGCAGTGGCATCCAGGAGCCTGCAGCGCGCCAGGGATTTTGCAGAGCAGTACTGTGCACAGGAGACGTATGACTGCTACGACGATCTTGCCGCATGCAAGGATATCGATGCCGTGTATGTTGCTACAACGAATCCATACCACTACGATGCGGTAATGACATGCCTTGAAGCGGGAAAGGCGGTATTGTGCGAGAAACCGCTTTCGTTGAATGCCGATTTTGTCAGGAGGATGATCAATAAGGCGGCGGAGAAAAAGGTCTTCTTTATGGAAGCCATGTGGACAAGATTCCTGCCGGCTGTCGTACAGGCAAATCTATGGCTCAACGACGGCATGATTGGAGAGCCGCGGATGCTGAGGGCGGATTTTACACGTACGCTTGACTCGGACCCGAAGGATCGCTGGTTTAACATTGATCAGGGCGGGGGAGCACTGCTTGATCTGGGTATCTATCCTGTAGCGTTCTCGTCCATGATTTTCGGCCCGGAATACAGTGAACTCCATTCGACCGGTTACCTCGGCGGTACAGGCGTGGACGAGCAGACTGCCATCATCATGAAATACAGGCAGGGACAGATTGCCCAGCTTTCATGCTCGATTGCCGTGCAGGGACCGTGCAAGGCATGCATCACAGGGACGGACGGCTATATTGAACTCGACAATTTTTGGATGGCTGATAATGCAAAGCTTATTCGCAACGACGGTACTGTCTATTCCTGCTCGTTTGATTATAACGGCACAGGATATAAGTACGAAGCAATGGAAGTACAAAGGTGCCTGGAAGAGGGCAGGCTGCAAAGCGAAATCATGCCATGGAACGAATCGGTCAAACTCATGGAAATACTCGACAGGGTAAAAGCAAATATGGGCTTAAAATATCCGCAGGAGTGAAAGAGACAAGAAAAGGGAGCAGGCGCTCCCTTTCTTAGTCGTGATCGTTATTCGGCCTTGATTCTTGTCCAAGCGTCATCGTATACTGCCTTGAACTCGCCAAGGTCATAATAGACCGTGCAGGTATCCAACCATTCCTGCGGGGGATTAAAGGCGGGATTATCAAGTAAAGCGGGGTCGATATTGGCCATTGCTTCGGTATTGGGCGAGGAGTAGCCGATGTATTCAAGGTTTATCAGCGCAACATCCGGTCGG
>Ga0123334_1004386_pt1 | contig 14413 bp, 7 predicted proteins | sample BiotimSIPDNA_FD_89706 | JGI IMG/M metagenome (GOLD analysis project Ga0123334, IMG submission 89706) | Anaerobic biogas reactor microbial communites from Washington, USA - Biogas_R1 time_0 SIP DNA | ecosystem: Engineered > Bioreactor > Anaerobic > Unclassified | place: Washington, USA | collected... | reverse complement strand
TTCATCATTCATCATTCATAATTCATAATTCATAATTCATTAGGGGCTGTCGCCGTCCACCGTCCACTCTGTCCACCATGTCCACAGCCGCAGAGCGGCAAAAGCCCCAAAGAGAGCCGTCAGAACACAGCCCTGGGTGAGATGGAAGTAAATCTTTCTCCGGCTCTTCTACCTATCACTCCAGATCAATTTTCCGGTAGGTGCGTGCGGGAAGCACGCCTGCCTTGCCGCGGAACGTCCATTCTTGCGGGTCAGCGGTGTAGTTAGCCAGGAACAGTGCCTTGCGGCCGTCTGGCGCTTGCCAGCAGCCGTGCAGGACACAAGGCAGCTGCTTGGTGATCACTCGCGCATCGGCTTCCTTAGTGAAGATCATCCGCGCCAGGAACTGGACTTCTTTTTCAGCGCACGAGAAGCCATCCGGGGAAAGCATCTGGCCATCAAACAGGAAATCGCGGTGTTCATTGTAGAACTGTGCGGTGTCGATAATGAACTTGTAGATAGCAGCGAATTCTGGGTCGTTCTGGACAGCTGGACGGATATGGCAGACCATCGGCTGCGCTCCCCAGACGACTGGCCGGGCCATTTCCACGAAAAACTGATCCGGATAAATCTTATGCCACGGCTTTTCATTCTGCCAGCGATCTTGGTCAGGCCATTTCGGGTCCCAGGGCGGGATGCCATCCGGATGCGCGTAGTTGCCGAAAGCCGCGAAGCTGCCATGATGCACTGCCGTGAAAAGCGGCACGATTTCCGCGATGCCGCCCAGGTGTTCGTGCGAGCACGATGCGCAGATGATGCCGCCGTCGCAGAGGTCCATGTACGGCTCGCTGCTAGTCTCGGTAGTGAGCGTGTAGCCGGGATTCTCAGCCCGCAGGCGCTCCAGCAGCTTGCGGAACCCGCGGACATGGTAATTGCCGCCGCCCAGGTCATGGCGATGCGCGGAGTTATAACACGGCGTGAAGGTCGCACAGCCGATCATGTCAAGATATTGACCAGTCAGACCACTGTCAGCCAGACGGCCAATCAGTTCGGAAATCTTGTCCTGGTAGGCTTCGGCTTCACCGCACATCCAGGCCAGGCGATGGAGATTGTAGCGGTTGAAGGCATGCGCATGCAGCGAGCCGTCCCGTTTCTTGACCACGCCGTCTGCGCCGCCTTCATGCCAGTTGTCGCCGTCCATATCCCAGCACACGCTATTGACATAGACCTGCGTGTAAATGCCTTGATCAGTGAGACGTTTCACGGCTGCCTGGAAGGCTTCGACTCCATCGCGCGGCGGCCAGAAATTCGGATAGTCAGTGTCATACGGGTTGCTGTGCCACCAGTACCAGTCAAGGGCGACCTTGGCCTGGCCGCAATCCTTCTGCAAACGCTCGACCGTAGGGACGACGTCCTCGACTCGGCCGCGGTTCCACACCCACATCGCGATGTCCCGCAGCGGATTCTCGTGGGGGCGATTGACTGCCCAGGACTGCTGCGTCGCCCACGGCTTGTAAATCTGCGCCGCTTCGTACCAGCTACCGCGATACGGCTTGACGCTGCTGACGTATGGGACGCCGCCAGCAGCCGCTACCGTCTTCGGCAACGGGCACAGGTAAACAGCGGCGTACGTAAACTTCATCCGATCAGCGGAAACTGAAATGTCCGCAAACTTGATGTTCCAGTCAGGGTCGCGGCTGTCGAAATACCAGCTCTGGCCATGCGGATTGACAACAGCATTGAACTGCATGGAACGCTGCGCGTGGCGGATCGGCGCCCTGCCCCAGACCCGGTCTTTCGGACTCAAGTGGCCCATGTCCCAGCCGCCATAGAGAAAGCGGCCCGCAATGTCAAAGTCGTGCGAAACCACAGGAAAATGGATTTCCTCGATAGCCTGCTGACCCTGCCAGCCATCGTAGCTCAGTTTGCCGGCAAAGCGGCCATCCTCCGTCTGCTCCCAGCTGACCGTGACGGAAAAATCGTCTCCCGCATCGGCATGGCCGTTCCAGGTGAACGTCGCCTGCCGCTTGTCGGCTGATAGTGTTTTGGCCGAATGGCGCATGGCTGCGGGCGTAATTGACCGCGCCGTGCCCTGGCCGTCCATCCACACCAGCTTCCAGCCCTGGTTCGCGCATTTGATAAAATCCTCCAGGCTGACCAGGTCACGCTGATGCAGCCACTGCAAGGCGACCTGCACGGCCGAGGGCTTTTCACCCGGGACCTTCTGGATTTCCTCAAGGGCGGCGAACAGATTTTCGCAGGCAGTACGGTAGTCGACTCCGGCGATTTCGACCAACAGCCGGGCGCCGCGGTCAAGGAGCTTCTTGTTAGTGCAATCGACCCAGCTCATCCAGTTGCCCGTGATGCGCCCGAGCAAAGCCATCGTCCCGGTCGACACCGTGTTAAGCACCAACTTCAAGGCCAAATGCTGCATCAGCTTGAGGGTACCGCTGTCAACGCCAGTCATAATCTGGAAGGCGTCAGACAATTCCGTGTCAATCGCCAGCCGCGCCGTATGGGCGAATTTACCGGATGCATCGACAAAGGCTGCTTCAAGCTCAGGGTCGTTGCGCATAGCGATCAGCACGGCGGCGTCCCGACCGCTGTCATAGCGTTCCTCGAGGTCTTCCTGGCCAATGGCGAACTGCAAGAGGTCTGCCGCAGCCAAGGCCGGCGGACGAGAGGAAATCTTTTCACCAGCGCCCATGGCAACGTAGTCTTCGGCAGTCCAGTTCAGGCAGCGGAGCGGCCGACGCATACTGCGATTCCAGGCATCAGGCGTGGCGACCAGTGGGTTCTTGACAAAGGCCCAGGACTGCGGAGCCGTCTTGTTATCCCGACGCCGGAATGGCGGCAGCATAAATGTCGGCGAGCGTTCGGTGGTATCGGTGAAAATATCCAATAGGAAGTCATTAGCGAAGTAGGTCAGCTTGCCTTGGTTGCGGTAGATGTCAGCCTCAAAGGCCATGTAGTCGGCGATAGCCTGCACATTGGCTTCGGCTTCCAGTGCATCCAGCAGGGTCCCGAAGTCTGCGGCGTAATCGCGTTCTGGCTTGCCGAGGAGTCGGTGCAGAACCGTCTCCAGAGCTGCGCCTGCAATCAGCTGTTCCGAGGTAGTTGCCTGCATGCGCGTCGAACCTGCCAGCGCCATCGGGCCGCAATGCAAATCGAGTACGCACACCCGCGGGTCAGTAATCGCCCGACGACAGCGCTCCAGCCGACTGGCCAGCAAGTCAGCCGGATTATTGAACAGCAAAAACACACCTGCGCCGCGGTCAGCCGCCTCTGCCACCGTGCCCAGCACCGACGACGTCTCGCCGCCTTCCGTAATCGCAACCAGTAGATCCTTAGCCGTCATCTTGGCCTCTGCCACTTGCCGACGACCAAACGACGCATAGTCCTCAAAGAATTCAACCGACCTGACCAGTGCGTAGTCTCCGCCGGTCATAATGCTTTCCACCTGGTCGGCCAGCTTTGCCGCTTCCGGGTGTTCAGCGCAGGCCGTACGCCACATCGCTTCCAGCAGGATGCTCAGACGGCCCGTGGCGCCGCAGCCCGAAAAGATAATGCGTCCGCCCTCGCGAATAGTGCGCAAGCCAGCCTCGACCAGACGGGCGTATTCCTCCGAGGCCAGCACGCGACGCGCCATCTCCAGCACATTTCGATCAACTCGTTGCAGGGTGCGGACGCCATCTGCTGGCGAGCGCTTGAAATCCTGTTCCAGGGTCTTAGTAAGCGGATTAGACTGTTCAGTAGGGAGAAAGCCCAGATGAAACTGCGTCTCCTGCGTGATGAACTCTTCCGCCTGCTGACGAATACGCTCCTGCATTGCGCTCTCCTTGCTGCTGGTGAACACGAATAAAGCCGATAATTATGGCCACAGAATGGAGTTTTTGCCAAAACAAGTACTATAATGCCGGAATCCGCCAAGTGCCAGAGCGACAAGAGTGAGCAAAGACGCACACGCAATCGCTCAGCTGATACTCGTTGCTTCGTGTTTTCTAGGAAAAGCCTTCAATGATTTGTTTTATCCGCAGATTTCGCTGAAGAGCGCAGATTTTTTCAGATAGGTCATTAGCGCTGAAAACAAAAGTTATCGGAACGGAACGTTATCAATGAGTGAACGAATTACAAGTTGGTGATTAAATATTTTCAGAATGAACTTGAAAACTGCTTGAAGACGGATAGAATACCTTTTTTACGGGTTCATGCTGCCGCTAGTTGGAGTTCTCTTGCGTACGATTATAGCCGACTCTCGTTCCATCCATGACTATGAAGCCCTCTGCCAGGCTGTGCAGGAATCTGGCTTCGAAATATCGCTTGTGATCAGCGCGCAGCTGGTGGCGTCGAGGCCTTAGGCGAACGCTATGCTCTTGAGCATAACCTGCCCATCGAACGCTTCCCGGCTGAATGGAATCGCTACGGACGCGCTGCCAGCCCTATACGCAATCGCATAATGGCCCAACATGCCGAAGCATTGATTGCACTTATGCATCCACCGAGCACCGGCACCAAAAACATGATCAAAAACGCACACCAGGCAGGCCTCAAAATCTATGTTAAAATCATCCCGACAAGCAATGAGAAGAAAAATGGCGCTACGAGCCAAACCTCTAGCAGAGACAAAGGCGCGATTAATTGGAATTCTTAGTTTTCCTCTGGCAATATGCATCACTACAAATAATCGACAATAAGATATAAAAGTGGCAGCTTCAGAAAAAATTTTTCAAAAAACCGTTATCATCAATCGAGCTATTCCCGGTTCTGGCAAAACCACGATATCTCGATGCATCAAAGAAACCCTTGAAAACCGAGGTATTACAGTATCCATCCATTCCACTGATGATTATTTCCTGACTGAGACTAAGACTTATCAGTTCGATGTTTATAAACTCGCTGAGAACCATGCTAAAAACTTACAGTCTTTCCAGCAAGCTATTGAACGGCGCACGGACTTGGTGATTTGCGACAACACGAATTTAGCCCCCTGGGAAGCAGAACCCTATGCGACATACGCCAGAGCGCATCATTACCAGATCATCATTATCGACTATGTCCCCCGGGAGCTTGTTGAACATCTGGTTGTTCAGCAAGCAACAAAGAACAAAATGGATGCTCATAATAGTCCAAAAAAAGAACTAGTCGAAATGATGAAAAGATATCACAAATATCATAAGTATCTGGATCGACTTCGACCTTCCTGCGATAATGACGATTAAGCCTTAGCATGGTCAAATGAGAAACTAGCTATGACACCAACACACGAACCAATCAAAAACTATGATTATGACCACCTGCTGATAGTCAAGCCAAACGAATTTTATCCGGCTCAAAAAGATATCCCATGCAAAATATTAGCCATGACAACAGGAGAAAAAAATGACACAAAAAAGTACCCAAGGTGAGCGTTTTCGTGAATTAGAATCATACCTCGAAAAAACTCTCCCTATCTTTAAGAAAAAATGTCAGGAAAACCTCCAGCTTGGCTCCAGGAAATGCGACCTTTTGATCAGCCTGTTAGGTTATTCCCCAGCAACCACCGTTTTTGCCACAGCAGCCTTGCAACCTAAGGAATTAATAGTCATCACCAGCGAAGATGCATTGGAGAAAGGAAGTTATAAACTCTTGGTCGACATGATCGGGGAATTTGATTTGCTAGAAAGCCGCCGGATGAGATATGAAAACCTGAACATTCTTAATCCCCAGCACATTTATACATTGGTTGCCCGCCACGCAAACAAGCAAAACGTCTTTGTCGATATTACTGGCGGAACGAAAATCATGACCGCAGCTGCAGCCCAGGCAGCCTGGGAAAATAATGCTCAATCCTGTTATATCCATAGCGATTTAGACGAGCAAAAAAAACTTATCCCAGGAACAGAAGAACTGCTGCTACTAGAAAATCCTAGCGAAGCCAAAGCGAAAGCGTGGCGCAATAAAGGTGTTGACGCTTGGAAAAGCCGGAACTTTTCAATGGCCAGAGATGCTTTCGAAATAAGCGAGCAGCTCAATCCTGATCCAAGTTTTGATGAAATCGCACAGCCACTATGTACTTTTTATGAATATCTGTTTAATTTCGATGTCAAAAAACTCGAAGAGCCTCTGAATGAAATTAAAAAAACTATAACGAAAACGGCTATGAAAAAACTAATAAGAAAGAACAATTTAGGGAATAAACTGGAGAATCTTATTGAGTTATTTGATAAACCGGAGCCCTTGGCTGATTCTAACACGAAAATCGCTGTGTTTTTGACTCTCGCACAAGAGTATTCCAAGTTAGGACGGTATGAATTTGCAGGCCTGTTGGCTTACCGAACCATCGAGGAGCTGATTGACGTAGGATTGCGCCAGTTATCGGAGAAAAGAAACTTTGATCGGAACGACCCCAAATACGAAGGCCTTACTGATAATCTCGATGAACTCAAAGAGAAATTCAACAAGCTGTGCAGTCATCACCTCCCGGAAAAAGTCGCCTTAGCCGATGGCTACGCATTGCTCATACTGCTGGGGTCTGAGCAGTATGGAAGTGGAAGTATCTTTGATAAACCAACGATGACACCAGAACAAGTGTTCAAAAAAATTCAAGGAACATGCTCCGCTCGGAATCAATCAATCCTCGCACATGGAAATAAGCCACTAGGAGAGGACAAATACAAAGATATTTATAACCTAGCGCAAAAGCTCTCCGAAATCGTGGCTGAGAACGGCACCATCAGCTGGAAAGAGATAAACAGCCGGATAGATACAATTACACCTCCCCGGCTCGGAGAACTCATCGAGCAGCCGAATGCCTAACACTTTGACTATACTTCATTCCAAAAGCATAGTTCTGGCCTTGCGAAGAGGCGAAAGAACCGTGATTCCCTTTCCTCACCTTCGCGCTTCCATATACAGAAAAATGTTCATCGAGGCTTTTCGGATGCCCTTTTATTAATGCGGCCTCCAAACGAAATCATGGTAGTATACGGAATTCGACAAAAATACGGCAGCTGGGGTGTCTTCCAAATCTTCAGGATGGCCTCATTGGTGAGGCATAGCTGAAATGGAATGACACCCCTACGTTTTTTATGGCTGGCTGCCTTGGGAAATCAACACCACCGTAAACCATTTTGCAGCGAATTGCAAATTTCACGCTGGTCTCTCCCCGCCCCCCCCCAAAAAAACAATTTTTTTCAAAAAAAATATCGCAACCGCTGGAAAAACGCTTCTGGGGCGTCCTATATGTGATAAGAGGGAGACATGAACAAATCGCTTGAACGTAATCGGTCAGCCGCTGATAATCACCTTTTGCTGCCTGCCTGCGGAAGCTCATGAAAAACAAGAGTCTTCGCTCCTCTGTCCACTAAAGTCCACTTCCGTCCACGTCCACTCACCACTAATGTCCACTTCAGTCCACAGTCCATCGTCTACTGATGTCCATTAAAGTCCACTGACGTCCATTGTCCACTGTCCACTAAAGTGCCTTACCCGGGGCGCCTAGCTCCGCAGCTTATTGGAACCCCAAGTATCAATCTGTGATCGATTACACTTGAACCACAGAAATTAGCAACCGCCGCTTGCATTATCAACGAATGACAATATTTTCAAAAAATCCGCCCTGACCCTTTTTTTAGTTTGTTTCCACCTCGTTTTTTTCCCCTTGTTTCGCTTAGGCTTCATTATGATTGCAAAGGAGTTACGCAGTATGTCGGCACAAAAGTTCTGGAAAACGAAATTAGCGGCTTTTTTACATGATCCCCCGGACAAATGTCTGGATATTGCTGGTCATGAGCAGGCTGCCGAGCATTTTCAAATTGGCGCTGGCTTGGTCAATCCAGGGGATTACGACGGCTGGGCAGTGAAAGCGGCTGATGTGTTCACGGCTGCGGCTGACCGTTTCGGCTTCCCCAAGGGCAAATGCGCTACAATATATAAGGAAACCGGCACCGGCGCATTTATCCATCCGCTGTCGTCCACCGCCTACGAGCTTGACATCCCCCGCCTGCTGGCGAGAGCCGGTGAAGTGCATGGCATCCTGCAAAGCGCCATCCACGGCATTGATCCAGACGACGCACAAACAACGCTGTTTCTCTATTGGCGGCGCTGGCTGGAGAATTCGGTGACCTCGTTGCCAACCATCAGCCGCGAACTAGCCTTTCTGCCGGCGGACACTCGCATCCCAGACCACACCATCTGGCAGCATAACGCCATGGCCTCCGCCCTGGCCGGATGCGCCGTCAATGGCAAATTGCAGCCTGCCTTGCTGCTCTTCCAGCTGGGTGGAGTCCAGGAGTTCATCAGCCAGGCCCGCAGCACCCGCGACCTCTGGAGCGGCTCGTATTTGCTGTCATGGCTGATGGCGCACGCAATGAAGGCAGTCAGCGACCAAGTCGGCGCGGACGCCGTCGTCTTCCCAAACCTGCGCGGCAATGGCATATTCGATGCCCTGCACCGAGAATCCATATATGAGAAAAAAATGTTCATCAGCCAAGACAAACGCCAAGAAAGCCTCTGGCAAAGAATGCTGGCCGAGAAAAACAACGTAGTCAACAAACTCAGCGCCGACCAGGCCAATCCGGCAACGCAATGGCTGACTACGCCGACGCTCCCCAACCGTTTTCTGGCCGTAGTCCCAGCCGACCGCGCCGAGAGCCTGGCACAAGCAGCGGCAAACGCCCTGAAGCAAGAATTAAAAACAATCGGCGACGCTGTCTGGGAGTGGCTGGCCAAGGAAGCCGCCGACTTTGGCAGCCCAGGCATAGACAATTGGAAGCAACGCTGGGATGCGCAGATACAAGCTTTCCCGCAAATCAGCTGGGCAGTGCAGCCATGGCTGGAACGCGAGGAATGCCTGAGCGAACTGGAAGCTTTGCCAATAAATCGAAAAGGCGATGGCGACAAGACGCCAACGCCACTGGAAACACTCCAAAACACGCTCCTGCTAGCCGAGGAATGGCTCGATGAGGACGACCGCGACGCACGCTATTATCTAGACAAAGCCAAGACTCGCCTGAGCAACTCCGGCATCTTCTGGTCAGCGCATTACGCCCTAGTAGACGCCCGCCTGGCCGCACGACGCAATACGCGCGATTTCCAAGCCTGGGAAAATCCCTGGCCAGAAGCCAGCGTCAAAGACTCACTGTCCGGAAAAGAAGAAATCATCGGCGACGAGGAATTCTGGAAAAAGATGATCGAAAAATACGGCAGGCTAAGAGACGGCGATTCCAACGCCGAAGCGGCTGCTGGCCAGGACACGCTGTTGTTTACTGCCCAGGAACACAAATATGGCGCCATGAATCTGATCAAGCGCCTGTGGTGCCGTGAAGACCAAGTGCCCTATCTCCGCGAACGCCTGGGACTGGATGCCAAGAATTTTCGCCTGGGCATGGGCTTTGATTCTGTCCAGGAGATCGCCGAACGCAATCTGAATCGTGGCGCCTACGTCGCCGTCTTGGCCATGGACGGCGATGAAATGGGCAAGTGGGTCTCCGGAGATAAAGCCCCGCCGCTTCTCGACCAGCTGTCCGAACCAGCCCGGCAATTCCTCGAACCAATTTTGAAGCAGCACGACTGCAAAGACCTGCGTCGTCTGCTGTCGCCGTCCTATCACTTGCAATTCAGCGAGGCGCTGGCCAACTTCGCCACCTGGCTGGCCCGGCCAATCGTCGAAGCCTTTGGCGGACAGCTGGTCTACGCTGGCGGCGACGATGTGCTGGCAATGCTGCCGGCTGACCAGGCGATCAACTGCGCCCGAGCGCTGCGGGCAGTCTTCCGAGGCGAGGCGCCCGAGAACATGACGTCCATGCCCCTGAATATCGATTCACCCGGCTTTGTCACTGCTGGAGCTGGCTACCCGCTGCTCGTTCCGGGCGAAAAGACCGATGTCTCAGTCGGCCTGGCCATCGGCCATGAAAAGGCGCCATTGCAGATGCTGGTGAAAGAGGCGCAGGCCGCCGAGAGCCGGGCCAAGCATGACTATGGCCGCGGTGCCATCGCCTTCTCCCTGTACAAGCGCTCCGGTGAAATCATCCAATGGGGCTGCAAATGGGACAGCGCCGCCCTGCCCCTGATGGAGACCCTCGACCAACTCAGTCCATTGCCAAAGCCAGACGACCGTGCGCCAGACGGCCAAAACGAAGACAATGCCCGGAAATGGGAGCTGTCCGAACGCTTTCCGTATGCCTTGGCAGCACTGCTAGAGCCGTATCAGCTGCACCGGTCTCTGACCATTAAGATAGAGGAAATACACGCCATCATCAAGCGCGAGGTCGAACACGTCATCTCGCGGCAAGGCAAATCCTTGCTGGACGCCGCCAAAAAAGATGCGACAGCCAAGCAGCAGCTGCAAAGCTTGGAAAAAGAGATAGAGACCTGGCTGCAAGAATGCGTAGATGGCGAAAACGCGCATAAAAAGCATAAATCCGGCGACAAGTCGTCGCCAGAAAACAACGCGGTCGGAAGACTGCGAGACTTTATCCAGCCATTTTTGACTGAAACCTTCATCCACCGCGACAACGGAGGTGAACAATGACGACCTATCACCTGCAAATGCACCCCCAAGATGTACTGTTTTTGCGCGATGCGCGCCCCATGGCTGCGGCTGACGCAGGCGCCGGAGCCAACTGGCCCAGGCCAGACCAGCTCTGGAACGCCCTCATCCATCATTTCCACCGCACCTGGCCGGAACGCCAAGACTGGGAAGGCGCAGCGCACACCAAGACCTTGACCGAGCGTAGCAACGGACGGCTCAGCTCAGACCGCTTCGGCGCCCTCCAGACTGTCGGGCCATTCCCAATAGCCAACGGGACGCCGTATTTCCCCTGCCCGCTTGACCTTGCCGTCAACGAGAATGGCGAACTGCTGCCCATGCTCCTGACGCCAGCTGGCCAGACTGACCTGCCCCCCCTGCTGAAACTGGCCTTCACAACCCCGGTTCTTGGCAAACAATCGCCGCCAGCCTGGATATCGCAGGAGGATTACGCAAGCTACTTGTCAGGCAAGCCGTTCCGCCCCGCAAAAACAGACCTGTTTTATATCGAGCGCAATATCGGCATCGCCATCAACCCGGAAACCGGCGCGACTATAGACGGGAAATTCTACCAGGCCGAATATCTGCGCCTGTGCGAAAACGTCTCCATCGCCTTTCTCGCTTCCTGCGCCATCAAACCCAAAGGCCGCAACGACGGCCTGGTAGATGTCCTGGGCAAACTTTCCCTGCCGACGCCGCTGATCATCGGCGGCCAACAGGGCCTGGCAACAGTCGCCAACGCCGCAAAATGGCGTTTGCCAGACGCAGGCATGCCAAAACCGACTAACCAGCCGTTCCGACTCCGCTGGACCCTCCTCAGCCCAGCGCTTTTCCCAAGCCTGGGAGACAATGCGTCGGCCCACCCTGGCGGCTGGCTGCCCAACTGGATCGACCACCAGACCGGCAACGTAATGCTGCCAGCACCGAACGCTGACAGCGCACGACGCCCCGGTGAAGACCGCCAGGCCTGGCGCGCACGACGCCGCCAGCAAGGACGCATCCAGGCAAAACTGATCGCAGCGCGCATCGGCAAGCCGCTGTACTTTTCCGGCTGGGACCTGCACCAGAAAGCCAAAGACGGCGATGCAGCCAGCACCGTCGAAGGCGCCAAGCCGACGCAGGCCGCTGTGCCGGCCGGTGCCGTGTACGTGTTCGAATGTGAAAACCAAAATGCCTTCCAGGCCCTCTGGCAAGCTCTGAACGCCCTGGCGCCTGACAACAGAATCAACCGCCGTTCCTCAATCTTCGGCGAAAAAGGCTTCGGCATCGGTGTATGCAGCGTGTTCCCGACCAAACAGTAAAAAAGAAGGAGAAATTCCATGCAACAGCAAGTCCTGTCCATCCTCACCCGCACCCCCATGCACGTCGGCGCCGGCGCATCCGTCGGAGTCGTTGACCTGCCCATCATCAGAGAACGCCACACCGGATACCCGGTCATCCCAGGCTCAAGCCTCAAAGGAGTACTCGCAGCCTTGTGGAACGACAAGGAAAACCTGACGAAAGACAACAAACGCATCAAGGGCAGCGACCTGGAAACCCTTTTCGGACGCGATGACTTTGGCAGCGAAGGAGATGACAATAATTCCCAAGCCGGAAAACTCCTGGTCGGCGAAGCAAAAATACTCGCCTTCCCAGTACGCTCCGCGAAAAATGCCTTCGCATGGTGCACGTGCCCGACTGTCATCTATCGACTGCTTCGGGATTTGCAGTCAGTCGCCAGTCCGAAACTTCCCAATGACCTGAAACTGCCCCAGCTGAACGCCGATCAGTGTCTTGCCGCAGAAGAGCTGTGCTTCACGGAAAACGGCAGGAAAGTCATCCTGGAAGAATATTGCCTGCAAGTAGTCTCTAACGATGTTGACCCTAATTTGATCGCTGCCCTGGAGAAAATGTCCGAAGACCCAGTGTGGCGCAAGGAATTAGGACAACACCTGGTGATCCTTTCCAACGAGATGTTCAGCTACTTTGTCCAGAATGCCTGTGAAATCGCCCAGCATGTAAAAATCGATATTGACACCAACGCTGCGCAGGGCGGCGCTCTGTTCAACCAGGAAAACGTCCCCTCTGAAACCATGTTTTACGCCTTGATGACCGAAACCAAGGATAAATGCCTGGAGAAGCTGGCGGCAAAACTCCAAGACAACAACCACATCTTGCAGATTGGCGCTGACGCGACAACCGGGCTGGGATGGTGCACCGTTGAACTGATCACAGAAAAACAATAACAACGGAGGAAATGACATGACTAAGAATCTTGAACAAATCCGCGCGCATAATGCCCTGACTGCAGCGCAAAACCCCAACCCCCGCCTCCGGGCAGAATATGTCAAAAAAATCCCGGCGATGATCAGCCAGAATGGCCTGCTGGGAGCCATGGCCTTCGCACTGGAAAAAGGCGATGACTACACAAATATTTTTTCCGCAGTGTTGACGCACCTGTCGTCAGATAAAATCAGACTCAACCTGGGGATCGGGCCGGGCGCGGTTCAGAATTTTCTGCTGACTTTGGCGGGCCAGTCCTCGACTGTGTTGCGAGCAGTCACTGCGGAAACGCTGGCCTATCTGAATTATCTCAGGCGCTTTGTTTCCAGGGAGGAGTGAGAAGATGCCAGTGACAACCTCAACTAATGAAATTCGCGGTCTTCTCTCCGACACCTCCGACACCTACGGCCGCTGTGACTCCTTGACCTTGCGGCTGGAAAAATTCGTGTGCATTGAAAGTGACAACAAGGTCGATGAAATCAAGCGCATCTGTGCCTGCGCTGCCCGAAAAGACGTGGTACGGCAGCCGACGGCGTGTTTCCATCGCATTCCCGGCGCCCAGGAATTTGTCATGCAGCTGCAATCGCGCCTGCTGGTCAATCATTCCGGAGGAATATTGGAAAACACCGGCCTTTGCCTGCATCGCTTCTTTGGGGCGCCGATGATCCCAGGCAGCAGCTTGAAGGGCATTGCCAGACGTGTAGCCTTGGATAAAGTCCGTCAAGCCAAGACTGTATCGGAAAAATCATCCGCACTGTACCAAGTGGCTCTGGCTTTTGGCTGGGTCGACAATGACTGGCAGAAAAATAGCGACTTCCAAATCGTCGTCGGCGACGATTGGCAGGCGGTATGGCAAAATTGCGCTTCGTCCTTGCTCAAGAAACTGAATCTGCCTTTGCCCAAAAAATACGAAGAGACTCCTTGGAAAGCCCTGGGCAGCTTCTGCGGCGCAGTGGCGTTTTTGCCGGCTGTGGCGGAATGCTCGGGGGAAAGCAATATTCTTGAAGCCGACCTAGTCAATTGCCATCACCCTGAATACTATCAATCCACCGATGCAAGGAGGTCGGCGTTGGACACTGAAAATCCTATCCCGAACTTTTTCCCTGCGGTGCGCGCCGACCTTGACTTCGTATTCACCCTGGCACCAACGCCAGGAGCGGCAGTGCGTCTGCCAGACATAGCCTCGCATCTCAAATTTGCTCAAGACTGCCTGAGCTGTGGCTTGTCCGAGCATGGCGCCGGCGCTAAAACCAATGCAGGCTATGGATGGTTTGAAGAGAACAAAGACGCCACTGATAAATTGGACGAGAAACGTAAGGAAGAGCGAAAGAAGGAGGCGGAAGAGGAGGCTCGAGCCAAGAAGAAAAAGGAAGAGGCGGAAATACTGGCCAAGATGACTCCTGAAGAACAAATCGTGAAGGAGTTCGTAGAGAATGGGTTGCAAGCCAACGACCGCGAAGGCAATTTGAAAGGAAAAATGGCAGGCATCGACCAGCTTCCTGAAGAAGAGCAGCGGATTATTTGCCGAGCGATCAAATGGCATTTCAAAGAAATGTGGAACAAAGACTGCCTGGAAGCCGGCAAAGCCAAAGGACCGGATGACAGAAAATTTGGCAAGGCTTATAAAAGAGTGGAAAAAGTCAGGCAGGTAGCGGAAAAGTTAGG
>Ga0123334_1004385_pt1 | contig 14413 bp, 13 predicted proteins | sample BiotimSIPDNA_FD_89706 | JGI IMG/M metagenome (GOLD analysis project Ga0123334, IMG submission 89706) | Anaerobic biogas reactor microbial communites from Washington, USA - Biogas_R1 time_0 SIP DNA | ecosystem: Engineered > Bioreactor > Anaerobic > Unclassified | place: Washington, USA... | reverse complement strand
GAAAAGCCAAGATAAAAATCTTTTCCGCATTCAAGGCCGGATCCCTTTTCGAGGATAGGCCTCAAAAGTTCTTCTGTTGTTCCCGGATAAGTGGTGGATTCAAGAACTATTACAGATCCTTTTTTAAGATTAGAAGATAATTTGACGGCAACATCTTTTATATAAGAAATATCCGGTTGCTGATATTTGTCAAGGGGTGTAGGAACACATATTGCAGTGAAATCAACATCTTTTAAATCATCAAAATCAGAAGAGGCAGAAAGCCTCCTTTTTTTTACCAAATCAGAAAGATCTGCATTCATAACATCTCCAATGTAGTTTTCCCCATTGTTGACTTTAGCTACTTTTTCTTCATTACAGTCAAAGCCTATTGTCTTGAATCCCGCTTTTGCTTTTTCTACTGCCAGCGGGAGACCCACATAACCCAGTCCAACCACACCTACTTTTATCTCTCTATTTTTTATCTTATCTAAAAGTATTTTTTTCATCTTTTTTCCCTTTACTCATTATTAATTGATTTAATTAAAACTGATGTTACGTTTTCTATATCTTCATCAGATAAATAAGGATGTATCTGAAGAGAAAGAACTCGCTGGCATAGTTTCTCTGTTTTTATACAGTCCTTTGTATTATATGAATATGTATTCTCAAGGGCTTTTTGAAAATGCAAGGGCTTCCTGTAATATATCATTGTGGGGATCCCTCCTCTTTTCAGTGTTTCCATTGCATTGTCCCTTTTCTTTTCATCCTCAAAGCAAATTGTATACTGAGCCCATGCAGAATGATAATTGGCAGGTACATAAGGCACTTTTACAAAATCTTTTAATTTATTGCTGTATTTTTTTGCTGTTTTGTTTACAGCATCAAGCTCATATTCTCTGAATGCTTTTAATTTAACACCAAGCACAGCGGCCTGAATAGTATCAAGACGACTGTTGAACCCACTTCTTATATTATCGTATTTGTTTTCTCCTTTTCCATGTATCCTGTATGACCTTATCCCCTCTGCGTATCGGTCATTATCAGTAAAAACAGCTCCACCATCTCCGAAACATCCCAAAGGTTTCGCGGGGAAAAATGACGTTGCCCCTATATCTCCAAAACTGCAGACTCTTTTATCATTTATCCTGCCCCCAAAAGCCTGTGCTCCATCTTCTATTATTTTCAAGGAATATTTATCTGCAACCGGCATCAGTTTTTCATAATCAGCAGGAAGTCCGAAAAGATCAACTGTGATTACTGCCCTTGGCTGAAGGATACCTTCACGGATCACCTCCTGAATTTTCGCATCCAGTTTTTGATGATCCATGTTATATGTTTCTTCATCTACATCTATCAGTACAGGGGTCGCTCCTGTTCTAAGTACAGATCCTGCAGACGCAAAAAAGGTGAAATCCGGCACGAAAACCGCATCACCCTTTTTTATTCCTAAAGCAAGTAATGCGAGAATAAGTGCATCCGTTCCGCTACCACAACTAATACAATGCTTTGTTCCCGCATACAAGGCAAGTTCGTCTTCGAGCTTTTTTACAGCGGGCCCCATGATAAATTCACTTTTTTCAATGACATTGGATATTGCATTATCAATATCCGGTTTCAGCATGTCATATTGTTTTTTAAGATCTCTGAACTGCATTTTTTTGTTCCTATCTGTTTTTCTTTAGGTTTTCAATAAATTTTGAATGTTCAATGGCAAAATTACCGGAGACGCTTTGATGGTTCTCAACATCTTTTGTTACAACGGCACCCATGTTTATTCTTGCATTATTACCGATATTAATGTTTTGAGATATATTAACACCGATTCCCAAAAAGCAATCATTTCCAACTTTTACATTCCCTGCAAGAGTACATGAGCCTGCAATAATACAGTTTTCACCTATATGACTGTCATGTCCAATCAAATTATTGTTATCAATTTTTGTGTTTTTACCAATTATTGTCTTTCCACCCATGCTTCCTTTTTCAATATTTACATGACTGTGCAGTTCAACATTTTCTTCAATTAAAACACTCCCTGTGCTTTCTACAAGAACACGTTTTTTCTCTTGCAAGAAATATGAGAATGCAGGAGTCCCCAGAATAGTGCCTTCTCTTATTACTACATTATCTCTAATTTCCACATTTTCTTTAATAATTACATTCGGCATTATAGTAACATTTTTACCTATTGAAACATTTACAGGGCTGATTATTGAACTGCTATCTATTTTGGTGTCGTTACCTATGACCGTTTTTGTTGTATTACCATAATGATCAGTTTCCTTAGCTAAGTAATTATGAAAAGCGAAAAAAACCGATTTTGGTCTTTCTGTTATGCAAATGCCTCCCTCAAATAATGTACTGATTTTTCTTGATATTTCTTCTGTGCAAATAACTCCCGCCATATTTGATTTTATAAACTGATCCAGAAACTTTTCGTCCTCTAAGAATGTCACAGGTCTTTTTGAATTATCATAATCTTTTCCAATAAGGTATAATATGTCAAATTCACAGTCTTTAATTTGCATTTGTTCAAAGACAATATTTTGGATTTCACTTAATCTCATTCTTTTATTCCTTTTTCTTGATTGGTTTTGCTGGTATCCCCGAAACAGTAATACCAGCAGGTAAATCTTTTGTAACAACACTTCCCATTCCAACAAAAACATTTTCCCCTAATGTTTTTTGATTTCTTATTATTCCAGAAGCAACATAACTGTTATCTCCTATTGTCACTGATCCATATATTAATGACCCCGCTATTAAAGATACTCCATTTCCAAGAACCACATTGTGTGCAATATGGCATAATCCATCAATTTTGCATCCATTTCCAATATAAGTATTATCTATTGTGCCTCTTGCGATCTCCGTATTAGTACCAATAAAAACATTGTCTCCAATTTCTACGCCACCATAGTGCTCTATCATTTTAATGTTGCCATTGTCATTGAAGTATCCATAACCATCATGTCCTATTGTAACATTTGACTGTATAGTACAATTTTTCCCTATCCTAACTTTATTTACTATAGAAACATTATTATATATTGTTGTATCATTTTCTATATGTATTTCACCATCCAGAGAACAATTATGCCCTATTTTTACATTTTCTCCAATATATACATCTGATGAAATATATGTGTTCTCACCAATGTCAGGCAGGATTCTCTTTTTTGAAAAAAATTTTTCAATTATCAAAAAAAAGACTTTTTTCGATTCCGAACAAAAAACTATGTTTCTAAATTTTTGTTTCAATCCTATCTGCATAATTATAAAAGTTATCTCTTCATACCGGATACTATCAGATATATTTTCTTCGGATCTGAGCCAAGTCATGCTACCTGTTTTGTAATTACTAAAAGATGAAAATCCTTTAATCTCAATATTTGGGTTTCCCGTAAACTCATAGTCTATATTGTTTTCATCTAAATAACTTAATATATTTTTTATTTTTACCATTTCTGTTTGTCTCCTGATATTTTCTCAAAATCTGTTATATTAGCTTTCAATGCTTCAATGCGCTCAATACTTGCATTTGAGATGAATTCATTTAAAGTAGTTTCAATATTTTTTTCTTCTTCGTTATACCAAAAGGGATGTGTAAGAATGTGTAGTTTTTTTTCTTTGCCTTCGTCAATTATATTCATAACATTTTCTTTCCATTCTCGTCTACTATCTGAAATGTATTTAAAACCATTGAAAAACTCACTACTATACGTATTTATTATATCACCGATTTTCAAATCATATCCAAGCAATTTCTTGGATGGTCTATGCATTGATACCACTTTTATTGGAGTCTGTATTAAATTTTCCATTATTTCTAATTCATTTTGAATTGCGTATGAAATACTGTCTTCCCATTCTTCATCTTTGAAAACATTGTATTTTTTTTCATCAAAATGCAAGCCAATTTCATGACCTAAAGAAATAATATTTTTTATAATTTTCAATGATTTAATTGAAGCAATATTATAAAAATCTGTTGAAAGTAAAACAAAATATGTTGATTTTATCTTTAGACTATTTTCAAATTTTGCAAGTTCTAAAGCTTTTATTAGAGAATTGTCTACATCATGCCTTAGTATCGCAATTCTTTCATAATTGTTATAATCATTGTACAAACATATATTATAATTTGAACAATACAGTTTTTTGATCATAATTGAATATGCTTTGTAAGTAAACTCCATTATTCTCCTTTCAAATAATATTTTATTTGTTCTACTATTTTTTCAGCCGCATGACCATCGCCAAAAGGATATTCATTATCAAATTTTACTTCTTCATCTAATTTTGTGAGAATATCTTTTTTTTCTAGTTTTGCAAGTTGATTTCTTTTGTTAATCATTGTTTCTGGCCATGAAACATAAGAAAAAATTGTAACACAAGGCTTCTTTGCGAAGTATGCTTCTCTTTGAAGTCCCCCGGAATCTGTTATTATTTTTTTTGAATGGTTAACCAAATAAACAGAAAGAAGATATCCAACAGGTCTACAAAAAAGTATATTCTTAAATTCAACTCTTGCGGCAAGATTTTTTACAGTATTTATATTTCTTGGATGAACCGGATAGATGCACTTTGATTCCAACTCTTCCATTGCTTTTAATACTTCCAAAAGTTTTTTGTCATCATCAGTGTTTTCGGCTCTATGACATGTCAAATAGTAATATTCTTTTGGTATTTCATATTCCTCTCCATTTATTCCAAAAAGTTTTTCCGGTATCCTGCTTGAAACCTTTTCACTATAATACAAAAATGCATCGTACATTGGGTCTCCAACAAGAAATGTTTTTTTCTCAAGACCTTCATTTTTCAAAAAATCTACAGCGGAATTCGTACATGCCATAAGAAGGTTAGAAATATGATCTGTTACTATCCTGTTTACTTCCTCGGGATTCTTCAAAGTTCCAAGCCTTCCGCCTGATTCCACATGACATATTGGTATATGAAGCTTAACAGATGCCAGCGCGCCTGCCATTGTAGAGTTTGTGTCACCATAAACAATAACCATGTCCGGCAATTCTTCTATAAGCACTTCTTCTATCCCTGCAATCATTTCACCAGTCATTTTCCCATGAGTTTTCCCTGATATTCCAAGATTATATTTGGGTTCAGGTATATTCATTTCTTCAAAAAACAGCTGCGACATATTATGATCATAATGCTGCCCTGTATGAATCACTATTTCTTCGAATTCATTTCTAAGAACTCTTGAAACAACAGACATTTTTATAAACTGTGGTCTGGCTCCTACTATTGTCAATACTTTCATTCTTTTGTACCCGCTTCAAAAAAATCTATTACTTTCTGCATTTCTATTTCCCAAGATAAATATTTTTCTGCAATATTTCTTATATCTTGAGGTTTGCTTGATATTTCATCATATTGTTTTATTATTTTGCTGATTGGAACTGGTTCCTCAGATATTTCAACATCAATAATATAATCTTGTTTTTCCTCAATATCATCTTGAAAATCAAGTTTGAAACAATTAATAAACGCTAATCCTCTTGCCATATATTCTCTAGATTTCAAAGAACTTAAATCAGATTTTTTCATCTCCATTACTCTAAAATATGCTAACCCGTTAACACCAATATCTGCCATATCAAATAATTCATCCAATTCAATTCCTGACTTAAATCCATGAAATATAACTCTTTCCTGCAACCCATATCCTTCTGCAATTTTTTCAAGATTTAATGATTTTTCAACGGTTCCTACAATATGCAATCTTATATCTTTTTTATCTTTAATATTTTCATTTTGATAATAATCATGCAAACCCTTTATTATTCGATCATATCCGTGATAAAGCTTTACATGTGCTACAGCGATAAAATCAATTGTATCTTTTGAATTTGTATGGGACTTTAGTCTATAGCAATTTGTATCAACAGCATTTCTTATTTTAATAAATTTTTTATTTTTCCCGTTATAAATGCCGATATACGGTACCATATCCACCATTTTGATCAGCCTCTTATAATAAAAGCAATCACACAAATAAATAAGATAATGCTTTTCTAATAAGAGTTCTTCTTTCCAAGGGTATGTCGGATATTCATAAGCAATATTTATACCTTTCCTTTTAATATATTTTATTGTACTGATTATCCATGGATTCAAAGGTATTATTCGTCTTATGTAAACCATATCCGGCATAATTTCATCTATAACTTTTTTTATATATTCAGCAAATGTCTTCCGGCAGGCAATTTGTTCCTTTGCAATTTCTTTTGAGATACCTTCTATCTTGTAATGCTTTATGGTATCCGGTTTTTTGTTTTTAAATCGGTATAAACATAGTCCATTTTCTTTCAATATAAGTAAATAACATTCATGTCCGATATTCTCGAATGCTTTGCACTGTGAATGCACTTTTATTTTGTATCCGGGTTTGTTGTCTTCATTTACAAGCGCTGCATATAGGATTTTCATCTATATCTCCTTCTTCGTTAATATGCCATAAAAAGAATATCATATTTTGCTATATTATTCCATTTATATGGTTGATATTGCCTTTGTTATTTTCTCGAAAAAAATCCTGTAATTTTTTGCCGCATCATAGTTTTCTTCCCATGTTTTCCTTGCATTTTCTCTGAATTTCTTTTTTTCATTCTCATGCATTCCATAAAACATGCAAATAATATCAGCAAGTTTCTTTTCATCAAAATCCGGCTCGAGCAAAAAACCGTTTTTTCGGTCAATGACCATTTCATCTATGCCCCCTACAGCAGGTGCGACAATGGGTATTCCAAAAGACATTGCCTCCATTATGGATACCGGTGTGCCTTCTGATTCACTTGTATTAACAAAAATATCATAATAATTGCTTTCGTAATTGCTTATTATTTCTTCATTTGATTTTTGTCCGGTGAAACTCCATTTTATATTATCTCCCAGTTTTTCTGCACTTTTTTTTAGTTCTTCTGACAATGGTCCATCTCCAAAATGAGTCCAACATACATTTTCCTTCTTTATATGCTCCAACGCTAATATTATTTTATGTATCCTTTTTACAGGGATCATTGATGAACATGAAACGATTCTTACTATATTGTCTTTTGGAAGATTTCTATTTTTTCTGCCCCCTTCAGTACCAAGATGCAAAACCGATATCTTGTTTCCTGCCATTTCACTAAAATTCTTTTCGAGATAATTTTTCAAATCATTGCTTACAGCATAAACAGAATCTGCGCTCTCTAGGATGAATTTTCTAAAGGGTAGATATCCTGTTTTGGGACGGAATTCATAAACATCTCCTCCGTGACAGCGTGTTATCATTTTTATTTTAGGATATTTTTTCTTTATCTTTGCCGCCACAAAAGCATGATATGACATCCAGTATGAATATACTATTTCCGTTTTTTCGTTTAGTTTTTCTTCTTTTATATGTTTCTTTACACCATAATAGCATCTCATTGCACCACCATAAAAAGCAGACATTGCAATGATTTTTTTTACGGAAATTTTTTTCCGTTTTTTCATAGAAATAAGTTCTGACCAAAACACTCTGTCAAAAATACCGGGAAGCGCATATAAGGCCATAAGAATATTGACTTTCCATTTGTGTATGCGGTATGCTTTTCCTCTGAATGCCGGATCTGTTATTTCATATGTATCCGGAGAAAGAGAAAAATATAAAGTATCCTCAGGAGTATATTTGTTTTCTGCAATCAAAAACGGTTCTCCTCCATATGGATATCCTCTTGTAATCACCATAATCATATAAAGCCTCCGAATATTTTACTTTTATTTTATCACTCTATGCCAGTATAATGTGGAAAGCAAGCCGGCAAAAATAACAACTATTAGTGTTGTTGCTGCAGAGCCGTTCACACCAAACAGTTGTATAAGCACTATATTGCCGATTATATTAATTACTGCCGATAAGATCGCAACTATCAAATTGAATTTCAATTTTCGCTGTGTAACAAGCAGATTCCCCGATATTATTTTGAATGTCCCCGCAAAGAAATAACTAACTGAAAGTATTCTGAAAGGCGTAAGCGAATCTATATATATTTTACCGAATATCAAAGTTATGATTTGAGGCGCAAAAACAAAAAGAAAAACAGAAATGATCAAATTGAATATAATCATTGATTTTAATAACTGTTTATATTTTTCTCTTACCCACGTTTTATCATCTTTATTCTTTGCAAAATATGGATATACATACATACATACTGCAGCAGAGATAAAATTCAGTCCGATAGGTATTACTGTGGCAGTTTTGTAAGAAGCCACAACGATATCACTTGGAATTATAAAGCCGATTATAAATACATCTAAAAGAAGTAAAAGCTGTGACAGACTGTTATTGACCATCGAAATAAGCGATATTTTGAACAGCAGAGTTTTTATTTCTCTGTTTATCTTTTTTGCAATGAATGAAACAGGTGCGCCAAAAAATAGAAACGCTATAAGAGCAGAAACCGTAAGAGCAGTATATTGACCCATTATAAGCCCTTGAGCATCCATTATTATCCCGCCTATAATAGAAAAAATGAAAATCATAACTCCGCTTATTGTGTTTATATAGGAAAACTTGATATTTTCCAGACTGCTTCGTAATTTAACCTGTTGAAATTCATTGATGATGAAAAGAAAAGGATAAAGAGAGTACAGCCCCAAAAGATAGTTTGCTCCTTTGATTGGCAGTGGAAAGCAAAAAGAAAATACAAGTATGATGATGCCAATAAAAAAATTAACTCTCAGTCCTATCGCAGATCCATACCTGTATATATCATTGCTCTTTTCTTTGTTTTCCATATTTTCACTGCAAAGCTGTAAAACCCCTGAAGTAAGCCCTATACCTGAAAGCAACAGGAACAATGACATTATATTAAAAGAATAAGAATAAATACCGAATTCAGCCTTTGGTATTATTCTTATTATTACAATACTGCTCAAAAATATAAGCACCCTGTTTATGGCATTTGAGCCAAACACATGAAAAAAGCCAGTTTTAAAAAGTGCTGATATGTTTTTTTTTGCATCCTTTACTATATACATATTTTTTTGGTCTATCTGCCCCCATACATATGATCATAATACTGCTGATATTCACCGCTTATTATATTCTCCCACCATTTCTTGTTTTCCAGATACCAGTCAATGGTGAGCTTGATACCGTCATCAAATTTGGTTGTGGGCAGCCATCCCAGTTCTTTGTGTATCTTTTCCGGATCTATGGCATATCTAAGATCATGCCCCTTTCTGTCTCCCACAAAGGTTATCAGCGATTCAGGTTTGTTAAGATGCTTCAGTATTACTTTAACAACTTCAAGATTTGTTTTTTCGTTGTGACCTCCTATGTTATAGACCTCTCCTTCTTTGCCTTCGTGTATTATCATATCTATTGCTCTGCAGTGGTCTTCAACGTATAGCCAGTCTCTGACATTCTCTCCTGTACCGTATACGGGCAGCTCCTTGTCTTCAAGGGCTCTTGCTATTATCAGGGGTATGAGTTTTTCGGGGAATTGATATGGCCCATAGTTGTTGGAACATCTTGATATAGTTACGGGAAGGCCGTATGTCCTGTGATATGCCATAACCAAAAGGTCCGCCGATGCTTTTGAGGCGGAATACGGGCTGGATGCCGTTATGGGCATGTCCTCTGTAAAAAACAGATCGGGTCTGTCCAGGGGCAGGTCTCCGTAAACTTCATCTGTTCCCACCTGATGATATCTCTTGACTCCGAATTCCCTGCAGGCATCCATGAGCACCTGGGTACCCAATATATTTGTCTGCAGGAAAACTCCGGGATCCTCTATGGATCTGTCCACATGGGATTCGGCGGCAAAATTTATGACTATATCAAATTCTTCTTCTTTAAAAATAGAGAAAACCGTATCTCTCTTCGCAACATCTCCTCTGACAAATCTGAATCTATTATCTGTTATTACGGGCTTTAGAGTTTCCATGTTGCCGGCATATGTGAGAGAATCCAGGACTGTTATTTTGTAATCTTCATGTTTGTCAAGCATATAAAAAACAAAATTGCTGCCGATGAAGCCTGCGGCTCCGGTTACAAGTATTTTCATGTTATTTGTTCCTTTCATCAATAATCACAGTCGCTGTCTTTTAGCAAAGGTGCGTTTTTATCTTTTTCGGAAAGAATCGGTTTGTCTGTTCCGAATTCCAATGCTATTTCGGGATCGTCCCATCTTATGCTGCGGTCGCTTTCCGCATCATAATAGTTGTCTGTCTTATAAACGAATTCCACCTCTTCCGTAAGGGTTATAAAGGCATGTCCGAAACCTCTTGGAATAAAGAACTGTCTTTTGTTTTCTGCAGAAAGCTCCACCTTCACCCATTTTTTGTAGGTGGGAGAAGATTTTCTAAGATCAACTGCAAAATCAAACACAGTTCCTTTTGTGCATCTAACCAGTTTTGCCTGGGAATGATCTCCGTTCTGAAAATGTATACCTCTAAGCACTCCCTTACCCTTTGAATAAGAGTGATTATCCTGAACAAAATCGCAGATTATCTGAGGAGTTTTTTTTCTTGAATAGCTTTCCATGAACCATCCCCTGTCATCACAAAATACCTGCGGGTCGATTATATATACACCTTTTAATTCTGTCTCTGTTACTTTCATTCATGCCTCCTAATAAAGTATCCTGCCTTCGACTATTTTTTTGAGATGCTGTCCGTATACGCTTTTGCCGTATTCAGCCGCACTTGCTTCAAGGGTTTTTTTGTCTATCCAGCCGTTTTTGTATGATATCTCCTCCAGGCATGCTATCTTCAGCCCCTGTCTGCTTTCTATAACCTTTACATAATCTCCGGCTTCAGTAAGACTGTCTACAGTTCCCGTATCCAGCCATCCGTAACCTCTGCCCAAAGTTATCACATCAAGTTTGTCCTGCTTAAGATATATCCTGTTAAGATCCGTTATTTCAAGTTCTCCTCTGTCACTGGGTTTTAAGTCTTTGGCATATTCACAGACTTTGTTATCATAAAAATACAGTCCCGTAACAGCATAATTTGATTTTGGGGTTTTAGGTTTTTCTTCAAGGGATATCGCTTTGCCGTTTTTATCGAATTCCACAACACCGAAACGTTCCGGATCCGGCACATAATACCCGAAGACCGTGGCTCTCCCCTTGTTATCAACTGCTTTTCTGAGATGTTTTGTGAGTCCGCTTCCGTGGAATATGTTGTCCCCCAGTATCATGGCACAATCCTCACCGTTAATGAATTCTTCTCCTATTATGAACGCCTGCGCCAGTCCGTCGGGAGATGGCTGCTGTTTATATGAAAGACTTATCCCGTAGCGGGACCCGTCTCCCAGCAGCTTCTCGAAATTCGGCAGATCCTGGGGCGTGGATATTATGAGTATGTCCTTGATTCCGGCCAGCATAAGTGTGGAAAGCGGATAATAGATCATCGGTTTGTCATAAACCGGCAGCAGTTGTTTTGATGTCACCATGGTCAGTGGATAAAGTCTTGTGCCGCTTCCTCCTGCTAATATGATACCTTTCATCATTTGTCCTCCTCAAGTTCATTCATATATCTGTCAAGTGCATCCTGCCATGATGGAAGTCTATTGAAACCTTTTTCTGTAAGCTTATTCTTTGAAAGCCTGCTGTTTTTCGGTCTTTTGGCTTTGAAGGGATAATCTTCTGTTTTGCAGGGTATTGGTTTTATATCCATTTTCGCTTTTTTGAATATTGCAGATGCGAATTCATGCCATGTGCAGAATCCCTCGTTAGTCGCATGGTATGTTCCGTATTTATCAGATCCTATCATATCGGCTATAAGGACCGCCAGATCCCGGGTATATGTGGGCGATCCGAACTGATCATCAACGACTTTGGGTACGATGTTTTTTCTGCCCAGATCAAGCATCGTTTTGACGAAATTGTTTCCGTTTTTTCCGAAGGCCCAGGCTATCCTTATTATGAAATGCTTTTCCAGATTTTCTCTTACTGTCTGTTCTCCCTGATATTTAGTTCTGCCGTAAACGCTGCCTGGATCCGGTTCGTCTTCCGGAGACCATATCTCCTTTGACGCGCCGTCAAAAACATAATCTGTGCTTATATAAAGCATTGCCGCATCATTTTCTTTACATGCTAAAGCTATATTTTCTGTCCCTTTGAAATTTATTTTTTCGCATTTTTCCGGTTCATCTTCCGCCTTGTCAACGGCGGTATATGCGGCGCAATGCACAACCACATCCGGATCAAAGTCAGATATATAGCAGGCAACATCTTCTTTTTTTGTTATGTCAAGATCTTCTATATCTATCCCTCTGTTTTCTATATGTCTTTTGTCAAGCTCTGCAGAAACATCATGCCCCAGTTGTCCGTTGGCTCCGGTTATCAGTACTTTCATTTTATCCTCCGATTTTTTTTATTTTTCTTGGCAACCATGTCACTATCCTGCCTATTCTGAATGAATTAGATTTTTTTATTTTTCTCAGATTTTCTTCTTTTCTCTTGCTTTTTTGCTTAAGCTCCTCATATCTGCACAGACGGCCGTGTATTTCATTTATGACCTCTTTTTTGTCGAAATATTTAATAAGAATGTCGTATCCTTCAGGGGAATCTTTCAAATCGACCTTGTCTCTCCAGACGCTGATGCAATAACCCATTCTCTCGGGATCTCTTGCACTATATATTTCTTTTTCTTCCAAAGCACTCTGCTCATCAAAAAAAAGCTTTACATATTTCTTTTCGTTTATCAGACACTGACAGAAATAATCGAATGTCTTAATATCCATCGTATCTTTGCCTGTTATTCCGGCCTTATAATTATAGTTGTAATACTCTTTCTTTATGGCCATAAAAGATCCGGCAAAATAATGCATGAGCCAACATACATAAGTGTCTTCTGCGTATGTTAATCTTACATCTTTTGTATTTGCATATGCTTTCTTACATACATTCGCTATGAATATTTTGTTCCATAACAAATTGATCCTGTTCTTTGTTTTTATGCAATTTTCACCATATATCTTCTCGGGAACGGGTGTCAAAAGTTTTTTTAGTAATTTTCCTTTATATGTTTCCTCTTTTTCAATTATTTTTATGCCATACATGAGAATATCGACTTTTTCTTTTTTTATTCTTTCGTATAAACGCTCACAAGCATCAATATCGTACCAGTCATCATTATCGGCAAACATTATATATTCGCCTGTTGCCTCCTCAACTCCTTTTTTCCTTGAACAAAGAGTCCCTTTATTTTCTTCATTCAAAAATACTTTTATACGATCATCAGTTTCCGCTGTTTGCTTTAATATATCATAAGAAGCATCTGTAGATCTGTCGTCCACGCATATTATCTCTATTTCTTTTAACGTCTGTTTCTGCAAACTTTTCAAGCATTTTTCTATATGCTGTTCAGAATTGAAAACAGGTATGATTATGGATACTTTCTTCATCGTCCTTCTTTCCCAAATAATGAAAATATTATATCACAAGGTTAATAAATATTAATTATTTCTATGTTTTTTTCTCATTCTTTTTATACTGGAAGGAATCATTTTTTTGATTTTTCTTTTTGTGTAAGTGCCAAAGGGCTCTGTAACTTGTATTCTTTTTTTAGAAATGATCTTTTTTAAACGGTTTAAATAATCCTTGTAGTTACGTCCCTTTAATCCCAGCATTTCTATAAGTATTTTTAATATATTTCTAAACATATATGTCTGGTTGCTTATTATCAGTGAGGCATATGAAGTGTTATAAATGATTCCCGTATAATATCCCCTGCTTTGTGCAATATATGCATAAGATCTTTCAATCGCTCCCACCATAGGGTCGTCATGTTTCCTTGGCTCCTTCAAAAAATCTTTGTATGTCCATGATTTATCAAACAAGGGCTTTAGCGCATCAGGTCTGCACCAAAATGCATTTTGAATGGTTATTGGATCTTTTTTCCTGTCCATATCAACCTCAATACCCAGTTTTTCTAATAATTGCCGTGTATTATCAAAATTCTTCGTCCATTCATTTCCCAAGCTTTTAATAAATAAAGAATGATAGGGCCTTGGAGGAATAAGAAGCCCCAGGTTTTTGTTTTTTTCAAATAAGTCAATTATATTTAGAACATAGCCCTTTGATGCAAGCATATTTTCAAAAATATTTTTTGTATAGTCTGCACCAATTGATTGAACATGATTTTGAAATGGCCATTGGCTGTGGACAAAACATAAATAATCATATTCCATCAAAACATCATTACATTCAACCAGTAAGGCAGATAGTGCTCTTCCTCTTGGTTCGACATACCTTATTTCTAATTTACCACAATTAAATCTATCGAAAATATCTTCAAGTATTTTTTTGTTTCTTTTGCTACTGGCAGTTATATATATATCTGCATGTTCGGGAATAGACATGGCATATTTATATATTTTATCAAAAGAATGCTGATTATATGCATGAATGATAAATGCGATTTTTTT
>Ga0123334_1004381_pt1 | contig 14429 bp, 7 predicted proteins | sample BiotimSIPDNA_FD_89706 | JGI IMG/M metagenome (GOLD analysis project Ga0123334, IMG submission 89706) | Anaerobic biogas reactor microbial communites from Washington, USA - Biogas_R1 time_0 SIP DNA | ecosystem: Engineered > Bioreactor > Anaerobic > Unclassified | place: Washington, USA | collected... | reverse complement strand
TTATTTCTTATATGGTCTATTATATTCATTTATGTCATAAATACAATGATTGAGTTGATAAAAAGCAAAAACCGTCATTATATTATAGACGATCTTGCTCTCTGTATCAAAAGTCATACAATGTGACATTTTTATCTGATTTTCGGACAAAAAGGCAATTTAATTATAAAAACAGGAATGATATTCTGCAAATAAAGTTATTGTGGAAGATTATTAATGTTAAACAGGGAGGTTGAAAAATGATTTACGACATTCCGGGGGAAAAAAGTAAAAAAGAGTTTTTGAAGATCCAGGAATACATTCACGGCTTGGGCGACTATGAAAGAGAAGCCGCGGCAGCAAAAGCATTGGGGCACAAACCCCCTGCTCAAATGCTGGTAGGAAAGACAAAAGGCGATTTTATATATGATCTGGATGGAAACGAATACATCGATTTCCATGCCGGATGGGCATCGAATCCTGTGGGTAATGCAAATGAAGAGGTAATAGAAGTGGTAACGGAAGCCTTCAAGAAATATGGGTTTTCATATCACCATCCGCTGCAGGAAGCACTGGCAGAAAAAGTAGCAGAAATCACTCCCAATAAAGCACTGACAAGATCATCTTTTGAAATATCGGGAACAGAAGCGGCAGAGGCAGCTGTGTCATATGCCCTGAGATATAAAAACAGACCGCTTATAATTTCCTTTTCTCACTCCTTCCACGGAGACTCGTTAGGTGCAAAGACCCTTAGTGCAATAACCATTGACAGAAAGATAAATCTTGAAGCCTGGAGAGGCGGAGTCATTCATGTTCCGTATCCCATAACCTTTGAACTGCCCCTTGATATAACTGCAGAACAGTATGTGGACTATATCATTTGGTATATAGAAGAGTTCATATGTGGACTTGTTGCACCGGCGGAAAGTATAGCGGGAATACTGCTTGAGCCCATGCTGGCTGAAGGCGGAAGCTGGACACCGCCCAATTGTTTCGCACAGAAACTGAGAAAACTTTGTGACAAAAACGACTGGATGCTCATTTCCGATGAAGTTCTTGTGGGGCTTGGTCGTACGGGAAAGACCTGGGGAATAGATCATTCGGGAGTGCAACCCGACATAATGGTAATAGGCAAAAACATAACAGGCGGAATAATGCCCAATGCCATGGTCGTGGGGACCGAAAAGGCCATGGGCAATAACAGTGCCCGTTCGGGAAGCACCTTTGCCGGCAGTCCGGCCGGATGTGCAGCAGGCATCAAGACCCTTGAAATATATGAAAGGGACAATGTCATAGAGAATGCAGCCAAGTTAGGCGAGATCGCATTGAACCGCATGAAAAAATGGGAAAAGGAATTTCCTTTGCTGGTAACCAATGCCAGAGGGACCGGATTACTATTGGGTGCGACCATCACTGATAAGGAAGGCAATCCCAGTAATGAGTTTGGTGCGGCTGTTCAGAATGAAGCACTGAAAAGAGGTGCATATATCATCAATGATACAGAGCCCTCCATCAGGCTTTATCCCGCACTTAATATGGATGAAAAAATAATGGATAAGGGTCTTTCGATAATTGAAGAGGCACTTAAGGAAGTGTCCAAGGAAGATTATGTTCCTTCCACATGGCCAAGGTATTTCACAACACAATAGGTGGAAATAAAAAATCAGCAAATAGGATAATCATTGGTTTTGATACATGAAGGGTGGTTGCGGTTCATGAAATTTTCATCAAGAATGAACAGTCTTCAGGATGAAGCATTGTTGAATGCGTTCGAAAATATTGAGAATAAAGACATGATATCATTCTCAGCCGGTTTTCCTTCTCAGGAGACATATCCTGTGGAGGATATAAAAAAAGCATTAGCCGATGTCATGGCAAATAACGGATATGATGCATTGAGTTACTGCTCCACCAGCGGTTATTCAGATCTCAGAAAAATCATATCAAAAAGACTAAAAGAAGAGTTCGGTCTTGGATACGGTATAGATGAGATAATAATAACAAACGGGTCTCAGCAGGGTCTTGACATGAGTGCCATGCTTTTTCTTAACAGGGGAGACATAGTGCTCTGCGAGATGCCCACATATATGGGAACTGTAAATGCTCTTAAAGTCTATGAAGCGCAGCTTGAACCTGTTCCCCTTGATGAAGATGGAATAGATCTGGACATACTGAAAGAAAAAATAAAGAGATTCAGAGACAGAATAAAAATGATAGTAGTATGTCCCGATAATCAGAATCCCACAGGAATAACATGGTCGGTAAAAAGACGAAAAGATTTTGTAAGGGTCGTATCCGAAGAGAACTTTCCGGTAATTGAAGATGCGGCTTATTCGGAGCTCACATATGTGGAAAAATCTTTGCCTCCTCTGGCATCCTTTGATGATAAGGGTCAGATAGTCTATCTGGGAACACTTTCAAAAGTGTTCTGCTCGGGACTCAGGATCGCATGGATGTGTGCAAAGAAAAAGCTGATAAGCAAATTCCTGCTTTTAAAAAACACCATGGACCTTTCTTCATGTACTCTGGCTCAATATGCGGCGGCAGATTATCTTATTACAAAGAATATAAGTACCCACATCAATAGTGTCAAAGCCATATATCAGCATAGGCGGGACACAATGCTTGATGCAATAAAAAAAGAGATCCCCGACGAAGTTCAGTATTACACACCAAAGGGCGGGCTTTATATATGGCTGAAGCTTCCCTGCGACATGGACGCCGTAGAACTGCTGAAAGAAGCGAAAAAAAACGGCGTATCATTCATACCCGGGACGTCATTCTATCCGGACAACAGGAAATCAAACGAACTTAGGCTGAACTTTTCCAATATGGATGATGTTTCAACAGTGAAGGGGATCAGGATCCTTGCAGACACTATTCGTGGGTCCTTGATTAAACGGAGGAAAAAATATGAGTAATGTAAACAGTAAATTAAGTACTGCCAGCTCACACGGCCTCAAAAGCAGAAAGGTAGGAAGTCTGACTGTCTTCTTCATGATTTTCTGTCTCTGCTGCGGCGGTGGATTCGGTATAGCAGAACTTATTCCTGAATCCGGTCCCGGGCTTACCATAGTTATGCTTTGCGTTCTGCCATTCATATGGAGCACACCCATGGGACTTGCCGCTTCCGAACTGGGATCCGCAAGACCCCAGGAGGGCGGATACTACAAATGGGTACAGGAGGCCCTGGGAGAATTCTGGGGATTCCAGTCAGGCTGGTGGAGAACGGTATCCATATATATTGACAACACTCTTTATGTAATACTGGCTGCCGGTTATGTGGGCATGATGTGGGATATGTCATGGGCTGCTGAAACAGCAATGAAAGTCGGCATGATATTATTATTTACTTTTATCAATTTGAGAGGTATCAAAGATGTTGGAGTAGTCAGTACCATAATATCACTTGTCGTTATATTCGCATTTATTCTTGTTTCAATATGCGGTTTTACGAACTGGTCTCAAAATCCGCTGGTGCCTTTCACGGCCGACGGAACGATCATGGGTGTTTCGGGAATACCCTTTGCTGACTGGGTTTATTACATTGGCATGGGCATCGCCATAGGAATGTGGCTTTATTCGGGATATGAATCCATATCAACGGTGGCTGAAGAGATAGATAATCCCCAGAGGGTCATCCCTATAGCCCAGGCACTGGCAGTGCCTGCTATAATGGCTGCATATATAGTCCCGACCATCGCATCTCTGGGATCAATGGGAGAATGGGACAAATGGGGCACAGAAGCGGGAGATATAAGCTTTCCAATGGTGCTCGGCAATTACTGGGGGTACGGTTTCGGAGTGTTCTTTGTCTTTGTGGCCGTCTTGTCAAACTGTTCGCTGTACAATACATATATAGCATCCGGGTCGAGAGGATTCTTCGCTCTGGCTGACGATTATCTGGCTCCGCCCATACTGGTCAAATGCGATAAAAAACATGGGGTCCCCTATGTGACAGTAATCACCGTTGCTGTAGTAAATCTTATACTTTGTCAGTTTGACTTCACATCCGTAATAATAATAGATATGTTTCTGCTAGTGTCTTCATACGTTATGATCTTTATATCTGCCATGATACTTAGAAAAAGGATACCGACACAGGAATATAAATTCAGACTCCCGTTCAAGTATAAATTCTTCTGCATAATTTGCACTATACCCTGCCTTGTTGCATTCATAGCCTTCTTTATAAACGGAACGGACTATTTTATCGGCGGTATGTTGGGCATCACCACCGGACCCATAATGTATTTTATCTGGAAGAGGAGATATGGAGGTCTGGCAAAGAAAGATCCGGAAATGTTCCCGGTGAATCCGAAGACTAAACTGGCAGTTGGAGATATGAGAAGAGTATCTTTCATATTTGCAGTGATTGGAGCAATGGGGCTGATAGCAGTTCCGTGGCTCAAATGGTTTGAAGGAGGATGGGGACCGGACTATTATCTTGAAACTTACGGCACCGGATTCCTTTCGGATTTTGAGGGCATGGTAAATGCCATACAAATAGTAGCAATAGTGTTTATAGCAATATCTATAGGGAGTATGCTCATAGCAAGAATAGTAGAACCGAAGAAATTAGATTTAGACAAACAAAACATCAAGAGTTTGAGGTGAAATTTATGAAAAAAATATTGATACTGGGAGTGGGAGCACAGGGATCCACTGTTGCAAAGATGATGAACGAAGAAAAAAACGTCGATGTTATAATCTGTGCCGATTATGATCAGAAAGCTGTCGATACTCTAGTAAGCGAACTGGACAAAGCAGAAGGTGTAAGAGTGGATGCCCATGACAGGGCAAGTATAGTGGCAGCAGCAAACGGCGCAGATCTGATAGTGAACGGACTTCCTCTGGAATGTCATCAGAACGTTCTTGAAGCGGCTCTGGAGGTCAGAGCAAATTATCAGGATTTTGCTGCAACAGATGCGCTACATGAAGACTGGATAGAAAGTGTCAGGATCCTTTATGATGCATACGGTCCTAAATTCAAGGCGATAAACAGAACCGCCATCATAGGGACCGGATCTGCTCCGGGACTGATCTGTGCAGCCACAAGAAATGCCGTAAGGCATCTTGATACCTGTGAGACTATCAATAATCTGGTATATGAAGGTGTGGAAGCTAAAAGACTGATCCCCTTCTGGTGGTCGCCTATCACAGCCCTTACTGACATGAGCAATGAAGCCTATGCGGTGAAAGACGGTAAGATAATAAGGACCGAAGCCTTCGGACTTCCCGTAAAGAGAGAATACGATTATATGGGTCTCGGCCACCCCGTAACTCTTTCGGAGCACTGTCATGACGAACCCATCCATTATTGGTTCAATCGAGAAAAATATTTTAAAGGCGCCAGTAACATAAATTTCAAATACGGCGGTGCGGGAGTTGAATTCTCAAAGCCCTTGTACCGGGCCGGACTTTTGTCCCATGAGGAAGAGGAAGTAAACGGCGTGAAGGTCGTACCATTTGATCTCGTGCTTAAACACATACCGCCGGCTCCGAAATACAAAGAGGAGATAAAAAAGATCCTTGATGAAGGGCTTGTTATGGATACGGGCTGCATGGTAATAGAAGCCATAGGCAAAAAAGACGGCGAAGATGTAATGGTGGAGACCCATGTCTTTGCTCCCGGACTTGCGGAATCATTTGAAAAAGCCGGTATAACAGCTGAAATGTATCTGACCGGACAGGGAGGCGCTCTGTTCACGAAGATGTTTGCCAATGATAAATTCCATCAGCATGGGTTGATCTCATCGGACATGCTTTCTTATGAACAGGTGGATCAGTACTTCGAGTATGCGGAGAAACTTGGGATCACCCTTGAGACCAAGATAAAAAAACTGTAAGAGCTGTATAGGGAAAAATAAAGCCATAAGACTCCTTTTTAAACCAAAACTTCGCACCGGAAAAAGGTGCGAAGTTTTGGTTTGGTTTAAAAACATTTTTTTGAATGATCCGGTTCAACTTTCTAAATAGTTAAAAATATATTCATCGACTTCATCTTCCATGTTGAACTTTATATTTACGATGTCAAGGCTTCTGCCTTTGTTGTCATAAGATTTTGTTGGGATATAATCATATGGGATGCAATCTCCCATATAATAAAAATCTGTGCCTTCTGCATCGTTTTTCTTGATAAAAAGAGGTATTCGCAAGCCCGTTTTTTTGTGGTCCTTGATGGCTATTACTTCTCTTGAATCAAGCCTTACCCTTGATCTTGTCATCCAGCTGAAAACATAGGGGTTAATAAATTCATCTTCATACTTGGTGCTTTCAGAAATATCCGGTTTCTTATTATAAGTGACAAATATGGGGCATGTGTTATGTTTGATTTTATAGCCGTATAAAGTGGACTCCTCGTTCTTTTCCCAGTTTAAAATCCGGCATGCATCTTTTCTCGAATATTTTTGATAAAGGATAAAGCCTTTTCTATATTTTTGAGGGTCGTAATCTTCCTTGAATCTATGAAAATCATAGCGGATCATATCATCTAGATACTTATGAAAAGAATCATCCAGTAAAAGCTTTTTGTATTTCGGGTCCATTGAAATCAAGTCAGTGAATTTTATGTTCTCTTTTATGCCGTATTTTTCTTTTGCCCTTTCTATTATAAAATCTCCATTGAGATTATGAACAGCTGAATCGAGAGATTCCTTAGTTGGGATAAACCCGAAGTTTTTATAGAAAATATCATTTATTTCAAGCACAGAAATATTAGACTTTTGCAATAAGAGTGCAAGTATAACAGATTCCTCGCATCTTTTACCGTTAAGAATCTCTTTTGAATAGAATTCCAATAAATTCTGTTTTTGAAAAGAAAGCTGCTCGATATTCTTGGGGTCTGCCTTTAAAAGGAAATTATAATAGGAACCGGAAGAATTTACATAGGAATATGGCTCTCTGCCTCCCAGTTCCATAAAATCCATCATCATAGGGATCCTTCCCAGCTCATATTTCATTAAAAGATAATCTTTTTTGAGATCAGCTAGTTTTTTCATTGAGGACCGGTCTATGGATTTGTATATTCTTTCCTTGGTTATTTTGTCAAAATGAATTGTGGAACAGCCGGGAATGGTGCTGCTACCTGTGTTTACAAGCTTTCGGATATTGTCTTTGTTATATGAACGGTCTCCGTATAGAGCTATTGGGACAAGATAGTTATTGCTGTAATTGCCTATAAAATCTATAACAGTCAAATATTCTTTTTCTATATGTTTTCTCAATCCACGTCCCAGCTGCTGTACAAATATAATTGCAGATTGGGTCGGTCTAAGCATTATAATTTGGTTTATTGTGGGGATATCAACACCTTCGTTAAAAATATCAACAGTAAAAATATAATCTAAATGATTACCGAGAGTATTCTGCTCAAGCTTTTTGATTGCGGATTCTCTTTCTTCTTCGCCACTATCCCCGGTGAGAGAAATAGTCGAGAATCCTCTTTTGTTGAATTCATTTGATAAGGTCTCCGATTCTTGTTTTCTGCTACAAAAAATAAGTCCCTTTACACGATCCCCTGAATAGCCATAAAAATCAGCAGTTTCAATGATATGATTTATTCGTTCCTCGGACACGAGCTTGTTAAAGGCCGTTTTTTCATCAAGCAGTCTTCCTTCAACAGTTATTTCACTTACACCAAAATAGTGGAAGGGAGCAAGCATATTTTCTTCAAGGGCTTTGTTCAGTCTTATTTCATATGCAATATTATGATCGAATAAACTGAAAATATCATAGTCATCTGTTCGTTCAGGGGTGGCGGTCATGCCAAGAAGAAAATCGGGATCAAAATGATTCAAGATCTTTTGATAAGTGGGGGCCCCTGAACGGTGCACTTCATCTATGACCATGTAATCAAAGGCTTTTTTGTCAAATGAATTTAGAGTTTCGTCTTTTGATAGGGTTTGAATTGTTGCAAAAATATATTTTTTGTCTTTTACATGTGAGTTGCCCGAAAGAATTCCCGCATCTATATTTTTGCCGAAAATATTCTTAAAACTTTCCATGGCTGCAAGAGCGATGTTTTCTCTATGAACGACAAAAAGAAATCTTTTTGGGTCATATCTTTTTACATCAAATGCTGAAAGATAAGTTTTGCCTGTGCCTGTTGCAGATATAAGCAATGATTTTTTCTTGCCCTCATTTCTAAGGGCGGATAATGCTTTCATTGCGTCCACCTGCATTTTATTTGGATTGATTTTGTTCAAAGTTATCAGGCGATCTTCTTGCTCAAGGGCGGCTTTATTGTTTATTTGTTTTACAGATCTATAAATATCTGTATATGTATCTATCCATTTGTCATCAACGGCGGTGGCATTTTCAAAGGTATAATAAAATTCATTCATTATATTTTGCATTACAGCGCCGTTTTCCAATGATGAGAGTTTCAGATTCCATTCCTTATTCAGACCCAGAGCATTCTGCGTCATATTACTGCTACCGATAATGAATGAAAAAGAATCGCCGTAGGAAAATATATATCCCTTTGCGTGGAAATTTCCCTCTGTTACGATCCGCAGTTCAATATTTTTAAATTTAAGTAGTCTTTTTAGGGCTTTGGGCTCAGTGAAATTCTGATATTGAGAGGTAATTATTTTGCCTTTGATATTTTTTTCTTCAAGTTCAGTAAGAACTGAAAGAAGACTTGTGATCCCACTGTTGGTTATAAAAGCCACTGAAAAATAAAATTCTTTGCATGACCGCAGCTCGTTTTCTATGCTGGTCAAAACTTTCATGCCTTTTTTATGATCATTGATCAGTAGCTTTGGATTATATTTTTCCAAAGAAGACAGGTTGCAGTCTATGAAGCCGCTTTGCAGACCTTCGGATAGTTTTTCTTTTAAATTCAAATCATATCCCCTTATTTTTAAGTTCCTCTACTATTGGTAAATCGGCGGCAGCCCAGTCAAGGGTGTCGAGTTCTTTTGGACTGAGCCATTTAACAGTTATATGTTCTTTCAAAGTAAGGTCTCTGTCTGTTGTCCGACATAAAAATGTGTGCATAACTATTTTAAAATCAGGATAAGTATGTTCCGCTGTATGAAAATAGGTCATTTCATCTGTGGCTATGTCAAGGAGCATTTCTTCTATTAGTTCTCTTTGAAGGGCTTCCTTTGGAGTTTCTCCTTTTTCGATTTTTCCGCCGGGAAATTCGTACTTAAAAGAAACATACTCATATTTGCCTTTTCCCCTCTGAGCACATAGTATTTCATTTTTGTTTATGATTATCGCACCAACCACATTTAGAGTATCCATAGATCGATTATACTACAAAGGCATGAAATGGGCCATAATCTTGGTAAAAATGAATGGGCATTTTCCCATTTTTGGTGCATATAAGCAAAAAACCCCCTTGACTGCAAAGGCGAGCAGGTGTATATTAGTTTTAGCACTCAAAACAAGAGAGTGCTAACCATATAAAGCAGATCATAACAAAACAAATCGAAAACAGGAGTGATAACAAATGGCAAAAAAACAATTCAAAGCTGAATCCAAAAGACTTTTGGACCTTATGATCAACTCCATTTATACACATAAGGAAATTTTTTTGAGGGAGTTGATATCCAACGGAAGCGATGCTATCGACAAACTTTATTACAAAATGCTTATGGAAGAAGGAAGCAGCGGCATCAACAGGGATGATTTTGAAATCGAGATCAAGACTAACAAAACCGATAGGACCCTGAAGATATCGGATAACGGTATAGGCATGACCAAAGAAGAAATGGAGTCCAATCTGGGGACCATCGCCAGAAGCGGCTCTCTTGATTTCAGAGAAGATGCAAAGGAAGAAGAAGAAGACAAAAAACCGCAACAGCAGTCCGGGATCGATATTATCGGACAGTTCGGAGTGGGCTTTTATTCCGCATTTATGGTCAGCGATCAGGTCACTGTAATAAGCAGAGCCTACGGTAGTGACAAAGCATATAAATGGGAATCTGAGGGTACAGCGGGCTACACCATTGAAGAGTACGACAAAAAAGATGTGGGTACGGAGATAACGCTCCATATCAAAAAGAATGAAAAGACAAAAGGGTCCGGCAATGAAACTTCGGATGCGGAAGACTATGACAGCTATCTTGAAGCATACAAGATCAAGCAGCTGGTGGGCAGATATTCCGATTATATCCGCTATCCTGTCAAAATGAAGGAAGGCGGAGAGATAAAGATACTAAACAGCATGGTGCCCATATGGAAACAGCAGAAAAGCAAACTCAAGAAAGAAGATTATAACGATTTTTACAAGCAGAAGTTCCACGATTATGTGGACCCTCTGAAAGTGATCCATTCCAGTGTGGAAGGGGTGACAAGCTACAGTGCGCTGCTCTTTTTGCCGGCTCATGCACCCTATAACTATTATACAAAGGATTACGAAAAGGGGCTGCAACTTTATTCTTCCGGAGTAATGATAATGGACAAATGCGCCGACCTGCTGCCGGATTATTTCAACTTCATCAGCGGCGTGGTGGACTCCCAGGATCTTTCTCTGAATATCTCAAGAGAGATGCTGCAGCATGACAGACAGCTAAAAGCCATCGGAGGGAGACTTGAAAAAAAGATAAAAAACGAGCTTATTGCCATGCAGAAATACGACAGAGAAAATTACGAAAAGTTTTTCAAAGCCTTCGGCCTGCAGCTGAAATACGGCATATATGAGAACTTCGGCATGAACAAAGAAGCATTACAGGATCTGGTCATGTTCTGGTCTTCCACAGAAAAGAAACCGGTGACCTTCGCTGAGTATGTGGCAAGGATGCCCGAAGAACAGAAATATATATACTATGCTTCCGGAGAAAGTGCTGACAAGATAGACAGGATGCCCCAGACAGAACTTCTGAAGGACAAGGGATATGAGATCTTTTATCTGACGGAGGATGTTGACGAATTTGTCATACAGATAATGCAGAGCTACCAGGACAAGGAATTCAAATCAGTCAGCGCAGAGGATTTTGAGCTGGAACAGACTGAAGAAGAGAAGAAGGCGGCGGAAGAAAAAGAAAAGGAAAACAAAGAACTTCTTGGGTTCATGAAGGAAAGCCTGGAAGGAAAGGTCTCCGAAGTGAAGCTTTCTCAGAGACTCAAAAGCCATCCGGTATGCATAACTGCCAAGGGAGGACTTTCCCTGGAAATGGAAAAGGTACTCAATCAGATGCCCATGGCAGACGGTAACGGAATGAAAGCCGAAAGGGTATTGGAAATAAACTCAGATCACAAAATAATGAAGGCCCTTTCCAAGGCATTTGAGGCGGGGGATGAAAAAGGCAAAGAAAAAGTCAGGGAATATACAAAACTTCTTTATGATCAGGCACTTCTGATGGAGGGAATGAGTATCGAAGACCCATTTGCCTTTGCAAATTCCGTGTGTGAGCTTATGAAGTAACAAATACAGACAAAGAGCGGTAAACACCGGAAGAATGTTCGAATATACACGAACTATAATTTAAAAAACTTTCATAAACAGCCCAAAACGGGCTGTTTTTATGTTAATATGGACCAAATACTGGAGAAAACCCACTAAAAGCCGAACATTTATACAGAAAGGAAGATAAATGGTAAGAAGGATCTATGTGGAGAAAAAACCCGGATTCGACGCAGAAGCAAAGACCCTCATGGAAGATCTGAAGCAGGATCTCCATATGGAAGGGCTTTCCTCTCTGCGGCTCATTAACAGGTATGACATCCAGGGAATAGACAAGAATACATATGAAATGGTCGTATCTTCGGTTTTTGCCGAGCCTGCGTTGGATGACCACTGGCATGAGGAACTGCCTGCAGGAGATGATGCCAAGGTGTTCGCATCCGAGTATCTTCCCGGCCAGTATGACCAGAGGGCGGATTCCGCTGCCCAGTGCATAAGGATAATAAAGCCTGAAGCAGAGCCCATTGTCAAGTTCGCCAGGGTCTATGCCCTTTACGGAGATATAACAGAAGAGGAGCTTGGCAAGGTCATCGAATACTGCATAAACCCGGTGGATTCCAGGCAGGCGGATGACAAAAAGCCCCTTTCCCTCCAGATGGAAACCACTTTGCCCGATGATGTGTCCAAGGTAAAGGGATTTGTCAAAATGGATGAGACCCGGCTTGAAGAGTATCGAAAACAAATGGGATTTGCCATGAGCAAGGCGGATATCCTGCATATACATGAATATTTTTCCAAAGAAGAAAAAAGAGATCCCTCCGTGACGGAGCTTCTGGTCATAGATACCTACTGGTCCGATCATTGCAGGCATACGACTTTCAACACCGGTCTTTCAAACATATATTTTGAAGAAAGCCCCTACGGGGAGCTGGTAAGAAATGCTTTCCAGGAGTATATGGAAATGCGCAACTCCGTATACGGCGATCGGAAAAAAGATGTTTGTCTTATGGACATGGCATGTATAGGAGCAAAATATCTCAGGAAGCAGGGAAAGGCAGATGATATAGATGAGTCCGAAGAAGTGAATGCCTGTTCCATAAAGGTCAAGGCCACGGTGGACGGAAAAGAAGAAGACTGGCTGGTGATGTTCAAAAACGAGACCCATAACCATCCCACGGAAATCGAACCCTTCGGCGGTGCGGCCACATGTCTTGGAGGCGCCATAAGAGATCCATTAAGCGGCAGGGTATATGTCTACCAGGCCATGCGCGTTACGGGAGCAGCAGATCCAAGGACTCCGGTCAGTGAAACCATAAAAGGCAAGCTTCCCCAGAGGAAGATAACCCGCCAGGCGGCGGAGGGGTATTCCTCATACGGCAATCAGATAGGTCTTGCCACGGGTCATGTGGATGAAATATATGATGAAGATTACGTGGCAAAGAGAATGGAAGTGGGGGCTGTCATAGGAGCCGCTCCGGCGGATCACGTAAAAAGAGAAGTCCCCCGGCCCGGTGATGTGGTAATTCTGGTGGGGGGAAGAACAGGCCGTGACGGATGCGGAGGGGCCACCGGATCTTCAAAGGAACACACAGAAGAATCCATAAAAACATGCGGGGCCGAAGTGCAAAAAGGCAACCCGCCCATTGAGAGGAACATACAGAGGCTTTTCAGAAGGAAAGAAGCCGCTGTTCTTATAAAACGCTGTAATGATTTCGGTGCGGGAGGCGTTTCGGTGGCCATAGGTGAACTGGCGGAAAGCCTCGATATCGATCTTGATCTGGTCCCAAAAAAATATGAAGGACTGGACGGCACAGAACTGGCCATATCAGAATCCCAGGAGCGGATGGCTGTGGTGGTCTCTTCAGAAGACAGGCAGAAGTTCCTCGCTTATGCGAAAGAAGAAAATCTCGAAGCGACAAAAGTGGCAAAAGTCACGGATACGGGCAGAGTCAGGATGTTCTGGAGAGGCAAAAAGATCCTGGACATTTTAAGAGCGTTCCTTGATACCAACGGCGCAAAGCAGACGGCCACAGTCAAGGTAAAAGCACCGGTGTCCGATACGGAGCGGGGGGAAACATCCATTGGTTCGCTTTTGCAAAAGGACCTTATGGAAAAACCGGAAGATTATCTTTCCGATCTTAACTGCTGCCTGAAAAAAGGTCTGATCGAGCGCTTTGACAGTACCATAGGAGCATCTTCGGTGCTGATGCCCCTGGGAGGGAAATATCAGCTTTCGCCGGCGCCGGGCATGGCGGCCAAGCTGCCCATGGATGAAAATATGGGGTCCACTGAGACCGCCACACTGATGAGCTTTGGATATGATCCTGCCATCTCAAAACAGAGCCCTTTCCACGGAGCCATCTATGCGGTGATAGACTCTGTTACAAAAATAGTTTCCATGGGAGGAGATTTCAGAAATATACGCCTTTCGTTCCAGGAATATTTTGAGAAACTTACAAGTGACGAGTCCTGGGGAAAACCTCTGGCATCTTTGCTGGGGGCTTTGAAGGTCCAGAAGGAACTGGAGATACCGGCCATAGGCGGCAAGGATTCCATGTCCGGTACCTTCGAAGATATAAATGTACCGCCCACCCTTATAAGCTTTGCTGTATGCACGGCAAATGCGGCCCGGGTGATCTCGCCGGAATTCAAAAAGCCCGAAAGCAAAATCGTTTACATGGCCCCTGCAACGGGATCCGACGGTATGCCGGATATTGCCGTACTGAAACAGTCTCTGGATAAGGTTCATGAACTGTCAGACAGCGGAAAGATACTTTCTGCATTTCCGGCAGGGCGCGGAGGCATATTTATGGCAGTTGCAAAGATGGCTCTGGGAAACAGGATAGGGGCAAATCTTTTCAGCATGAGCAGGAGAGAACTCCTGAGCAGCGGATATGGCGGACTGATCCTGGAGATAAGCAAAAAAGAGGATATCGGACAGCTCTTTGGGGATACCCACTATAAGGTAGTGGGAGAGACCAGGGAACAGACAAGCATAATATACAGCATTGACGGAAGTGAAAACAAGATAAGCCTTAATGAAGTTTTAAGAAGAAGCGGCATGCCCCTTGAGGATGTTTTCCCGGTAAGA
>Ga0123334_1004380_pt1 | contig 14433 bp, 11 predicted proteins | sample BiotimSIPDNA_FD_89706 | JGI IMG/M metagenome (GOLD analysis project Ga0123334, IMG submission 89706) | Anaerobic biogas reactor microbial communites from Washington, USA - Biogas_R1 time_0 SIP DNA | ecosystem: Engineered > Bioreactor > Anaerobic > Unclassified | place: Washington, USA... | reverse complement strand
GGCAACTTGGTAAAAACGACTTTAGTGGACAGTGGACAATGGACAGAAGTGGACTTTGATGGACGTTAGTAGACGATGGACTGTGGACAGAAATGGACTTTAGTGGAGAGTGGACGCGGACAGAAGTGGACGTTAGTGGACATTAACCAGAGGCACTACACAATGATGTAATCTATCACCAAGGTGCAAAGCGCAGAACTGCTGTTATAGTAATGAAGTCACCAGAGAAGTAGTCTGAGCCGCATTGGCGGCGGCAGTAAAGGCTATGAAACTTTTGGTGTTCTTGGCGACTTGGCGTTGACCACGCCTGGGGAGCGCGTTTCCACCTGAGAAAGGCTGTCTGTATATGACATACGTGGTGGGTTTGGATGGCGGCGGCAGCAAGTGCGCTGCCATGCTAGTCGATGAAAGCGGGACAGTGCAGGGAATGGGCTTGGGCGGGTCAACCCATATCCTGTACAGCTGCCAGGAAGCAGTCATGGAATCCATCCAGACGGCATTCAGCCAGGCTTGCGCCGGCATTTCTCTGACTTCCAACGACCTGATGATTTCCTGCGGCATCCCGCAAGAACTGGCCTGCGCACTGGCACAGCAAGCCGGCATGGGTTCCTGTGAATCCAAGGGCGAATACGAGCTTGGCATGGCCTCTGTGATGAAAAGCCACGGCATCCTCGTTCTGGCTGGCACTGGCAGCGTCATCTGCGGCGGCAATACCGAGGGTGAATATACCTCCATAGGCGGACAAGGGCCGCTGTTTGCTGACGAAGGCAGCGGCTTCCATATTGGCCAGCTCGGCCTGCGCGCCGCCTTTCGCTCCCATTACAACGCCAAGCGCCGGACTATTCTGGCACAGGCTCTCCCGGCTCTCTACGGCGTGTCCGACCTGCGCGAATTGTTCACGCTCCTGTACCGGGAAAATACCAAGGGCGTTCGCCGGCTCATCGCCAGGGCCGCGGCTGGCGTCAATGCCGCAGCTGAGGACGGCGACCAAGTCGCTATTGACGTGCTCCGCCGCGCCGCCTGCGAGCTGGCCCTGCTGCTCCCAGATGTCATAGCCAAAGTCAATCTCTATCAGGCTGACGTGCCGATGGTGGCTTCTGGCAGCGTCGCTCTCAATTCCGCCATCTACTGGCGCGAATTCTGCGCTGCCGCCGCTCGGCTGGCACCTAACCTGACCCCGCTCCAACCGCGCCTGCCGCCGGTCGGCGGAGCGGCATTAATCGGACTCCAGAAGCTCGGCGTCGCTTGGACAGCCGAACTGCTGGACACCATGGTGCAATCATATAATCAGGTCGGAAAACAGAACCAGCCGGCCTGACTTGCTTCAGCTTTTCGCCGCCGTCTATGTCGACATCATCACATCACAACCAGGAAGGACAACTATGCTGGCACAACGACTCTTGAACAATTTTCGGGCTCAATTCGACCAATTGGAAAAAGAACAGCTGGGACGCATCGACCAGGCTGCGGCCATGGTCGCCGACTCTCTTCTCAACGGTGGCGCCTGGCATGTCCACGACACCGGCCACATCATCGACCGCGAGCTGATCAACCGCGGCGGCGGCCTGGCGTGCATCAAGGCTTTTTCCTGGACCTTCACCGTCAATGACGATGTTCCTGCCTGCCGCAAGGGGCGTCCGGCCGCTGATCCCGATTACGATGTTGCCCTGGAAACTGTGCGTCTGGCGGTGCGCGCCTCGAATGTCCGCGCTGGTGATGTCATGGTGATTGGCTCTGTCAGCGGTAGGTCGCTGCCGACCGTAGAACTGGCCCTCGAATGTCGGCGTATCGGCTGCAAGGTCATCGTCATCTCATCCGAAAACTACTCCTCGCAGGTCGAATCGCGCCACCCCAGCGGCAAGCGGCTGTATGAATGCGCTGACCTGTTCATTGACAACCAAGCGCCACTGGGGGACGGCCATATACAGCTTGAGGGCTACGACGTGCCGCTGTTCCCGCTGTCGGGAATCAACGCGGCTATGATCATGTGGATGATGGTGGCACAAGTGATTGAAAAAATGCAGGCGCAGGGCAAAATGCCGCAAATCTTGAAAAGCGCCAATATCGACGGCGGAGCTGAACGCAACCGGCGCCTGACAACGGAAATCGTCAACGAGGTCGGATATTGACGTGGGACGAGGGGCTGAATGCTGAATGCTGAATGCTGAAGCGCATTTGTCATTCGTCATTCGTCAGGGGCGAGGGGCGAGGGGGCTACGTCCGTCGTGCCCACTCTACAGCTCTGCGGTTCGCGTGGACGAAGTACGGCCTGTACTACGTGCGGCAGGCATTGCTCACTGGCGACATAGGTTCACCGTCGTCCGAAAATCGCTGTTCCTACACGCACGATTGTCGCCCCTTCGGCGATCGCTGCTTCCAAGTCGCTTGACATGCCCATTGACAATTCTGGCAAAGGCATGCCCAGGCGGTCTTGCAGGCGGTCCCTCAGCTGCCGCAATCCGCCGAAGATGCTGTGCAGGGTTCCCTCGTCAGCTCCCAGCGGCGCCATCGTCATCAGGCCGACGCACTCTGCCGGCCCGGCTGGCATCTCGGCCAAGGCAGCCTCGACCGCATCCGGCGCAAAGCCGATTTTGCTTTCTTCGCCGGAGACATTCACTTCCAGCAGCAGCTTCGGTGCTGCGCCGACCTCATCTGCCAGGCGCTGGATGCGTTCGAGCAGCGCTGGCGAGTCAACCGAATGAATCCACGTCGCAAAGCCAAGAGCCTGTCGAACTTTATTCCTCTGCAAGTGTCCGATAAGATGCCATTCGCAGTCTGGCGGCAGCGCCGGCGCCTTAGCGGCCAGCTCTTGCACCCGGTTTTCCCCAAAGCTGCGCTGGCCAGCGCGATATGCCTCCTGGATCACTTCCGGCGTAAAGGTCTTGGTCACCGCCAGCAGGCGGGTCGTCCTCGGAGCGCGGCCAGCCCGAGCCAAAGCCTCTTCAATCCGTTCATTGACAGCTTTCAAATTATCTTGAATCACACTCATACCTGGCTCCAAGCCAAACCGGCGGCAACGGGTTGCGCCATCGCCGGGCTGGCGTTATGTTATTCATATTCATGCACCAACCAGCGTGGCTGGAGCAAAAACGACGTCACGACCTAACAACGTATTGGCTGATGCTCCACCTGTCAACTTGCCGAGACGCTTTTTCGAGTTTTCCCAATGTCCAGCGAAAAATCATCCAACCGATGGCTGTCGCGCTCGGAATACCGCCAAACCTTCCGGCATGGCCAGCCCAGCCGCCGAGAAGAGTCACGCGAGGAGGCTTTGGCTGACTGGGTCGGCGAGGATCGCAGACCCGGCGTGCTCGCCGACCTCCGGCCGGAAGCAAAAACTGCGGCTGACCTGGTTCAGGACGTACTCAACAGCGTCAAGAATCCCGACTTGGCGCTGCTGGAGAAAATCCAAGACGCCTGGACAGGGTTGGTTGGCGTTGACAATGCCCGATATTCGCAACCAACCCGCATCTACAAGGGTCGGCTTTACGTTGAGGTGCCTGACTCGTCTTGGCTCTTTGTGTTTAAAACCCAGCGCCAAGCCGACATCAGCGGTCGCGTCGCCACCTTCACCCAGAACGCCATCACCGGCATCCAATTTGTTCCGCCGGGCATCAACCCGGCTTCTTCCACGCACCATCCTCGCAAAGGCCAACCATGACCAGCCATTTCCATGTTTGCCGCCGTCGTTCCCTTGCCGCGCTTGCCTTGAGCCTGGCCCTATTCCTCGTCTCAGGCAGCCCTGCCAGAGCTGAAACGCCGGAAGAACTTCTCGCCCACGTCCCGACCGTCCCGACTCCGCTGCTGCGCGAGCGACTGGTCAGCAAATACGTCGTCATTCTCCTGTCCAAGTACCACTACCACCCGCAGAACATCACCCCGGCCCTTTCGGCGGAATGGTTCAACGAATACTTCAACAGCCTGGATTTCAACCGCAGCCTCTTCCTGGAGTCTGACTTGGAGGACTTCCGCTCGTTCGAAAGCGTGCTCTGGGATCAGCGGACCATGACTGCCAACCTGGAATTCCCTTTCAAAGTCTATCAACGCTACCTCGAACGAGTCCGCCAACGAGCCCTCTTCTCCATTGAGGCCATTGACAACTCCCATGACTTCTCTGTCCAGGAAACCATGAACACCGACTTCAAGGACCTCCCCTGGTGCAAAACCGTCGAGGAACTGGAAAACCTCTGGCGCCAGCAAGTCAAAAACGCCCTTCTCGCCAACCGCCTGCAAGAGGAAAAAGACGCCGCCAAAAAGAAAAAAGCTGGCGAAGCCGACGACGATGGCGCAACGGCAAAAAAAGGCCATGACGCCCCTGCGCCGGCAGAGCAGGCGGCGCCAGCAGAACAGGCGGCACCAGCAGAACAGGCGGCGCCAGCAGAACAGGCGGCACCGGCAGAGCAGGCGGCAGCAGTGCCGTCTACGGAGGCGGCGCCATTTCCCGAGCGACTGGCCAAGAACTATGCCCGCAGCTACCTGCGCCGGGCAGAAGTCGAAGCCATCAACATCCTGGAAACCTACCTGACCGCGCTGACCCGTGTCCTCGACCCCCACTCCGCCTACATGGCACCGGAAACCAAGGAGAATTTCGACATCAACATGCGCCTGTCCTTAGAGGGCATTGGCGCGACCCTGTCCACCAAGGATGCCTACACCGTCATCGTCGGCATTGTTCCTGGCGGCCCGGCTGACCGCGATGGGCGGCTCAAGGAAGGCGACCGCATCACGGCTGTCGCCCAGGAAGGCGAGGAGCCGATTGACGTAGTCGAAATGCCGCTCAACAAGGTCGTCGCCAAAATTCGCGGCCCGAAGGGAACGACCGTCCACCTCACTATCTTGGAGGAGGGTTCCAACACCCCTACCCTGGTCAGCATCGTCCGCGATGAAGTCAAGCTGACCGACCAGGAGGCCCAGTCGGAAACACGACAGCTTTCTCTGCCTGATGCTGATGATCCCGCCCATGTCCTGATCATCTACCTGCCCAGCTTCTATGCCGACTTCGCCGCCCGCGCCAAAGGCGATCCCGACTACAAAAGCTCTGCCCGCGACGTACGCAAGCTGATTGAAAAGGCCATGGCCGAACCGTCTCCCCCCGACGGCGTCATCCTCGACCTTCGCGGCAATGGCGGCGGTGCGCTTGACGAAGCCGTGGACCTGGCCGGGCTGTTCATTCCCTCCGGCCCGATCGTGCAGGTGCGCGACAGCAGCGGCAAGATTGACCGCAAGGAAGACACCAATCCAGCCGTGAGCTTTGCTGGCCCGCTGATCGTCATGGTTGACAAACTCAGCGCCTCGGCCTCTGAAATCGTCGCTGGTGCCTTGCAGGACTATGGCCGCGCCATCATTGTCGGCGACGCCAGCACCCACGGCAAAGGCACCGTGCAATCCGTCATCAACCTGGCCAATGTCCGCGCCCTGAGCCAGGCCAGCAGCCGCATGCCTGACCCTGAGCCAGGCTCGCTCAAAATCACCATATCCAAATTCTACCGCATCAACGGCAGCTCCACCCAGGTCAAAGGCATCACCTCGGACATCAGCTTCGCGTCTTTCCTCGATCTTTTGGACTTGGGAGAGGAAAAACTCCCCCATGTCCTGCCCTGGGATCAAATCCAGCCGCTCAAGTATGAAAGCATGAACCAGACCGCCGATGTGCTTCCCGCCCTCTTGGAGGCTTCGCAGAAACGACGCCAGGAAAATCCTCTCTTCAGCGAATACCAGAAGGACATTGACTTCTACGCTGATTTCCGGGCTGACAAGCAGCTTCCCCTGGAATTGACTCAACGGCGGCAATACCAGGAAGACGAGGATAAAACCGTCCGCATGTTCCGCAAATTCCAGGCTCAGCGCAAAAATGCCCGCAAGCGGAACATTGCCCGGCCTGACGAGGACGACATCGACGTTGCAAACGCCCAGGACCTCATCCTGGAGGAAACCGTCAACATCATGGCTGACTACATCAGCGCCAGGCGCCAGCAAGCGGCTGGCCCTGCGGCAACGGCTGCGGCTGACCCTCGGGATGACAACGCATTGCACAACAATGCATTGCAGAGATAAAGAAGCGCGGTTCTGTCCAGCCAGTCCATGCTTTTTCCTGCGCATGTCGATGACGGCGATGAGCCGCCGGGAAGCGTTTATTCGCCGTTCTCCAATGCGAGCGGCGTCCCGGCGACTAGCGGCGCCTTTTCACGCGGAGCGGGTGTGGAAACAACCGCTATTGCCATGCTGCTGGCTTCCTCCTGCTTGTCCTCCCAGGCGCACCGTTCGACCAGGCCGATGATCAGCAAGGTCGTCAACAGCGAGCTGCCGCCATAGCTGATCAGCGGCAGGTTGATGCCGGTCGTCGGCATCAAGCCGAGGTTAACGGCAAGATGCACGAACGCCTGCCCGGACAGCATGACGCCAGCACCTAAATACACCGGATAGGTCCAGCGCGAAGCATGGCGACCAGCCAGGTAACAGCAATAGCCGACCCACCCCAGGCAAAGCAAAATCAACGGCAAGACCCCTGCGACGCCGAGCAGCTCTGCCGCCGCCGCAAAGATAGAGTCATTGTAGCGATACGGGACATAGACAAAGCTGCTCGGTTCGGCAAACAGCCCGCCTGTCCAGCCGCCCTTAATCAAGCAGTCCCGCATCTGCATTGCCTGCCAGCAGACTGCGGACAAATCGCCGCCAGTCCCGAAAAAGGCCATGAATCGCCGCCTCACATACGGATGACGCGCCAGCGCCCAGCTGATTCCGGCCAGGGCCGGCACCAGGACGGCCAAGACCTGACGCCAGTTCATGCCCAGGCAATACAGCAAAACCAGGGTCGTAAGGGCGTAAATCATGGTCGTGCCCCAGTCTGGCTGCAATATGATGGGCAGCATCCACAGCCCGGCAAACAGCGCTCCAGCGGCAAAGCGCGCCTGGAACGGCCATTTTTCCGCCCATTTCCAGAACCAGGCGAAGGCGATCAGGAAGGCCGGCTTGGCCAGCTCGCTCGGCTGCATGCAAAATCCGTGGAAACGGTACCAGCTCCTCGCGCCCTGAATTTTCGTCCCGAACAAGAGTACGCCCCACAGCAGGCCATAAACCAAGCTTAGTATAATGCCCAGGTGACGTTTGTAAAAGGAGCGGGGAAAAAGGAAGCAAGCGCCCAAAAAGGTCAATCCGAACAGCAACCATACCATCTGCAAGCGCGAAAAGCAGCTCTGCGACGCCATGCCCCTGGTCGCGCTTTGAATCAGCAGGCAGCCTGCGCTGCCCAGGGCGAGGAGCAGGGCTACCAGGCGAAAATACACGTGCAGCCGACCAGTGGCGTTGCCCAAGTCACGCCTAATCGCCCGCGCCTCTGCCGTCACCTTTTCATGGGCTAACCTCGCCAAGATGAATATCGTCGCCATTCCCGCGTTCCCCCTCGCTCTTTTCATCCATCACCATTGCCTGCCTGCCGTCGGCAATCATCCGCAAGCACACCAGCCGACCGCGCAGCACTTGATCATACCGCTTCTCCAATCCGGAAACGCCGCGTTCCAGGCCATGTTCGTCATCCAGCTCCACTTCGCCTAGCAACGCTGACTCCGGTGCGCCCGGCAACGTCTGCCGAACGAAATACGCATGCAGCGAAACCGTCGCTGGCGCCCATGCCGACACCGAATGCAAGATGTCATCCGACAGGGTCAGGTCATGTTCCAGGACGACCTCCCGGCCCAGGCAGGTCGGCAGTGCCGCCGCAGCCGGCAGCAACGGCGCAAGCTCCTGGATTTGCGCACATTCCGTCCGTTCGGCCAAGGCTTCCGACAATGTGTCAGGGACGCGCCAAAGAAGCCGGAAGCGGCGTTCGGACCAGGCCAGCACCCGGCCATCGGCGGCGACAATGCGCCCGCGCCGGCCGGGTATCCACAGCTCCTGGGAAACACGATGCTTGGCGCGCAGCGCTTCCTGCTGGCCTGAAACATGATGCGCCAACCAGGCAAGGCGACCGAACAACACAACGGCGCCAACCGCAAAGACAATCAATAAATGCCAGGCACGGCGTATGCGCCGCTCTTCCACGCTTCGCCGCATCGCGACCGCGCCAGGCATTGTTTGTACAATAGTTCCAGCCACGTCTCCACGCCCTCCCACCAATTCTCCCTTCCCTCTGCTTGACGCTGTCAAGGCGCGTCAACAGCACAAGCGCGCAACAAGGTGACGACATGGTCAGACGACAGCTGGGCGGACAGTTCGCCGCCCCTGCTCCTGCCCGCCAAGTCCACGGCCAGTCGCCGTACGTCAACAGCATGGCGGTTGCCTTCGCGGACAGTCGCCAGCGCGACGCCCATCATGAACCAACAGACCAAGCCAAACATAACCCTGACAAACAACCGCCGCCCCCGCTCTGTGTAAAAATACGCCATACTGCCTCTCCTCTGAAATTGCCCCTGACTTCATCCCCAAACCCGTGCACATCCACTTGCACCCTCTGCCATCAGAAAAAAGCGTCCTTTTTCACATTGCAACGCCTTTCCCTGTTTTAGCCGCACCTCCACATTGCCCTTAGTTGTGAACGACTGCTGGGAGAAATGTCCTCATGCTCTTCCGGGTTCGGACTCGCCCATAGCCTTCATTTCGCGTTCCCAATCTTCAACCTTCCAGACCTCAACCCAGGTCCTGGCGCCGACAATCATCATCTCATCACCAGCTTCAAAGCCAAAAAACTCCCGCATGCTGGTGGGAAGCGTCACTCTGCCCTGGTTGCTGATTACGTCGCTTTGGCTCATCGCCCCGATCCGTCGCCGCTGGCGACGCTGCGCAGGATCAGCCAAAACCATGTCTGACTCGCTGTCCATCTGCCGACAGTAGACTTCCCACTGCTCCACCGGGAAAATCGCTATGCATCCCTCCGGCAGGCAGTAAAACACCACGCCCTGATTCCCGGTCGTGCCAAAGGCAAACATCATGTACGGCGGGAGCTTTATGCGCCCGTTAGCGTCAAGCGTGCATTTGTTCTGCCCATTGAAACGCATCTGTACACGACTCCTGCTGGCTCTCACACCTGGCCAAAACGGCACAAGAGGAAATCCAAAACTTGTCTAAAGAAGACCATTATAGACCATATTATCCCATCCTGTTCCAAAAGAATATCGCATAGTATTCGCTCTTGTCAAATCATTTCTTATAAAAAAACTAATTTTCTGTTTTTTGTGGCTGACGATAGGTTACGGCCCTGCGGACGCTCGCTGTGGGCATGGTCGACATAGTACTACTATCGGCCAACTTCTTGTTTTTGTGAAAGATTTTTGGAAAAACCAATCTACAACTCATTGGCATGCAATACATAACAACAAATTTACGCAAAATCCAGACAACATGTTTTCTGCGCTAACAGTAGTGCCCCTGCGGGGCGCCACTTTTGGGGGCATGCCTCCCCCAGGCTAAAGCCTGGCTTGATATGTTCTGTTGTCGGCATATCTTAAAATCCTGTGCAGGCACGTTATGCAGCTTCTCCTGCCCGCCAAGTTGTTTTGTTACCCCAAAACCAGGAAAACAGATGAAAATGCCTCTCTTCAGCCTCCTGACTGTCGCTGTGCTGCTGCTGAGCAGCTCCTTGCCGGCTGCGCCAATCGCCGTGGATTTCAATCCTCACCCTCCCCGGCATGCCATCCTTGACGCTGAAAAGCCTCTGCTGCTGATCCAGGACGGCATTGCGAATCTGGAGATTGTGGTCGCGCCCGAGCTGCCTAGGCAGGTGAAGACCACTGCTGCGGATGAATTAAAGACATTTCTGGAGAAATCCTTCGGCGTCAGCATTCCGGTGGTGCCGCAGCCAAGCGGCGAGAAGGTCAGCCTAGTTCTGGGGCTGACCACCCTGACCCGCGACCTGGGCGTCGATGTAAGCGGCTATGTCCGGGACGCTTTTGTCATCAAGGCCTTTGGGAACATCATCGTGCTGGCAGGCCAAGATGACCAGCGCGCTGTGGGCTGGTCTATGCAACGCGGGACAACCTTCGCGGTCTACGAATTTCTGGAACGCTTCCTGGGAGTCCGCTTCTATTTTCCCGGCGAACTGGGCTCCATCGTGCCTCAGCACCGCACCTTGAGCATCCCCTCCCCGGATATCCTGGAACGGCCGGACTTCCATGCCCGCAAGCACAGCAATGACGGCGCCTGGTTTCTGGACACTCCGACTGCGGGCCTGACTGCACAAGAGATTCAGGAGCAGCAGGAGGCGTCCGCCAAAGTGAACCGCCCTCTGAACATCCTGCGCCAGCGCATGCAGACCCGCTACATCCCCAATTGCCACAGCCTGGAACGCTCAGGATACCTGGAGCGCTTCGGGGAAACGCATCCGGAATATTTCGCTTTGACGGCGCAGGGCAAACGCCTGACCGACAAGCGCGAATCCGTGCTGGCCGGCAATCTCTGCTTCCTGAATCCCGGCTTTCGGGAGACGCTCTACCAGGACGCCAAGGCTTTCCTGACAGGCGTCAGCGCCGAGGAGCGCGGGGTTTACCTGAAGCGCTTCGACAAATGCGTCTGGGACCAGAGCGCTTTCCAGGAAGGCTTCTTCAACATCATGCCCATGGACTGGTTCACGCCCTGCCATTGTGATCTCTGCCGTGAACGCCACCAGCAGCCGGACAAAGGCGGAAACATCGTCTGGGAGCTGGGGGTGGAGGTCGCCCGACGCTTGCAGCAGGAAAACATCCCCGGCTACGTCACCATGATGTCCTACGGCCATTATACTGCACCGCCGCCGATTGAATTCCCTAACAATCTCCTCGTGATGGTGGCAGTGAGCGGCCCTTGGGAGGAAGGCGGCCCCACCCAAGCGGCTTCCGATGCGCGCATCCGCGCTTGGCGAGACAAGATCGGCAAAAAAGTCTGGCTCTGGAATTATACCAATAAATACGGCGCGCGCGATCTTCCCGGCATACCTTGTTTTTCCCATCGGATTATCCCGCAGTATTATCAGCGCATGGCCAAAGAGGACTTGATTTTTGGTTCTTATCTGGAAAGCGAGGCAGACCGCTTCCTGTATCAGTACCTGAATTATTACGTCTATGCCAAAGTCGCCTGGGACAACCAGGTTGATGTCCCGGCGCTATTGCAAGAGCATTTCCAGCTGATGTTCGAGCAAGGCGCGACGGAAATGCAGCAGTTCTTTGATCTGCTGGAAGACTTGTGGGTGCATAAAGTGGTGGCCAATATCGTCGAAACACCGGTCGGGCCGACCAGCATTCCTCCATCCAGCTATGACCTCTGGCACAAAGTCTATTCAGAAGAGATGATGAAGCACTTCACCGCCTTGCTAGATAGCGCTGAGGAAAAAACCAGCGGTCTGGCCCAACGCCGGGTGGCGCTGATGCGGGAACAGCTCCTGGTTCCCTTGCAGGCGGAGCGCGACAAATACCTGGCTGACAGCCAAGCCATCGGCGATTGGAGCTGTGAGGTCAAAGTAAAGAAAGGCCAGGCCGAGCTGGTTATTGACGGTCAGCTCGACGACCAACTCTGGCAGGAATGTCAGCCGGTGTATCTGCTGCCTGCCTTCAACCTCAAGAATATCAGTGATGTCTGCGAAGTCACCACCCAGGTTCGCGTTGCCCGCGATGATGAATACCTCTATATCGCCTACGACTGCCGAGAGCCGCAGATGCCGCTGCTAGTCTGCGAAGAGCGCCAGCGGGACGACAACCGCACCTGGGCGGATTCCAGCCTGGAGATTTTTCTGTACCAGGAAGGCGGTGCCAGGCAGTTCTATTATCAATGGATCATCAATGCCATGGGCAGCATCTCGGATTATGAATACGAACGCATCGGCGCCAAGTCAATCGGCGACATCGGCTGGAACAGCAGCTGCCAGTACGCCGTGCAGCGCCTGGAAGACCGCTGGGCCGCCGAAGTAAAAATCCCCCTCGCGGAAATCTCCTTCAATCCCAGCCGCCCGCTGCGGGGGAATTTCAACCGCAGCCGTTATATCAAGACCGACGCCCCGTACACCAAGCTTTATACCTGGAGTTATTTTATCAAGGGATTCCACGCCATTGACGCCTACGGGATTCTCAGCATGGAGCCGTTGCAGGACAACAACCTGCTGCAAAACGGCACCTTTGCCGCACCGCAAAAAGGGCGCGCCTTCGGCTCCTGGTATGCCCATCCTGAAGATGTCGCTTCTGACAACCCGCGTATCGCCCTTGACCAGAGCTTGTTTATCAAAGACGGCCAGAGCATCAAGCTTCACAACCCGGACCCCGAGCGTCGCCTGCTCATCACCCAGTACCTGGATGACAAGCTCAAAGAGAACACCACCTACCATATTTCCTTTATGGTCCGCCTGGAAAATGTCCAGCCCAGCAAAGCCGGCGGCGGTGTATTCATTAACCCGGTGTACAGCAAAAACAACTGGTTCCCCAAAAATCCCTATACTGGCGACATGCCTTGGACCAGACAGGGATTCACCTGGACCACTGGCAGCCGCAATGAAGAGCGACCCAATATCGCAACCAGAAGCTACGTCAGGCTCTATATGCTCAACGCCACTGGAACGGCCTGGTTCGATGATGTCAGCATCACCGAAGTGAAATAACCGTGAAACGGCTCGGAGGGAATATCCCCCGCGCCGGAAGTCCGTGACCGGTCAGCGCAACTCCCTGAGCCTCGCCCGGGGACGACCTCTGCCCAAAATCCACAGCACTATAGTCGAACGCCATCAATACCCACTGCGATTCCACCCAGCAGACCATGCCTACCAGCAACTATTTTCAGCGCTTGAAGAAGATTCCCGCTGGCACGACCGTCATTGCCGGCCCTTGTTCGGCGGAGGATCAAGACCAGGTTTTAGTCACCGCCCACGGTTTGCTGCGGCTTGACGTCGGCCTGTTCCGAGCCGGAGTCTGGAAACCGCGGACTCGGCCTGGCGCCTTCGAGGGTCGCGGCGAACTAGCCCTGTCCTGGCTGGTCAAGGCGAGGCAGGAGACCGGCATCCCAGTCGCGGTCGAAGTCGCCAATGCCAAGCATGTGGAAGCCGCCTTGCGGGCTCAGATCGACGTACTCTGGATCGGTGCCCGAACCACCGTCAACCCATTCGCCGTCCAGGAAATCGCCGAGGCGCTCCGCGGCGTTGACATTCCCATCATGGTGAAAAATCCGGTCAACCCGGAACTGATGCTCTGGCTCGGTGCCATTGAGCGACTGCAAGAAGCCGGCTGCCAGGACATCGCAGCCATCCTGCGGGGATTTTCCTGCCTGTCAACCGGACGGTGGCGCAACGAGCCGCTATGGCAAATCGCCATTGACCTGCGGCAGCACCTGCCCGGAATACCTCTCTTCTGCGACCCGAGCCATATTGCTGGCCGCAGCGACGGCGTCGCTGAAATCGCCCAGGAAGCCCTCAACCTCGATTTTGACGGCCTGATGATTGAAGCGCATTGCTGCCCCGAACAGGCGGTCAGCGACGCAGCACAGCAGTTGCGGCCCGAAGAACTCGGCGCTATCCTGGCCAAGCTGGCCGTCCGCCAGCGCACCAGCGATCCCGGCAGCGCCTGCCAGCAACGCCTCCTGGAATTGCGCACGGAAATCGACAGCCTGGACGCCGCTTTAGTGACGACGATGGCCCGGCGCATGGCCGTCAGCCGCGCCATCGGCGACTTGAAGCGCGCCAACAACCTGACCGTCCTGCAACGTTCGCGCTGGGAGCAAGTTCTCAGCCGCGCCCGCGCCGAGGCCGAGCGCCTCGGCCTAAGCGTCAGGCTGACCGAGGACGTCTTCAAACTGCTGCATCAGGAGTCGATCGAGATCCAGCAGCAAATCCTGAAGAACGACGACGCCCCACAATCACCTCAGCAGCCCTGACTAAAGTGACGGCCGCCAGCAAGCCCAGCGGCGGAACTAAGTACAGCGAAAAACGCCCGTCATTGTCATTGAAGGTCAGAGCCACGACCAAGGCATGAGCCAGCACCAAGGCTATGGCGAGGCGGACTTCAAGCCGTCGCCGTCCCAGCCAAGCGCCGACAGCGCCGAGAAACGCCAAGGGCAAGTATACGGCCAGCAGCACAGCGTTGTGCGCCGCTGAGTAGCCTGGCCGAATCCGCAGGAAAAGCACAGCCAGGCGCCGCAGCGCCAGGTGAACGCATGCTAGCGGATGGCGGGCGATGTAGGCGACGGCGCCAAGATACGAGCGGTCATCGCCATTCGGCGGCGGCATCGTCACCCGCCACAGGTCTTCCTGCCAGACCACCTCGCCGGCATAGAGCTTGTCCACCGGACTTTGCCCGGAGATACCCTGCCGGAAGCCGCGTCCGCCAAAGGCCAGCGCCAGAAACAGCAGGACTACGGCCGCAGCGCCGACCAGCCGCCAGGGCCAGTGCCACTTGGCGTGGCCAATCCAGAACAGCGCCACTGCCGGCAACATGATCCAGCCCGAAGGCCGCAGCAAGGCGAACAAAACGATAGCCGCAGTGGCCGGCACAT
>Ga0123334_1004379_pt1 | contig 14435 bp, 7 predicted proteins | sample BiotimSIPDNA_FD_89706 | JGI IMG/M metagenome (GOLD analysis project Ga0123334, IMG submission 89706) | Anaerobic biogas reactor microbial communites from Washington, USA - Biogas_R1 time_0 SIP DNA | ecosystem: Engineered > Bioreactor > Anaerobic > Unclassified | place: Washington, USA | collected... | reverse complement strand
CGCGGATGACACAGCATACGGAGGAAGCCTGTGACAGGTACATCAAGTCATTCAAGAAGGTGAGACGATTGTATGGGAAGATGAAACCACCTGAGATTGCTCACCTACTTGAGATGAGTGAGAAACTGGTGATGGAGTATATCGCGCTTATCGAGGAGCAAGAATCTATAAGAAAGGAGGATACTCATGATAACTGAGCAGAGAACTTGCGCTGACGACATATGTCGTTATTTTTATCCCGCCGAAAGTGGGGAATTTTACACCGCCGGTGACAACAACCTCGCCACCGGATGAACATCGAGCACCTCCTCGATCACCCCCGGGTGACGTTCATCGGGGGGAGCATCACCGACCTTGACCTCCCGATGGCGGACAATTTCAGCCAACTGCCTCCTCCACTGCTCTCTCCGGGAGCCCCTCTGTGGCATAATCGAGGTAGTTGCCCGAATACCCCAGGATCTTCAGCACGACACGGTGAAAGAGGGTGCGGTATGCGAAAGAGAGCCTGATGAGATCTTCAAGTTGTTCCCGCCCGGTCGCCGCGACTCTGCTGTGAATCATCTTGTTCCGCGCTTTAATCGCCTTATTCTCCAGTGTGCCTATGTTGAGGCCCAGCTCCTTGAAAAACAACCCTATCCTCTCGCCAGAACCTCTGTTGTTGGCACCTCGCATCTTCCGGAGGAGGTGATCTTTATAGGAATTATCCCCAAGTTTATCCGCAATACTTGCAAGTTCCTCCTCCACCAACGCGGAGAACTCTTTCTCTGGCAGGTAGGTCCCCTTACTCTTTGAACGCTCTGACTTAAACCATGCATTTGCCAGAATTTCCATTCCATTGGCTATGATAGGGATATCGGTGCCGACCGGTAGTGTGCTTCCGATCCAGTACCTCATCAGCACCTCGTCGAGGTTCAGCTCTTCCCGTGCCTCAAGATACTTCGGGACGAGTTCCTGGAGCGTTGTTTCAAACAGATCGGTATAGAGGGGAAACTGGATGGGAGGAAACGCCGGGGCCTGGCAGAGGGAGACGACGCTGTCGCCCCAGGGCTGCGCGGCGCAGAGTTCCAGGGGAGTTCCGGACTCGTCGAAGGCTGAGTAGCCGACATTGAGGAGGTGCTTTCCCATGACGAACCCGACGATCTCGCTGATCGCCTCGCGCTCGGAGGGGTCGGGAATTCGGCCGAACTCCTCCCGGTACTCAATTCCAACATTTTTGGACCAGACGGGACCCAGACCTTCAGGCACCTCGTGGATGATGAAGCCGAAGTCGGGGCACCGGATGTACGCATAATCCGCAGAATCCGAACGGAGATCGCCCGCCTCAAAGCGGTGCTCCTGTTCTTTGTAAACCTCCCGCCCCCGGATATACTCACTGGTGCGAAGCCGTGTGGTTGAACGTCTAAGGAAGCGCGCACTATGAACGCCGTTCAGGTACCACTCCGTCAGCCATGATGGAGATGATTGGGGTTGGACTCTGATCTGCCGGACCTTATGGACGTAGAGGTCCGCCTGGAATCTTCCCACCACGGTTGAAATTTCGGAAGTTGTTATCTCCCTAGGACTGTTGCGGATAATGCACCCGGTGAGTTCGTAAGTCTCGTCCTGGTCTGTCCCCTTAATCTCAAACGGCCGGACAAAGCCACCCGGGGATGTCTGTTCTTCTACGATGTCACGCTTTCCGAGGGGACCGGAGATCGTTGCTTCCAGGAGGTATTGATCGTTTCTCTTCAGCTCCAGCAGCCGGGGGATTCCAGGCAGGGATTTCGGAATCGGAGGGTTTTTAATGTGATATTCCTGATGGAGGAATTCCCATTCCTGGTGTGGAAGGTATTGTGTCAGGGGCATAAGATCGCTTCGGTTCATGGGCAGAGGGAATTTTGGTTCCAACAACTATAATGTGCAGTTATCCAAGTAGCACTACAATGCCATCGTAAGGATGCGGCGTGCATTATCCAGACAAAAAAGGTCAACCTCTCATATCACCGATCCCTGCAATGTCCCTCGCTTTTTCAAACAACTGCTTAACGGCTGAGGGTATCTCCTCGACCCCGATAGAGGTGCCCAACAGAGTAGCCAGTTCAGGTTTGCTGAGGTGGCGTGGTCTGCACTCCTCAGCCACGGCTTTGGTAAGGGCATCTGAAAATTTCTTCTCTCGACGCATCGCTTCAATATCACCTGTGGTCCAGGAGGACCCATTGTTTTTAGGGCGCGCTTCCGTTAGCACGCGCACGTAAATGTCATTCGAGAATGTATCCTCAAACTCCTTATCACCAACATAAACGATCTTTTCAGCAAAGAACTCCTCAACAAACCGCTTGTAATCTTCTGGATCCATTCCCGATTTCTGTATCATATCGTCGGAAAGCATTTTTCCCTTCCTCATGTTTACCGAGTCTCTATCTAAAAACAGCAGGACAAGGTCACGCTTATTCTTCATTAAAAGTTTTAGAAAGTTCATAGCAGCCCCATTTCCCCCTAACTCGATAAGGGTCAGGCCGTCTTCAGCCATGGATGAACGATAGAGTTTCTTATAAGCCAGAGGAAGGAAATTGGATTCGGACTGTCCTTCAAAAACAATGAAGCAGCGTTCAAAGAAGATATGGCTGTTTGAGAGCCCCATCTCTCTACACATGAGTTCTATGAATCTCTGGATTTCCCGATCCTCTGCCCCTTCAAGGTACTCCACCACAGTGCTTCCATCACCATCACGGCGGAAGAAGTTTATCGAGGAGGCAGGAGCAGAATCGATCATAAACAGTGAATGTGTGCAGAGAAGGGTCTGATTCCTCCCGTCAGTGTCGTCTGTGATCGAGCGGAGTGTTCGAAACAGTCCTCTTTGCGCCTCTATGTGTAAGTTATTATCAGGTTCATCATAACAACGGATGGCATAGTTCTGATCGATGCCTGCGAGAACTTCTTTGTTCCATTCAAATATTGCAAGATACATTCGTTTCTTAGTGCCGTACCCCTTGCTATCCAGGTAGTGATAAACTCCTGACCGGTCTCTTATTTTTATAGGTGTCTGTCTCAATCCGGAACTCAGATCGATATCCGGCTCTATGCTGATATCCTCAATTCCGTTATTGAACCTCTGGATGTGCTTTAAAAATTGCCGGGTTGCCTCGTTCAGTCTCTCATTTACGCGATCGAGCACCTGCTTTAGGTTTTCGTCCCTTAGTATTTTATATCCATTTTCGTCACTGGAATAGAGTTCATTCTCGAAGGCTTCCTTTAACACCTTGAAAATAAGAGTCTCTGGATTGTTGTAGTCATCAACATTATACCGGATAAATTTCGGCAAGAGGTTGTGCAGCTCCTTGAACGAAACCTCAACCCAATCCTGAGTGGCAGGAATGTCCTGGTCGTGTTCCTGAATGTATTCTTTGACTGCCGCTTTCCGCTCATCTTGATTCTTGAATTTGAAACCCTTCTCTTCGGTAAATCCGAGTTCTTCTACAAAGGCCTTGAGATCATCGGCCTTCATGGTGGTGTAATCATAAAACCTGGGATCCAAGAATCTCCTTGTATAGACGTATGAGACATTATTCTCCGGCCTGAACGCCCTTTTCAGACGAAAGGTCTTCTGTTCATCCAGGTAGGCAGCGAGAGTGTCCTCTTCATCACCATCAACGCTGAAGACGATCTCCCCTGAGATCTCCTCTGCAGCAACCTCACGAGGCTGGTCAGGCGGAGAGGTTGGATCGATGTACTTGAAGTAGTCCCCTTCACGGGGAATCTTATTGGTAAGCATTATCTCCAGGAAATCGATGACTGCGGTCTTACCACAGTCGTTCTCGCCAATGAGTGTTGTAAAATCATGAAAAGGGACTCTATCGAGCAGGCGGTGACACTTATAGTTCTGAATGGAGAGGGACTGGATCTTCATAACCCAGCCTATGTCTTCTCCACTCTGCAGGAGAACCGCACCATACCTTTATCATTTGGGTTATAATCCGGGCGAACCGTGAAGGATGTGTCCAGGATCTCGACCCCACCGATCTTTTTCAGGGTGAACATGCGCCAGGCAGGCAACCCTCCTCTCTCACTATATCCCTCGACCTGGTATGCCCGCAGGGTTTCGTTACCCGCTGTAGTAGTTCCAATCAGATAGGGATCAACAACCCGCACCCCTGTGTCATAAACAATGCTGATTTGTCGACGATCTTTAATAGCGTTGCATATACTGGATTTCACCATAGATATCCCCTCAAGTGGCTACGATCTCGTGGCCATTACTTAAGAGGGAGCTAAATTCAAAACTATATGTTAATTTCGATCTGTTGTTTTAACAAGATATAAACCAGATTATACCGCCCTGTCATGATTGTGAGCCAAAACAGGTGCTGAGGAATGCAGAGCTCTCGCTCTTTTGACGGGAGACATGGATTGAAAGATCGTGATGAAAAACCTCCCGGATTGAGAATATCCATTCCTACGCCGCTGCCACACGGTTAACCAGTATCACGTTGCCGGGTGCATGTGTGCGCGGGCGCGGGGGTGATCTTTGCCGGGCATACGAAGGACCAGAGCGGCGGTCAGTTGTGTGCGGCCAATGATCGTGGATGGGCGGAGCGTGGTGGATCCAGATGCCAGGATCGGGGCGGGATTTGTGCATAAGAGATCGGGAGAAGGGATAAAAATGGGCACCTCCTGAAACGACAGGGCCGGTATGCTACAGTGCTGCGAACGTATTACACCCCTATCCGGACTCCATGATCCGGCCCTTACCTCACCCACCCTTGGATGCCGTTGAGTTCCGGAAATAATGACCCATCTAGAAGTAACTACCGATTTTACACCGCATAGTAGCGGATAATCTGCGTCTCATGCAGATGTAACGGAATGATCCTGCCGCAAATCTGCTCAAATAGGTGATACAACGACGCTGTTATATGATCGACTATGAGGCTGCAGGCACGGGGGCTTTCGCAGGGCCTTGCAAGGGGCACTCCGGCGCGGGTATCCGCAGCTGGTGGCCGCCAAGGGATACATTTCAAATAATGCGTGCTTATTCCTATCCCATTTTCCGATTCCCGATACGCAAACCCTGCGCTTACTCACACATCCGGATCCACTGCGTTGCGCTTGTTTCTTTTCAAACACTTCCAGCCCAACAGGAACTGCGCTCTTTCACCCACACCGGGTTGAGATGATACTGAAAAGATTGATTGTAGGCATCTCCATGGGAGGTTTGTTAAATAGCGGATACGAACAAGTTAACTTAAGAGATCCCGGAAATGACCGTGAAAAAGATCTTCCTCAGTTCTACCTATAAAGACCTAGTAGAGGAACGAGAGAAGGCATTTGCTGTCCTCAACCGGATTTCCGGCATAAAAGCGATAGGTATGGAGCTGTTCTCAGCCGATCCGAATCCGCCGAAGGAGGTCTGCTTACGCCATTTGAGGGATTGCGATGCCGTTGTTCTGATACTCGGAGCCAAGTACGGCTCTCTCGATCCCGAAGAGATGCTCTCCCTGACCGAGATTGAATACAATGAGGCAAAAGCATTGGAGATCCCGGTCATTGCCTTTTTGAAGACAGATGCTAATGGGATTTGGATCTCTGAAGAGGAGGATACCCCGGATGAATCAGGTGAATCACCGAAAAAGCATCTGTCACGCTTTAAAACCAGGTTGGACGCTGAACGGGAAAGAAATAAATTCCAGACTGTGAGCGAACTGGGCGAGGAGATCCTGCTTGCAATATATAACTATGAGGCCGACCACGGTGAGCTGGGTATCAGAACCCTCCTATTCCTGCAGGGTGGAGATTACTTCAAGCCATACCTAGACGAAAAGAGGCTATTTAACCACTGTCACCCCTTTGTCGGGCGGGAGGAAGTGGTGGCACGCATCCAGGCATTCATGGATTCGGATAAACGCATCCTGATCCTGAGTGGAAGAGGAGGGATCGGGAAGAGCAAAATCCTGTACGAATTTACCAACGTGCATGCCCGCCACGAAGGAGATGGGCAACTTGCCTTCCTTCGGGAGGGCGTAGAGATTTCTAAAGATTCTCTCAGACAACTGCCAACACGAAGACAGACCGTCGTTGTCGTCGATGATGCTCACCGCTGTTCGGGGCTTGGGGTGCTTCTTGATGCCTTGAACCAGCAGCCACAGAGAATTCCCAAACTGCTCCTCACCTGCAGGTCAACCCACATTAATGATATTGAAGGACAGATCGCCCGGAAAAATATTGACCTCGAAGATATCGAGACCATCCCGCTCGAAGATCCTAAAAGGGAAGATATGGAGAAATTGGGTCGAACAGTCCTTGGGGAAGAGTATTCGCAGTATCTCGACCTACTGCTCGGGGTCGCAGGCGATACACCTCTCGTTCTGGCCATCGGAGCAGAATTGATTCGGAAACGAGAGATTGATCCCCGGTTGCTGGGGCAGGATCGTGACTTCCAGTATACCGCTTTTAGCAGATACCAGGAGGTTATCATCGGTGATGTCTGCCATGATATCGATAAGCGGATCTGTAAAGACCTGCTGCAAATACTGTCAGTGACAGTGCCTGTCAACCCCAAGAACGCCGAATTCATCCGTGCAGTTGCACAGTATCTCCATGTCGAGGATTACCAGGTCAAACGAGCGATTGCTGGCCTGGAAAGCGCGGGAATCCTGATACGCCAGGGATTTACTCTTCGGATTGTGCCTGATCTCCTCTCGGATCATATCCTCAGAGAGGTATGCATGGGTCAGGATGAGGAGCCGACAGGATATGCAGACCATATCTACGAGGCGTTTCAGAAGATCTGTCCGGGAAGTATCATCTTTAACCTGGCGGAACTGGACTGGCAAATTAGAAGCGCCGGGGGCCAGAGCACCCTGCTGGATACTATCTGGCCAGATATCGTGAATCGGTTGAGCAAGGGCACAAATTTGCAACGCGTTCGGATCCTGAACGATATTGCAAGGGCTGCTCCCTTCCTTCCGGATCGGGCTCTCGAACTGGTAGAGTACATCATCCAGAACCCCTCCGAAGTGGATGAGGATCTCGATGGTATGTACACCTTTAGAGATCGAGACGTCAGGAAGAAATTGGCTCCAATCCTCCGTGTAATTGCCTACCACAATACGGAATACCTACCGAGGTGCTGCGACCTGCTCTGGGAACTCGGAAAAGGTATGCCGGGGAACATTGCGCCCGAACCTGAGCACCCGGTCCGGATCCTGGCGGACTTTGCATCATACCGGTACCCTCAGCAATTTCAGCCTGCAGTTCTGGATGCGGTACCAAGATGGCTGGAGGAGCCAGACATCTATGACTATATCAACTCGCTCCTCGAGGTTCTGAACCCCATCCTGGCGAGAACCGAGACCGATTTCTCCTCCCGGGGGTTGGAACTGACGATAACCGGGTATAGGATCCAGTACGACGCGACGCGACCCCTCAGGGAACGGGCAATCGAACTTCTTGCTGACCTGACCCGATCAGGGGTACCACGGGTGATCTTAGCGGCACTTAACAACCTTGAGACAGCACTCCGTCCCCCCTTGCGCCGCCGCGAGATCCCCGACGATGAAATGAGCACCTGGCATCCGGAATACGTAAAGATCCTGGGAGTTTTTGAGGAGTTGATCACGCGTACCTCTGATCCCGTCGTACTGGTCCATATTATTCGGAGCCTTAAGGGAGTGGTCCAGGCGTGGGGGGACACACCCCTTGGAGAGGAGATTAATCGGATCCTGGCGGAGATTCCGGATTCGTTTGAGTTACGACTGACAAGGACGCTGTTGTACGGATCCAACTCGTATCCGCAGAAGGATGACTCAATCCAGCAAGTCATCCAGGAGTATCTCAAATTTATTGAGGATGGGACTGAGATGTTCGATGACCTCAATACAAGACAGGATCACATCCAGCAGGCCGGGGTCTCGCTTAACCCAGGGAGGTTTTTATATCTCCTCTCACGATGCCAGCCCGAGATCGCCCGGGCATGGGTTGAAAAGATTATTCTAAACCCCGATACACCCCTTGCCCTCTACCTCTCCTTCATATTATCCGGGCTCCGCGAAGACGATCGGGAATTAACGGTGCATCTTATACGAAAAGTAATGGACACGGGAAACACCGTCCTCATCAAGGGTATTGCCACCGGGTATGCAGAGGGCTGGTGGAGGATAGAGATCCAGGAAGATGAGACCGACATCGTACAGGGTCTACTGGAGCATCCGGAAAGCGCCGTCAGACAGTACGCGATCACCTCGCTCGGGGGATTTCCCGCACCCCTCCGAGAAGAAGCACGGACTCTGGCTCTAGATACTGACATTGGCAACGACCCCAGTTTGGCTTCGTCCCTCTGTGCCGTATTGTCCGGGTTCGATCTGAGTACTTTGACCGATGACCAACTCACGGTGGTTCTCTCCAGGCTGAAGAGGACCAGTAGGTTAGACCCCCCGCAGGATCTCTGGATCAGTCTATTTCTGGAGGCCTGTGCCGCCAGGGTTCCGGAGAGGGTTGCCGATCTGTTTGTGGAAAGGATTGCTATTGCAACAAGCGGTGCTGGCATTCCGGGATATCAGCCGCTTTTTTACCCGGGCCTGGGCTTTTCACTCGATGGAATTTACCAGAGCGGTTCTTACTCCGCAATCCTCCGGAGTATGAGGGACAAAGCATTGGAGACCTACGAAGCAGATGGCTTCTGGATGCCTCACCTTTATGCTGATCTCTCCAACCAGTTTTCTCCAGAGAGCGTTGAAATTCTGGAAGAGTGGATCGATGTCGAGGATGAAAAGAAGCTGCTCTGCGTGGGATATCTCCTGCAGGAAGCTCCTGCTGATTTCCTCTTCACGCACACGAAATTCGTTTCGAGATTGATCGAGAGTTCTTACCGGACCGGCCGGGGATGCTATGAGGCCGTCTGTAGTTACCTTCAGATGGTCGGGGCACATGGGGCAGGTTTCGGAGATCTCAAAGAACCAGTGCCGGCAGACGTCCAGATGCGAGATTCTGCCAGAGAATGTATGGGAAGGTTCCAGAAAGGTTCCTCAACCAGGCGATTTTACGAGCAGATAGCCGAGAGTTGTAATAGGCGCATCGAATTTCAGAAGAAATGGTCGGAGAATCTTCTCTCTACCTTATGACGCGCTGAAAAAAGGGAAACCTTGCAGATACTCCAGCAGCATCGCGGCACCGTCATCGCTGACAACCTCGCCACCGCGCCAGGCCGGGTAAACATCGAGCACTCCCTGGATCACCCCCAGGTGGCATCCATCGAGGGGAACATCAACGAACCATGACCTCCTCACGGAGACGCGATGGCCGCGACCCGGAGAAGGATACACACGCAGATTATCACTGATTGCAGCAGAACATGGATCGATGAACAGCTACTGGCCCGGTATCCTCCCCGAACCCTCCGTCCGGACCCTCGACGACATGCGGCGCGTGCTCGCCGACCCGGAACAGTCCGGCAGCATGCCCCTGTACTTCTTCAAGTTGGAGGAGATGAGAGACACGATATGGTCGGACTCCTACCGCGACCACGTAGATGGATGGATTGACGAGAAGAACGAGCGGATTTCCGACATTCAGAGTACGATCGACCGGATCAAGGGGTGGATAGAGGAGATGGAGGCGAAGTTATGGTGATCGGGGCTCATTCTGTTGTGTGGGTACGCATAATGCTTTCAGGAAGCCTCGCGGAACGGCGGGAGTCAGGGCAGCTCGCGCGGGGTGCAACACGGTGAGTACCACCTCCGCGCCAGCTACATTTGGAATGCCATCCCAGATGGAACAGAAATTCCCCGCTATAAAGAGGTCCGGTTTGCCTTCCTACCACATCTCTGGTGTTCGCAGCCTGATCCCAACCAGGAGAAAGGACACCTACCGGAGAAGCGAGACGATCGTGCGCTATGAGATCGATTCGGCAAAGCATAGTTTTTATTCCCGGGCACTGGCCGCCCCAATTAAGCAAAATTTCCCTTTGAGAGGTTTGATTCAATAGGCAATTATTTGAAACTCAAATGACAAATGGGAATATTAATATCTACAAAGTAATTATCCATTCCGTATTATGGTGCTGGATCAAAATAATGTTTATTTTGCGACTCATTTTGTAACAAATTTTTTAGAACAAGACATTGAGCTCCTTCCGAGCTCTCCCGGAGCGATCGTCATCCTTGTTCTTGTCTCCCTGATCTCATTATTTGGAATAATCAGTGCAATAAGCGGATATCGCCAGCTAAGGTGTTCAATAAAAGAAAATTCTAGATCTAAGGAAAAAGATAGCGAAAAGGGGATTCTTGAACAGATAGTCTTCATAGAGCGGATCATAGAGAAAAAGCCGATGGCCGTTGTGGTCCTTGTTATCGTATTGATCATCCTGCTCTCTATCTGGTGTATGTCGTACAGCACCGCTACTAGCTACCAGAAAGGACTAACAGCGTGGTTGTGGCGTTTATTGGCCTGGCAGATCGGCTCCGCAGCTCTTCTCCTCTCGCTTTCAATCGTCGTGATTAAGTTGAGTTCAACAGTTTTTTCCATGCGGGTTTTACATACACTATTTAGTCCCGATTCTAAGAGGAAACAGTTGATTCTAAACGGTGTGTTTGTCTATATTCTGGCAATTTTTGAGATCCTGATTTTATTGTGGGGCTTGGATTTTTTAATGACCAAAACCGCGCATCCAGCATCCGCAATCGTGTTAGTAGTACTCCTATTATTTATCCATAATGCAGCAGCGTTCCTGGTTCTCATTTTCGGTCTCGGATATGTGTTTACGATAACAGAGAGCCGAAACATCATCGAAACATCACTACGCCCGCTCCTCAATGAACAACAGGATACCAGCAATAGTAATACTGCCGAGGAGGACAGCCCCTCCTGCACTAAAAAAGAGGATGGACTGCAGTTAGCTTTCAATGTAATAAATTCCTCGATTCAACAGAGTGATGCTCTCTCTTCTGAAAACGGCATAACATCCGTATCTATAATGATGGCGACGCTTCGGGACAATCCTAAATTATTTGGGAAATGTACGACGAATATGATGAATTCTGCCAAGAGAGCTCTCCTTCTGGGGGACGAGGCAACTGCCATATATATAATAAAATGTATAATAAAAGCCGTTGAAGGGAGCTCAATGATAGACCAAAGTAATGGTCCTCATCCTCTTACCAAAAAGACAATCCAATTATACTTGAAGATTATCAGCTCATATTCAAGTTTAAGCCAATTTTCAATAGAGAGGGGTTATATCGAGTCCACTTTGAGTAGCGTTCATTCTCTAACGGTGTATAATAAAGTATTACTTGATTATTGCATATCTGAATCCTTCAAATCAGGAAATCTACCCAGGGATGTCAGCCCAGGAAACCCAGGCAAGGAAGATCTAAATATATACGACCTATCGTTAAGATGCATAAAATCCGACAGTATTGTGAGTCAGATCGCGGCTCAGAAGAACTACGAGACGTTCGCAGTGAGTGTCTCAACAGAGATATCTAAGATGCGTAACAAACTGGTCGAGTTTCTAAAAAAAGCACCGGGCTCATCGGAGTCTACAGAAGAGGCACTCTCCGAGCAGACGCAAGAACCAGTGGAATTACCTGTCGGGCTCATTGAGCACTATATCTGGTCCATCAAAGACGCCGGTGTTTCCGCAGCGGAAAACGGCCTGGAAAAAGCTGCGATAGATTCTATCTTCTACTTAATGGATTTCGGTCAGAATCTTTCCAAATTGACCAAACAATACCACGGCACCAATATCCAGCGTTTGGCGAAATTGATTGCCCACACCAGTGCCGCGATACGGGAGATCGGACAGAAATTGGCTGAAAGAAAACTCCAGCAGGGCACAATCAGAGCGATACTGGCGATAGCAGAGCTGGCGAAACTGGTGGCGAGCAGTGACATGATATGGACATCAAAGGATCATACTGAGGATGCTCTACCGGAACCGGTGCCGAACGGCGGTATGATGGAGACTCCAGAAGATAATACTAAGGGTCCCTCCGAAAAACTGGCATTCGTCCGGATCACCTGGAATCTCAAAGATGTCGGACGGTCTGCAGCGGAACATGGTATCGAGAAAGCGATCGTGCGTGCCATTGAAGTATTATTCGACCTATTGAGGGTATCGCTGAACCCCAATACAAACTGGAACGACGAAGCTAAAAAAAACAGAGTTCTGCTCCGCATAGGAGAAGGATTCTACGAGATCGCGATGAAAACCAAAAATCAGAACCTGCAGGAGGCACTCACCAAAATTATATATTTCGATGTCTGCTGCATCGGTTGTCTGGGTGCAACCGCGACCTGCCAGATAGACGACGATTATAAGCTTGTTAGGGATATTTTTCTCAAAACCTTCGTGGATTTAAAACCGGTCGACAACTTCTCGAAGGAGACCATCCGATCATTCCTTGAATCGAAACGGTTTAATCCAAAATCACCATTTTATGGAAAGTATTCCGACTTTGTTTCACCGGTCTCCGAGATGGTCAGTAAGTATGCCTCCGGAACTCTCATCGCGACCTCCGATTAGGCATTTCGGGCAGATGGAGCGAACCCAGATTGTCGGGAAGCCCCATCCGCAAGGGTGGGGCTGTTCACAAGTGATGAGCTTTGGTGTGCCCGCAGGATCGATATCTTTTCCGCGGCAGCGTAACGAAAATGCTGTTCCAAGATCCGACCGGGAGACGGCGGGGTGCCCACCGGCGTCGCCGCCTCCTCGCCCTCGGTCTACGGCGAAACCTCTCTGTCAGGATCGTGAAACGTTCGAATTCATGTCCGTCCCCAAACACCTCCACTACCCCGCCCGGAGGTGAAGTACACCGCGCATCACCCCGGAACCTAAGCGCCCGTCAGCCCGCTACCCATAAACCCTCCGCTCCCGCCTCGTTCAGGGGAGCGTTAAGGATTTCTACATAACGTTTCAGTAAAAAATGAAAACCCGTATATGAAACCGCGCGAAAGAAACATGACATCAGCATCCGGAGATCGATAATCCATGCACATCCCCATCGCCCAGCCCTCCCTCGGGAGCGAGGAGAGCGACGCCATCCTCGCCGTCCTTGCCTCCGGCATGATCGCCCAGGGGCCGGTCACCGCCGCCTTTGAAGAGGAGTTCGCCGCCTACTGCGGCGTCCCCCACGCCGTTGCCGTCTCGAACGGGACCACCGCCCTCCACGCGGCGCTCCTCGCCGCCGGCGTCGGGCCGGGAGACGAGGTGATCGTCCCGGCCTTCACGTTCTTTGCGACCGCTTCAGCGGTCTCGATGTGCGGGGCGGTGCCGGTCTTTGCCGACGTCGATGCCGCGACCGCCACGATCGACCCGGCCGATATCATCGCAAAGGTTACCTCGAAGACGAAGGCCGTGATCGGCGTTCACCTCTACGGCCAGCCCTGCGACGTTCCGGCGGTCAGGAAGATCTGCGACGGCGAGGGTCTCGTCTTCATCGAGGACGCCGCCCAGGCACACGGCGCGGAGTACCGCGGGAAACGGACGGGGGCGCTCGGCGACCTCGCCTGCTTCTCCTTTTACGCGACGAAGAACATGGCGACCGGGGAAGGCGGGATGGTGACGACGGGATCGGACGAGTATGACGAGCACCTCCGCCGGCTCATCAACCACGGCCAGAGCGAGAAGTACCTTCATTCCGAGCTCGGCTACAACTACCGCATGACCGACATCAATGCCGCGATCGGGAGGGTGCAGCTTGCAAAGCTCGACGGCTTCAACCGTCGCCGGCAGGAGAACGCCGCCTACTACGGTGCTCACATCACGGCCCCGGGGCTTATACTGCCGGCAGTCGCTCCCGGCCGGAGCCACGTCTGGCACCAGTACTCCCTCCGGGTCACTGAGGCCTTCCCCCTCTCCCGGGACGACCTTATGGCCTATCTTCGCGAGCGCGGGATCGGCTGCGCCGTCCACTACCCGGTCGCCCTCTCCCGGCAGCCCTACTACGCCGGGACTTCATCCTGCCCGGTCGCGGAATCGCTCGCGGCATCGGTCCTCTCGATCCCGGTCCACCCGCAGGTCACCGACGAGGGACGGACTTACATCTGCGAGACGATCAACGGGGTGGTTTAGATGGACGCGGGCGTCATCGGCACGGGAACGATGGGCAGGAACCACGTCCGGGTCTACTCCGAGCAGAAAGAGGTCGGGACGACCTACGTCTACGATCTGAACACGAAGGCCGCAGAAGAGGTCGCCACCGCCACCGGCGCAGAGGTCTGCCGCTCGATGGAGGAACTCCTCCGGAAGGCCGAGTGCGTCTCGGTCTGCGTGCCGACCCCCTACCACTTCGGAACGGCGGGAGAGGTTCTCGCCGCCGGGGTGCACGCCCTCGTCGAGAAGCCCCTCTGCCTCACGTCGCGCGAGTGCGAGCAGTTGATCGGTCGGATCCCGGAGGGATTGACGGTCGGCGTCGGGCATATCGAGCGGTTCAACCCGGTCGTCACCGAGGTTGCGCGGG
>Ga0123334_1004376_pt1 | contig 14437 bp, 11 predicted proteins | sample BiotimSIPDNA_FD_89706 | JGI IMG/M metagenome (GOLD analysis project Ga0123334, IMG submission 89706) | Anaerobic biogas reactor microbial communites from Washington, USA - Biogas_R1 time_0 SIP DNA | ecosystem: Engineered > Bioreactor > Anaerobic > Unclassified | place: Washington, USA... | reverse complement strand
GAAGCTGGGTGCGGGAACACTTTTTTACAGCTTCCATTTTCCATTTTTAGTTTCTATTTTACATTAGTTTTCCGCCTCGTTAAAGCATTTTTTTCCGTTAAGTTAGAGCGGGGGTAAACAATAGATATATTAATATAATGTCAAAGTATCTTAAATGAGTTTTGTTAATCCAAGTGTTATTGAGTAATCTTGGCTCACTGCACTGTAAAATTGTTTCTCCAAGAGAAAAAGATCTGGCAATGAAAGCAGTAAATAAACTCCGGCTTACCTCTATCCGTAACGGTAAGCCGGAGATGTCTTTAGCAGAAATTAACGCAGAAATATCCGAAGCGCGCCGGAGAATTTGAAATATATTTAAGCCATCAACCGCTCCAACTCACCCCTGACTTCCTTTTGAATCCGCTCCAACGCTTCCTCCGAATCCGCCTCAAACCTGAGCACCAACACCGGCTGGGTATTGGAGGCCCTCACCAAACCCCAGCCGTCTTCAAAAATAATCCTAGCCCCATCAATATCGATTACCTGATATTTTAACGCAAATGATTTTACCAACTTCTCGACAACCTTGAACTTTTTCTCTTCCGGGCAGTCAAACCGGATCTCCGGGGTGGAACAAGTCACGGGAAGTTCGTCGACCATCTCCGCCAAAGATTTTTCGGAGTTGGACAATAGCTCCAACAACCGGGCTCCGGAATAAACGGCGTCGTCATAGCCGTAGTAACGGTCGGCGAAGAAGAGATGGCCGCTCATTTCGCCGGCTAGTAAAGCATTTTCCGCTTTCATTTTGGCTTTGATCAAGGAATGCCCCACTTTGTACATGATTGGAGTTCCGCCCATTTTCTCGATCTGGTCGAACATGGTTTGAGAGCATTTGACCTCGCCGATGATCTTCGCGCCCGGATTATGCTTGACAATCTCCGCCGAATAGATGATCATCAGTTGATCGCCCCATAAAACTCGGCCCTTAGAGTCAACCACCCCGATCCGGTCGGCGTCGCCGTCAAAGGAGATACCTAGGTCGGCTTGGTGCTGCTTAACTTTAGCGGTCAGCAGTTCCAAGTTCTCCGGTAAAGTCGGGTCCGGGTGGTGGTTGGGGAAATTACCGTTCGGCTCGGAGTATAAGTCGATCACTTCCCAGCCGAGGCTTTGATATAACTCGATAGCGGTCAGGTTCCCGGTGCCGTTGCCGGCATCGACAACCGCTTTAATCTTTTTAGCCCCCGGTTTAATAATGGATTTCAAGTATCGTAAATACTCAGGAATAATCGGATGTTCAACCAGCTTTCCTTGGCCCTTTTGATAATCTTTGGCGTCCATAATTCCTTTGATTTCTTGGATTTGTTCTCCGTAAATAGTGGTCTTGCCCAGACAAATTTTGAATCCGTTTTCATTGGGCGGATTATGGCTGCCGGTGATCATCACCCCGCCTCCTACAGGTAGATTGAATAAGGAGAAATAGACCAAAGGGGTGGGGCCCATTCCCACATCATAGATATTAATCCCGGAGTTAAGCAGATTTTCCAATAAAATTTTTCGAAAACCGGGGCTGCTTAAGCGGCAGTCATACCCTAAACTGATGGTATCGACATTGTTACGATGATAAAAAGTGGCTAAAGATTTGCCTAGTTCGGCGACGAACTCCTCGGTCAAGTCCCGGCCGGCGACTCCCCTGATGTCGTACTGGCGGAATACGTGAGACATTTCATACCTCCATTGTGTTCAAAGATTGGAATTATATTTCATCATGTATCCAAATAAACCTGCAAAAATGATTTGACTTATAGTGATATCTATATTATATTTTTAGTATTATTTGAGAACTTGTAGAACGGTAGGAAGGGTTATCATGTTATTAAAAGTTGTCCGATCCGAAACCGGGGGTAAAGTCCGCATTCCCGGTTCCAAATCCCACACGATCCGGGCTCTATTTCTGGCTGGTCTGGCCGATGGAGAGTCGGAAATTATCAATCCTCTTATTTCAAATGACGCTTTATCCGCAGTTGAAGTCTGTCAAGCTTTTGGAGCTAAAATCCAATTTGACAAAGATAGATTTATCGTCCGGGGCTTTAACGGCCTCCCCCAAACTCCTCTCGATGTTATTAATGTTGGCAACTCCGGTACTACTTTGCGTTTTGCCGTGATGACCGCCGCCTTGGGAGAGGGACACACGGTTTTTACCGGCGATGACCAAATTCGCCGCCGACCAGTGGGACCTTTACTTGATGCTATTAATAATCTAGGTGGTCAAGCTTTTTCAACCAGAGGTAACGGGATGGCCCCGGTAATCGTCGGAGGTAGGGCTAAAGGCGGATTCACCAGTCTTAATGCGGTAACTTCGCAATTTCTTTCATCATTGTTGCTTAATTGTCCTTTATTGGAAATGGATACGGAGATCAAACCGACCAGACTAAATGAAGTTCCTTACGTGGAAATGACCCTTTGGTGGCTGGATAAACAGAATATCCAGTACCGGAATGAGGATTTCAAATCGATCTTAATCAAAGGCGGCCAAAAATACCGCCCTTTTAAAACCATCATTCCCGGTGATTTTTCCTCCGCCACTTTTTTCATGGTCTTGGCGGCTATATCCGGGGGAGAGTTTGTTTTGGAGAATTTAGATCTGAGGGATCCTCAAGGAGATAAACAGGTCTTGTCGGTTTTAGAACAAATGGGTGCGGAGATAGGGGTTGACAGTGGTTTAATCAAAATTAAGGGCGCCGGACTTAAAGGCGGGGAGTTCGATCTAAACTCGATCCCTGATTCTTTGCCCGCTTTGGCGGTGGCCGGGTGTTTTGCTACAGGAGAGACCCGTTTGGTAAATGTCCCCCAGGCACGCTTAAAAGAAACCGATCGGATCCGGGTAATGTGCGCAGAACTTCGAAAACTGGGCGCAGATGTCACGGAACTCCCTGATGGTTTGATTATTAAGCAAAGTAAATTATCAGGGGCTCCGGTCAATGGATATAACGATCATCGGGTGGTAATGGCCTTGGCAATAGCTGGACTATCGATCCCGGGTGAGACGGTAATCGATACAGCTGAGGCGGCTAATGTCACTTTCCCCGAGTTTTTTGATTTAATCAAAGCCTGCGGTGGGGAACTTCAACTGATGGATTAATTAATATATTAGGCGAGGAGTTGGTTCAAATGATGGGTAATACTTTTGGTAAACTATTTAAGGTAACTACCTGTGGCGAATCATATGCCGGTGGTTTTCGCAAAAATTTGGCGATACCTAAGGAACTATACGGAGGATTATTGACGATCGTTGATGGGGTTCCGCCGGGGATTAAAATAACGCCGGATATGATCCAAAAAGAACTAGATAAAAGGAAACCGGGCCAGTCGAAGTTGGACTCTCCCAGGAAGGAAATTGATAAAGTTTATATCTTTTCCGGGGTAATGGAGGATGATTTAACTACCGGGGCCCCGGTAGGTTTGGTCATTCCCAATGTGGATATCGAAGATATTCATATGGATCAGTATCGCAGTTATAAGGATGTGGTCCGGCCCGGTCATGCCGAATATACCTTTTTCAAAAAATACGGCGACTATGCCGATTGGGTAGGGGCGGGTCGCGCTTCGGGCCGGGAAACCGCTGCGCGAGTCGGTGGAGGGGCAATCGCCCAAGCGGTTTTGGATACCTTTGGAATCGATGTAATCGGTTTTGTCACCGAATCCCACGGGATTAAAGCCGGGCCAATCAGTTATGAACAGGCCAAGGCCAATTATCGGAAGAATGAATTAAACTGTCCGGATCTGGAGAAGGCCGAGGAGATGATTGCCGATATTATTAAGGTAAAGGAAGAGGGAGATACTTGCGGCGGAGTGGTGGAAATCATCGCCAAAGGCGTTCCGTCCGGCCTCGGGGAACCGGTCTTTGATAAGCTGAATGCTACAATTGCCCATGGTATTATGTCCATTGGAGCGATCAAAGGATTGGAGTTTGGGGCCGGTTTTAATCATGCGGAGCTGAAAGGCTCGGAATCAAATGATGAACCCTATTTTGATTCAGCTTCGGGCAGAGTCAGATTTAAGACCAACAATTCCGGAGGATTTTTAGGCGGGATTACCAATGGGGAGGAGATCCGGATCAGAGTCGCCGTTAAAGCTACTCCCACAGTATCCGTCCCGCAGGCGACCGTAAATATGAGTAAAATGGAAAATACGATTTTAGAACCGATTACCAGAAGGGACCCTTCGTTATGTCCCCGGATCTACCCGGTTTGCGAGGCTATGGTGCGAATTGCGATTCTAGATGCTCTTTACATGGCTAAGGCATATCGGGGGGTATCCAACTTGGATCCCAAATGGGACCGGATTTAAGGAGCTTTTCATGAAAAAGCTAAACGTGGAGTTGGGCGAAGGTAGTTATTCGATTTTGATCGGCTCCGATTTGCTGGCCCAAAGTGGGGTCTTATTCGCAGCAAATGGGGTCAAAGGCCGGATTATGGTTGTCACCAATCCCACCGTGGCCCAATGGTATCTTGAGCCGTTAATGGATAGCCTACGTTCTTCCGGTTATCAAGCGGAAGCGTTTTTAATACCGGATGGCGAAGAATATAAATCTTTAGAGCAGGCTAACCGAATCTATGATCAACTGGTTAAGGGAAAATACGACCGTAAATCGGTTTTGGTAGCTTTGGGAGGAGGAGTCATCGGCGATCTGACCGGTTTTGTGGCTGCGACCTACATGCGGGGAATCCGGTTCATTCAGGTCCCGACTACCCTGTTGGCCCAAGTTGACTCGAGTATTGGCGGAAAAACTGCGGTTAATCATCCTCAGGGCAAAAATTTAATCGGTGTCTTTTACCAACCTTCTTTAGTAGTGAGCGATGTGGCGACCTTCGGGACTTTGCCGGACCGGGAGTTTAGCTCGGGAATGGTGGAAGTGATTAAACACGGAGTAATTCTGGATCCTGAATACTTTAAGATGCTGCTGAATGAATTACCGGCGCTTAAAACCCGGAAACCGGAGTTAATGACGGAGATTGTCGAAGGTTCTTGCCGGATTAAAGCCCGGATAGTCCAGGAGGATGAGAAAGAAACCGGGTTACGAGGGATTTTAAACTTCGGCCATACCATAGGACACGCTCTTGAAAGCATTACCGATTACCAATATTATAAACACGGTGAAGCGGTGGCCGTAGGAATCTTGGCCGCGCTTAAAATCGCAATCCGTAATGATACTTTACAAGATAGCGGTTTGGAACAATCTTTGGCTTTTTTATTTGGCGCTTTAGATCTGCCTACGGCAATACCGGGGTTGAATGTGGCGGAGATTATCTCCTTGTTGTATTTGGATAAAAAAGTGGAGTACGGGAAGGTCCGTTGGGTGTTGCCTGAAAGATTGGGGCAGGTTACCATTTCCAACGAAATACCGGGGGAAACGGTTAAGGATACTCTATTGGAGTTGGGGGGAGTCTAAAGATGAATAATATTTTGACCCTTCATGGTCCGAACTTGAATTGGCTTGGTAAAAGAGAACCGGAGGTTTACGGTTCCGGGACATTGGAAGAGTTGGACCGGTTGCTGGAAGTCACTGCCGGAGAGTTAGGGATTGAAATAAAAATTTTTCAGAGCAATCACGAGGGGGCTTTGATCGACCGGATTTATCAGGAAGCCTCTTGGGCGGAGGGGATTTTGATCAACCCCGGAGCTTTTACCCACTATAGTTACGCTTTGCGAGACGCTTTGGCCGGGGTGGGGCTACCCGTAGTGGAGGTCCACCTCAGTAACATCCATCAACGGGAAGAGTTCCGGCATCAATCGGTAATCGCCCCTATCGCCGCCGGACAGATAATGGGATTCGGTTTTGAGAGTTACTTATTGGGTCTACGGGCGTTGAAGAAGTTGTTGTGATAATCGTTCATCCGGGCGCATTAAAAGATGAAAATAAGCTATTAACTCAGTGTCTATGCGCCTTTGTGGCTAAATCATTATTGGCCACAGAGACACTGAGACACTGAGAAATCATTTTTTCGATAACCTTTTCTAGATTGGAGCCGAATTAATGTCGCGCTTGGAAAACTTAAGAACTCGATTACGGGAGCGGGAACTTGAGGGCGTCTTAATCTCCAACGGGGAGAACCGGCGTTATTTAAGTGATTTTACCGGTTCCTCGGGGGTATTGGTTATTGGGATTGAGGAAGCTTTTTTAGTTACCGATTTTCGTTATTGGGAACAGGCTGCTTTGGAAAGCAAAGGGTTTGAAATTTTTAAGCAAGGCCCCCAACTCTGGGCTAGTATCAGGGAGTTGCTTCAAAAATTGAACTGGGAGCGGATCGGCTTTGAAGCTGGAACTCTCACTGTTGAAGAGTTTCAAAAACTAGAGGATGGTATCAATCCGAAGGTATCCCTGACGCCGGTAACGGATTTGGTGGAGCAGTTACGCCGGGTTAAGGAAGCCCGTGAGGTGGAATTAATAGCGCGGGCTGCGGCGATTACTGATATTGCTTGGGAGAAAGCAGTCGCCCGGATTGGACCCGGAGTTAAAGAACGGGATCTGGCTCTAGAGTTTGACTATCAGTTGCGCTTGAACGGCGCCGAAGGAAACGCGTTCCCGACTATTGTGGCTTTTGGACCAAGGGCTGCTCTACCCCATGCCGCGCCGGGCGGTAAGGAAATCAGGAACGGAGATTTTGTATTGCTTGATGGCGGAGCTTTATATGAAGGGTATTGTGCCGATATGACTCGGACGGTGGTGTTTGGTAAGGCCGATCCGGAGCAGCGGCGGATTTATGAGTTAGTACTCAAAGCCCAACTGGAAGCTTTGGAATATATACGGGCGGGTTTGACTGGCCGAGAAATTGATTGTAAAGCCCGGGAAGTGATTTCTCAAGCCGGCTATGGCGAAAATTTCGGGCATGGATTAGGCCATAGCGTGGGTTTGCATATTCACGAAAATCCAAGACTATCGCCCCATGAATCAGGACCAATTCCCCAAGGAGCAGTGGTTACGGTTGAACCGGGGATTTACCTTCCCAATTGGGGCGGGGTCAGGATCGAAGATTTGGTGGTGGTTGAGGAAAAGGGGATCCATAACTTGACGGGTTCGCCGAAGGATAGGTTATTGGAGCTTTGAGAGTGGTGAGAATATGCTACCCCAATTGCGCCTAAAATTAACTCGACAAGGGACAGGCTGTATGATAGAATATTTTTGGTCCTTAAAATGGTAGTTTGAGTTTAGAGAATATACATACGGTGTTTTGTTTCTAAGGAGGATAAATTATGGCGATTTCGGTAACTGATTTTAAGACTGGTTTAACGGTGGAGATTGACGGTCAACTATTTCAGGTCATCGACTTTATGCACGTAAAGCCCGGAAAAGGAGCGGCTTTTGTCCGTTCCAAGCTCCGCAACATTCGGACCGGCTCAACGATTGAGCGTACCTTTAACTCCAATGAAAAAGTGGAACCGGCTCGGATTGAAACCCGCGATATGCAGTATTTATACAAGAGTGAAGCTGATTATGTATTTATGGATATGGAGAGTTATGAGCAGTTGACCATTGAAGAAGTGAAGATGGGCGACGCTCCTAAATACTTAAAAGAGAATATGGAAGTAGCGATTCAAATGTATCAAAATGAGATCCTCGGTGTGCAACTGCCGAACACCGTTGAGTTGGAAGTTGTTGAGACTGACCCTAACTTTAAGGGAGACACCGCTACCGGTGGCACCAAACCGGCTACCCTCGAGACCGGCGCTGTGGTTAACGTGCCTTTCTTTGTTGAGAATGGGGATGTGCTTCAAGTGGACACCAGGACTAATCAGTATTTGAAGCGGGTTAATAAGTAGGAGATAGGAGTCAGGAGTGATGGTGGGTTCGAGGAAGTGAATTAAAGATTGGACGGACTGCTTTTTGAGGCGGTTCGTTTTTTTTGTTTATTCATTTTTATATTTCTGCCTTATAAACTCCACAAAATCAGCTATTTCTTTTTTTGCTGATTCCGAAAGGTCCGAGAATTTATTTTCATCAACAAGGTCCTCAGCGTTTCTTCCTAACAGATAATCGATGGAAACTTGGAAATAATCCGCCAATTGTATTATAAGGTCAATATTCAAACGGCGTCTGCCTTTTTCCAAGTCATAATAATGTTGAGGGGAGACTCTTAAATATTCAGCTAACTAAGCCGCTGAAAATGGCGGTTTTTTGATTGGTTATGTTTTAGTTGTAGGTTTTCGGCAGGAAATAACGGAAAAAGGTGGAATTAAAATGTATATGACTGGATAAAGAAGGTATCAAATTGACAAAAGATCGGACCGGTCGAAGTGTTATAGTTCGGATCTGGACGATTTATACTTTAATTAAAAATAGACAATACCCCGACTGCCGTAAGCTTGCCGTGAAACTGGAAGTGAGTCCCCGGACGATTGAAAGGGACATTGAACTGTTGCGCGACCGGATGCAAGCGCCCCTCGAGTATGACCGGCTCCGTCGGGGTTATTATTTTACTAAGGATTTTTCCATGCCCACACCTAATTTGACCGAGGGTGAGATTATCTCTTTGTTTTTAGGGCTAAAGCTCATGTCGCAGGTGGAAGGGTTAACTTACAAGACGGAACTGGGTTCCCTCCGGGAGAAGTTGGAATGTTTGCTTGGTTCCGATGGGAAGCTTTCCGGCCCGCAGTTGGAGGAGTTCATTTCTTTCGATATTGAGCCGCTCCGGGGCGAGGACCGGCGGGTGGCCGAGCATCTCTCCGGGCTGCGCCGGGCGGCGCGGGAATGTTTGCAGGTGAGAATGTTTTATCAATCAATTTCGACGGAAACCAGTATGAAGCGGGTAGTTCATCCTTATCACTTACGGTTTTATGATGGGGCTTGGTATTTAATCGGTTTTTGTTCCTTCCGAAATGAGGTACGGATCTTCGCGGTGGACCGGATTCGGGACTTGGAGGTCTTGACGGAAAAATTTGATTATCCGGCGGATTTTAATATTGAGAAGTATCTGGAAGGGGTTTGGGGAATTATGCGGGGCCAACCATTCCAGGCGGCCATTAGGTTCGATTCGTTTCAGGCCCGTTGGATCAGAGAAAGGACGCTCCGGGATGGGGAGAATCTGGAAGAATTACCCGACGGCGGAGTTGTTTTTAAAGCCGAGGTGAGCGGGTTGACGGAGATCAAACAGTGGGCGCTTTCTTTTGGTGGTCATGCGGAAGTCTTGGAGCCGGAGGAGTTGAGGGAGGAGTTCCGGCAGGAGGTTGAACGGATGCGGGAGATCTATGGGTTGGAATCAACCCCTTAGTGTCCTACTCTTTTACTTGCGGAATTTTTTTAGACCGACAGTTGGTGACGGTGGTGGATGGTATAGTGGAAGATAGGGAAACAAAAAATTGACTCACCCCGTGTGGGTTTGAGCTAACAAGTTACATTTGAAAGCCCCTCTCTACTTTGATGTAGTTTTGAATGTTGTTTCAGTAAAGAGGGGCGGCGGTGAGGATTGAGTTAATTGGAAGAAGATTGATCTAATTACGCTTTTAAAAAAGTATCGGATTGAAAGTATATATCATTATTCAAAAAATAAAGAATTTGGGAAAGAGACCGAACCGACATTTTATTTATATCGAAAAAAGGACAATTATTATCATACTGATTATGTATTTACATCATTTAATATTTTGAAACAAATTAAACAGTTTTCAATTGGGAAATATGATGAGTGGGTTAGTTATAGCGACCATATGCCACTATTTATTGATTTCTAATGAATGAACGTAAATTCATCAATATCAAAAAAAGTAAAGGAAAATTACAATGATTAATGAGTTTATCGCACATGTGAGAAAGAACGAGGATGGTTCATGGGCAAAACCACAATTATTGTCGGAACATTTGGAAAGTACCGCGCGATTTGCTGAAGTTTATGCCTCCAAGTTTGATTCCGGAAAATGGGGTAAAGTGGCTGGATTAGCCCATGACGCCGGTAAAGGAAGGTTGGTATGGCAAGAGTACATACGTAGAAAAAGCGGGTATTTTGATGAAGAAGCTCATATGGAAAATAAACCGGGGAAGATGCCGCATGCCATACATGGCGCTAAATTAGCAGAAGAATTGTTCGGCAAAGGTTTTGGCAGGTTATTGGCTTATTGCATTGCCGGACATCATGCGGGACTGCCGGACTGGTCCAGCGCGGAAGGAGCCGGGCAGTCGGCTTTAGAATTTCAGGAGAGTCAGGTCAAGGATTTAATTGAGATCGCCCCTTTTATTGCAGCTAATCTAAAAGCGTCAAAACCGGAACTGCCTCCTTGGAGGTTTGCAAATGGCTTGGATTTGTCCCTTTGGATTAGAATGATATATTCATGCTTGGTGGATGCTGATTTTTTGGATACTGAAAGTTACATGGATGAGAACAAAGCTGAAGGTAGAGGCGGTTATTGTTTAATTGTAGAACTACTTGAACGCTTTAATACATTCATTAAGAAATTGGATGATACTTCGGAGAATACACCGGTCAATAAAATCCGAAGAGAAATTCGCTTAAAGTGTGTCCGAATGGCTCAAGAACAGCAGGGTATTTTTTCACTTTCCGTGCCGACGGGTGGAGGAAAAACATTATCCACACTGGCGTTTGGGTTGGAACATGCTAAAAGGCATGATTTGGACCGGATTATCTATGTAATTCCTTATACAAGTATTATCGAACAAAACGCTGATGTGTTTCGTGCTGCAGTTGGCGCTGACCAAGTTGTGGAACATCATTCAAGTTTGGATGAGGATGATTTAACCCCAAAATCCCGCCTTGCAACGGAAAACTGGGATGCGTCGGTTATCGTCACAACTTCGGTGCAATTTTTTGAATCGTTGTTTGCGGCTAAATCCAGCCGTTGCCGCAAGCTCCATAATATTGTCAATTCAGTGGTTATTTTGGATGAAGCCCAATTGGTCCCGGTGGATTATTTAGCCCCGATCCTTGAAACAATGCAACTATTGGTGGAACATTATCATGTTAGTTTTGTGATTTCAACCGCGACCCAACCGGCGTTTGGAAAGCGAATGGTTGACGGAATACCGTTTAAAGGGCTTGAAAATATCAGAGAGATAATGGGCGATAGGGATGATGTCAGAGAACTCTATAACTCATTAAAACGTGTTCGGGTTGAACTTCCGGAAGATCCTAACATAACATCGAGTTGGGAAGAAATAGCTGATGAGTTAGTTAATTATGAACAAGTCTTGTGTGTTGTCTCGGATCGTAAGAGTTGTCGGGAATTACATAAGATGATGCCGGAAGGAACTTTTCATTTATCGGCTTTGATGTGCGGTCAACATCGGAGCGAGGTGATTGCAAAAATTAAGCAAAAACTTAAAAATAAAGAGCCGGTACGGGTCATTAGTACCCAGTTAGTCGAAGCAGGGGTGGATTTTGATTTTCCAGTGGTTTATCGGGCGCTTGCAGGTTTGGACTCGATTGCGCAAGCGGCGGGGCGTTGCAATAGGGAAGGTAGATTGCCGGAACCGGGAAAAGTTGTTGTCTTTAATGCTCCTAAAAAAGCGCCGTTAGGTATTCTTCGAAAGGCGGCGGATACTACTTACGGTATTTTTGCGTCCAAACCCCAGGACCCTTTGGATAATGACTTATTTGAAAGCTATTTTTTCGAATTATATTGGAAAGCTAATTCATTGGACTCTAAAGGGATTGTAAATTTATTAAGTCCTGACCGGCAGGAGTGCGGTATTAACTTTAGAACGGCGGCGCAAAAATTTCGGATCATTGACGATTCCAAGCAAAAGACAATTATTGTTCAGTACGGTGAAAGCGGTAACTTGATTGATTTGTTAAAATCCCAGGGACCGGAACGATGGTTAATGCGGAAACTGCAAAGATATACGGTAAATGTTTATAATAACGAGTTTGATCTGCTACAGCAACAAGGTTTAATTGATGAAGCGCATCCTAACATTTTTGTGCTTAGAAGCAATGAAGGATATTCGGAAAGTACAGGGTTACTTGTGGGAGAGACGGAAAACGATCCGGGAAGATTTATTATTTAGAAAGGAGATGAGGCAGTTGCACGACTGGTGTTTGGAAGTATGGGGCGACTATGCTTGTTTTACCAGACCGGAAATGAAAGTGGAACGGGTAAGTTACGATGTAATGACTCCATCGGCAGCTAGGGCGATCTTTGAGGCAATTTTGTGGAAGCCCGCCATTCGGTGGAATGTTACGAAAATTGAGGTGCTTAATCCGATTAGATGGATTTCCGTCCGCCGTAATGAGGTAGGTAAAACAATCGCGCCCCCCACTACAAAACAACTATCAGGCGCGGTTGGCGCTCCAATGGGGATTTTCATAGAAGATGAACGCCAACAACGCGCGGGTTTATTTTTAAGGGATGTCAGGTATCGTATTCATGGATATTTTGACTTTATCCCTCCTGAAAAGAGAAAAGCAAACCATTCTACTTCACCTGAATATTGGGCGGATATTCAAGAACGAAGTGAAATGGTTAGACTTGATGAAACCGAGGCCAAATATGCGGCAATGTTTGAACGGCGGTCAAAGAAAGGTCAATGCTTCCATCGCCCCTACTTAGGGTGTCGAGAATTTGCCTGTGATTTCTACTTGGTCAATCCGAGGGAGGAACCGTCGGAACCGATTAATGAAACGCGGGACTTGGGATTCATGTTATATGATCTGGATTTCGAACAGGACAAAGATAACCCGTCGCCATTGTTCTTTCGGGCAAAGCTCGAAAAGGGTACTGTAAATACGAACCGCCGGGAAGTGGAGGTGCGGGGATGATCTTGCAAGCTCTGAAGGAGTATTATGACAGGAAAGCAGCTGATCCGGATAGCGATATTGCGCCGGAAGGGTGGGAGAGAAAAGAAATCCCTTTTATCATTGTTTTAGATCATGACGGAAATCTGATTCAAATTGAAGATACCAGAGAAAGTGAAGGAAAGAAGAAGAGGGCCAAAACTTTTCTTGTACCCCAGGCAGTAAAAAAGACATCGGGAATTGCCGCTAATCTTCTTTGGGATGTTGCCGGATATGTATTTGGGGTTGACAATAAAGGTAACCGAGAACGCGCGCTTAATCAGAAAAAAGCATTTATTAATCGATTAACCAATGAACTAGGAGATATAAAGGTTGTTCAAACGATTGTAAATTTTCTTAACAATGTTACAGAAGACAGGTTATTAAAAGAGAGTTGTTGGGAAGAAATTGTAGAAACAAACCCGAACCTGTCATTCCGTATGAATACGGATTCTCATTTAGTTTGTCAAGATCCGGATGTAATATCTAAAATTTCACTAAATGCCAAGAATACAGTTGATGATAATGTAGGTGTTTGTTTGATGACAGGAAAGAATGCAAAAATTAAGGTCCTCCACACATCGATAAAAGGAGTCTACGGCGCTCAATCTGCGGGAGCAAATATTGTTTCATTTAATTTGGATGCTTTCAAATCATATGGTAAAGTACAAGGCCTTAATGCTCCTGTTGGCACCGAGGCAGAGTTTTCTTATACTACGGCGCTCAATACTCTTCTTGGGAAAGATTCAAAGCAACGACTTTCCATAGGGGATGCATCAACGGTGTTCTGGTCCGAAAAGCAAACATCTTTTGAATCGGATTTCTCTTTCTTTTTCAAGGAACCTGATAAAGATAACCCCGATGCCGGCACGGAACGTGTAAAAGCGCTTTTTGAATCGGTTAACAGCGGCGCATATAGGGATGATGATAGTAATACCCGTTTCTATATCTTAGGCCTTTCCCCAAACGCAGCCCGAATCGCAATTCGATTTTGGCACTTTGGAACAATTAGCGAATATGCAACACGTATTAGGCAATATTTCGAAGATTTTTCGATTATTAAACCGCCCAAAGAGCCGAAATACTATTCAATTTGGCGCATCTTAGTGAATATTGCCACTCAAGATAAGAGCGAAAATATTCCTCCTAATTTAGCCGGTGAATTTATGAGGTCAATTTTGGATGGGGCGCCTTACCCGGCTACATTACTCCAAGCTGCGCTGCGGAGGATTCGTAGCGATACGGTAAATAGAGTCAAACCAGTCCGCGCAGCTTTGATAAAAGCATACTTAAACCGTTATTATCGGTTTTATCCTAATCAAAATATAAAGGAGGTTAAGATGGAATTGGATGTATCTCAACCATCAATCGGTTATCAACTTGGAAGATTATTCGCCACGCTTGAAAAGATTCAAGAAGAAGCAAATCCGGGAATTAACGCTACGATTCGGGAACGTTTTTATGGCGCTGCATGCACAACACCGGTAACTGTCTTTACTAATTTACTTCGATTAAAAAATCATCACCTGGCCAAGATGGATAATAGAGGTAGAGTAGTGAACTTTGAACGGTTGTTAGGGGAAATAATGGGTAATTTAAATGATTTTCCTGCTCATCTTGATTTACACGAACAAGGACGTTTTGCAATCGGCTATTATCATCAAAGGCAAGCTTTTTTT
>Ga0123334_1004374_pt1 | contig 14443 bp, 11 predicted proteins | sample BiotimSIPDNA_FD_89706 | JGI IMG/M metagenome (GOLD analysis project Ga0123334, IMG submission 89706) | Anaerobic biogas reactor microbial communites from Washington, USA - Biogas_R1 time_0 SIP DNA | ecosystem: Engineered > Bioreactor > Anaerobic > Unclassified | place: Washington, USA... | reverse complement strand
TATTCTTATTTGTTGATCTTCTGAACTTTATCATAACGGAATATTTGAATGCTTCTTCGGTGGATTTGTATCACGCTTGTTTACCATCGATTCGAGGGCGCGAATAATGCGGTATCTCGTGTTGCGGGGTTCTATCACTTCGTCGATATATCCATATTTTGCGGCAACATACGGGTTGGCAAATTGGCTTCGGTAATTTTCTTCCTGCTCTACAACAAAAGCTGCCTTTTCTTCTGAGTTTTCAATTTTCTTGATTTCCTTGCTCATTAACACTTCGATGGCTCCTTTGGGTCCCATAACAGCAATTTCGGCAGTTGGCCAAGCGTAGTTTACATCGCCGCGCAAGTGCTTCGAGCTCATAACGCAGTATGCTCCACCGTAGGCTTTGCGTAGGATTACAGTAATTTTGGGAACAGTAGCTTCACCGTATGCAAACAGCAATTTTGCCCCGTGAATGATGATTCCGTTATATTCCTGATTAGTCCCGGGCAGGAAGCCAGGAACATCTTCGAGGGTTACCAATGGAATGTTGAAAGCATCGCAGAAGCGTACAAAGCGGGCTCCCTTGCGCGATGAATTATTGTCGAGAACTCCGGCCAGATATTTCGGGTTGTTGGCTACAATGCCCACTACACGGCCATTGAAACGGGCAAAACCAACTACAATATTGGGTGCATACGCTTCATGTACTTCAAAAAATTCCCGGTTGTCGACAATGTCGTGAATTACATCTTTTACATCGTATGGTTTGTTTGGATTGTCAGGAATTATGGTGTTCAGCCGGTCTTCCATGCGGTGGATGCTGTCGTTACATTCAACCATGGGAGCCTCTTCCATATTGTTTGAAGGCAGGTAGCTGAAAAGCTTGCGGATTTTCATCAGACCTTCTTGCTCTGTTTCTGAGGTGAAATGGGCTACACTCGATTTTGTAGCGTGTACTTGTGCCCCGCCTAACTGGTCTTGAGTTACGTCTTCGCCGGTAACAGATTTTACCACTTTGGGTCCCGTAAGGAACATGTAACTGCTTTGTTTCGACATGAGTATGAAATCGGTGAGGGCAGGAGAGTAAACAGCTCCACCGGCGCAAGGACCAAAAATAGCTGATATTTGAGGAATTACCCCTGATGCCATAATGTTGCGCTGAAAAATTTCGGCATAACCCGCAAGACTGTTAACGCCTTCCTGTATTCGGGCTCCACCCGAGTCGTTGATGCCAATTACCGGAGCGCCAACCTTCATGGCAATGTCCATAATTTTACAAATTTTCTTGGCAAACGATTCTGATAATGAACCTCCGAAAATGGTAAAATCTTGGGCAAAAACATAAACGGTTCGGCCGTCAATGGTTCCATACCCGGTAACAACCCCATCCGAAAGGTACGATTCATTCTCTAACCCGAAGTTGGTGCACCGGTGGGTTACAAACATGTCAAATTCTTCAAAACTGCCTTCGTCTAAAAGCAAATTGATCCGTTCACGTGCAGTCAGTTTGTTCTGGCTGTGTTGTTTATCAATTCGTTTTTGTCCACCTCCCATGCGGGCTTGTGTTCTTAGGTCAAGTAATTCTTTTACTTTTTCCTCCATTGTCATGATAAAAGTATTTTTAGATTATTTTTTTATTGATTTCAAAATTGGATTGAAAAGCTTGTAGACACATGGTTTCCATGCTTATGTTTTGATTTGATAGAGGTTGTTGAAACTGTACGGGTGGAGATAACTTTTTACTACTCGTGTCCAATTTGTTTCGGGCAGGGTTATCGATTGGGCAAGATTAAAACGGTTCAATCTTTTATGGTCGATAAGTAAAGTGTTCATCTTGAATAAAATCTATGTAAATCAATAAATCATCTCAAGACAAACCATGGGTGCTTTGTGAAAAGCTGGTTTGTTCGTTTGTTTAACTTCTGCTAAGGTTTTTTACCAAAAATTAAGCCCCAAACATAGCAATTTTATACTTAGGGTGAAACAGAAAACTGTTTAAAATCTAGGAAGTTGCCTTGTTTATAACCATTAAAAACAAATTGATCGATTTGATATATAATGATTTGATATATAATAGAATGGAGCAAAAAAAAGGCGCAATTATTGCGCCTTTTTTTTATTTTATACATACTATATTACGAAAGAAAACTAAGAAGTATACCAGCAGCAACTGCTGACCCAATAACTCCGGCTACGTTTGGTCCCATAGCATGCATTAAAAGGTGATTTGTCCTGTCGTATTCAAGCCCTACAACTTGAGAAACGCGGGCACTATGTGGCACTGCTGAAACTCCTGCATTTCCGATGAGTGGATTGATTTTATTTCCTTCCTTAAGAAATAAGTTGAAAATTTTCACAAAGATTACGCCTCCAAATGTTGCTATTGCAAATGAAAGAGCCCCTAAGAAAAAGATACCCACCGATTTCCATGTAAGAAATGTAGTGGCTTGGGTCGAAGCCCCAACGGTAAGACCAATCAAAATAGTAACGATATCAATCATTGGGCCTTTGGCAGTATCTGCAAGTCGGCGGGTTACTCCACTTTCCTTCAGAAGATTTCCAAAGAACAACATGCCAAGCAAAGGAATTGCACTAGGAACGATAGATGTTGTAAAAATCATACCAGCGATGGCAAAAATTATTTTTTCTTTTTTAGACACAACGCGTGGTGGTTTCATCCTAATTGTTCGTTCCTTTTTTGAGGTTAGCAACCGCATAATAGGTGGTTGAATAACTGGTACCATGGCCATGTACGAATATGCTGAAATGGCAATAGCTCCAAGCAAATCAGGAGAAAGCTTAGATGTTAGGAAGATAGCGGTTGGCCCATCGGCACCACCAATAATTCCAATGGCCCCCGCTTCGTTTGGGGTAAAACCTAAGGCTAACGCCAAGCAATATGCACCAAAAATTCCGAGTTGGGCTGCTGCTCCAACCAACATTAATTTTGGGTTAGAAATTAGTGCCGAGAAGTCAGTCATTGCCCCAATTCCAAGGAAAATGAGCGGAGGATATACTCCATACCTGACACCGAAATAAAGATAGTTAAGAACGCTACCCTCTTCATAGATCCCAATTTCGAAACCAGGTGCAAAGGCAATGTTACCAATTAGTATACCAAACCCAATTGGAACCAACAACATGGGTTCAAATTCTTTAGCAATGGCAAGATATATAAATAGTAAGCCAAAGCAAATCATGATTAGGTGACCTACTGTGAAGTTGGCAAATGCAGTAAAGTGAATAAACTGCGATATGTTTTCACCTATAAAACTGAAAAATTCTGCCATGTTTTATTCTCCTATTATTAGCAAAACATCACCTTCCATAACATTGTCGCCTTTTTGCTTTTCAATAGAAATTATGGTTCCTGTTTTGTCTGCTTCAATATTATTCTCCATTTTCATTGCTTCCAGCAACATAACTTTTTGCCCAATTTTGACTTTGTCCCCAACTTTCACATTTATGTCGAGTATAACTCCTGGAAGTGGTGATTTAATCGTACCTGCTCCTTTTGGAGCGCTTGGGCTACTCGTTTTTGCAATAGATGGCTGAATATCGGTAGAAGGTGCAACAGCAGAGCGAACAATTTTAGGTGTCTTGACTGGCTTCAACTCTTTGTCAACTTCAACTTTGTATTGCGTACCATTTATTTCTATTTCTGCAATATTACCCTCAACATTGAGTATTTCGGTTTCATATTGATTCCCGTTTATGGTAAATTTGAATTTTTTCATTGTAATTAAATTTAACGCGGATTCTTTCTTAATGTATAAATCTTTGAACTCCATGGAGAGTAATTTCGTGATACCTTTTGAATGGTAAGCACGGTATTTTCATGGTCGTGAAGTTCGTTATAATAGAGAAACAATGACATGGCGATTGCTGCATTTACTTCTCCTGAAAGCTCTTCAGCATTTGCTACAACTTTAGCCTCTATTGATTCTGTTTTTTGATTTTTTTTGAGGCTTTTTGAAGACATTCTTCCAAGAAATTTAAATGCAATGAACAATATCACCAATGAAAAAAAGACAAAAGCCATTGAGGTAATTGCCATGCCTATACCTGTTGGGTCCATTTTAACAAATTCTTCACCGGCTGATGCTTTTTTTGAATAGTCATTGTTTGAAGCCGGAGTAATATGGTCTAAAAAGCCCCATTCACGTGTTTCGTTATTGATTACTCCAAATGAAACGTCTGCTTTTTGAGGCGTAGTAATTTCTAATTTATCAATCATATTTTTACCACTGGCATCAAAAAGCGCAATAACGTTAGCTCCTTTCAATTCGAAATTCAGGTGTTTAATTCCCCGTGTTGGTTTGTTATCTGCCCAGAACAAGATGTAACACTGCGATGGGATCTTTGTAATCGGATCGCCTGCCGGAATCCAATATTTAGTTGGATTACTCAAGTCGTCAGTCAGGTAACAACCTCCAATATCGACAGTATTATGTGCAGAGTTAAATATTTCAATCCATGAACTGTGCATACCGAAATCGTCGATATTGCTCGAATCGTTTATGACTAATATTTCATTAAACTTCAGATCCGATGCATTTTGTCCATTTGTTGGTTTAATCGCGATAACGATCATTATTGTTACGATAAACCAAGAAAGTAGATATTTACGTTTTAAATGCATAACAATCTTTTATAAAGGTATGTTCGTATGTTTCTTCGGTGGCATCGTATCTTTCTTTGTCGCCAGTGCTTGCAATGCCCTGATGACCCTGAACCGTGTATTCCGTGGTTCAATTACATCGTCGATATAGCCATATTGCGCGGCCACATAAGGGTTTGCAAATTTGTCTTTGTATTCATCTTCAGCCTCAGTAATAAATTTCGATCGTTCTTCTTCGTTTTCAATCGATTTAATGTTTTTATGCTGAAGTACTTCAATGGCTCCTTTGGGACCCATAACTGCAATTTCGCCGGTTGGCCATGAGTAGTTGATGTCGCCACGAAGATGTTTCGAACTCATAACGCAATATGCACCTCCATACGATTTGCGAAGGATTACAGTTACTTTGGGTACTGTTGCTTCGCCGTAGGCAAATAATAATTTCGCTCCGTGAGAAATAATTGCACCATATTCCTGTGCAGTACCGGGTAAGAAGCCGGGAACGTCGACCAAGGTTACAATGGGAATGTTAAATGCATCACAGAAACGGACAAAACGGGCAGCCTTGCGCGAGGCATTGATATCGAGAACCCCTGCAAGGTAATTGGGCTGATTAGCGACTATTCCGGTTGAAATGCCATTGAAATGTGCAAATCCGGTGATGATGTTGGGCGCAAAGTTGCGTTGTACTTCTAAAAATTCGTTGTAATCAACGATAGAATGGATAACATCTTTTACGTCGTAGGGTTTATTCGGATTGTCGGGAATTATTTCATTCAAAAAATCATCGAGACGATCGATTGGGTCGTCGCATTCTGCCAATGGCGCATCTTCAAGGTTATTTTGTGGAAGATAGCTTAACAATTTGCGAATAAGTAATATTCCTTCCCGTTCGTCTTCAGCGATGAAATGCGAAACCCCAGATTTCGATCCATGTACTGAAGCTCCACCAAGCTGTTCGTCGGTGACTACTTCACCGGTAACGGTTTTTACAACTTTGGGACCAGTGAGGAACATGTAGCTGGTATCTTTGCTCATTACAATAAAGTCGGTCAACGCTGGAGAGTATACAGCTCCGCCTGCACATGGGCCGAATATGGCTGAAATTTGTGGTATTACCCCGGAGGCCATGATATTACGCTCAAAAATTTCGGCATAACCGGCCAATGCAGTAACCCCTTCCTGAATTCGGGCACCGCCCGAGTCGTTGATACCAATTACAGGTGCACCAACTTTAAGGGCCATATCCATAACTTTGCAAATTTTTTGAGCAAATGTTTCAGATAATGAGCCTCCGAATACAGTGAAGTCTTGTGCAAAAACATACACAACACGGCCATCAATGGTGCCTTGTCCTGTGACTACTCCGTCGCCGAGTGGCTTGTTTTTTTCAATACCGAAATTATCACATCGGTGGGTGATGAACATATCGTATTCTTCAAAACTTCCTTCGTCGAGCAATAGCTCGATCCGTTCACGGGCTGTAAGCTTACCTTTCTCGTGTTGAGCTGCTATGCGTTTCTCTCCACCGCCCATTTTTGCCTGAACGCGTCGCTCAATCAGGTTCTTTATTTTATCCTGGTTATTCATTGCATGCATTTATTTTGAACAGAACTCAGTCAATACACCTAAGGTTGATTTTGGGTGAAGGAATCCAATGTTCAATCCTTCAGCTCCTTTTCTCCCAGCTTTGTCAATAAGTTGAACCCCGTTCGACTCGGCTTCTTTTAAGGCTTCGTTTACTTCGCTTACGGCAAAGGCAATGTGATGAACACCTTGTCCCTTTTTTTCAATGAATTTACCAATTGGTCCTTCCGGGTCGGTCGATTCAAGCAGTTCAATTTTTGTTTCCCCTACTTTGAAAAAAGCGGTTTTTACTTTCTGGTCAGTAACTTCTTCAATGGCATAGCAGCTGAGTCCTAATACTTTTTCGTAATAGGTAATTGCTTCTTCAAGATTGGAAACGGCTATTCCAATGTGTTCAATATGTGTAATACTCATTAGTTAAAATTTATTGGATTAATATCTTTTTGTATATCTGTTTACCATTAACATGTATGTTTTTTTGTGTGGCACAAAAGTAGATCAATTAAAACATATAAACGAATTATTCGAAAGTTTTTTCGGTGTTCTTTTTGATTAACTTGTTAATATATTGTTTGTTATTGAAGAATTTGGTCATAATAAAAGCTACAAAAAAAGGCAGGTGAACCTGCCTTTATGTTAGAAATTTTTAACAAACCTGAAGTGTGGGCCAAACCGTTCGAAGGCTGCTTGTTCAAGTGCTTCGCGATGATCAGGATGTGCAATTGAGATAATCAGTTTTGCACGTTCCTGAAGTGTTTTTCCATAAAGGTTTACTGAACCGTGTTCAGTTACAAACCAGTGGATATGGTTGCGCGTGGTAACAACGCCTGCTCCCGACATGAGCACAGGTGAAATTTTGCTAATCCCTTTATTGGTAACAGATGGCATGGCAATAATGGCTTTTCCGCCTTTAGAACGCGAGGCTCCGTATACGAAGTCAACCTGGCCGCCAACGCCCGAGAAATGTTTAATTCCTAGTGAATCGGCATTAACTTGACCAGTTAGGTCGACAGAAAGGGCAGAATTGATTGCAGTTACTTGCGGGTTCTTTGCAATGATGAATGGGTCGTTGGTATAACCAACATCCATCATCGCAACTTGGGGGTTATTATGAATAAAGTCGTATACTTTTTGTGATCCCATCAGGAAGGTTGAAACCATTTTGCCTTTGTCGATGGCTTTGTTGGCTCCGTTGATTACACCGCTTTCTACCAGTGGTAAAACACCATCGGCAAACATCTCGGTATGGATACCAAGGTTTTTGTGGTTTCCTAATTGAGCCAATACGGCATTGGGTATTGCGCCGATTCCCATCTGCAAACATGCTCCGTCTTCAATCAGTTCGGCACAGTGAATACCAATGGCTGTTTCAATTTCATCGGGTTCAGTGAAGTGGGCTGGCATTAGCGGAGTATTGTCTTCAACAAAAAGGTCGATCATGCTCATCGGGATAAGTGCATCGCCCAAGGCTCTTGGAACATTAGGGTTCACTACCGCGATTACATGCTCGGCAGTTTCTACGGCTGCGAGGGTTGCGTCAACCGAGGTGCCAAGCGATACATACCCATGCTCGTCGGGTGGACAAACCTGTATCATGGCTACGTTACATGGAAGGTAACCATCGCGGTAGAGACGTTGTGTTTCGCTCAGGAATACTGGAATGTAGTCGGAATATCCGCTTTGTACCGACTTGCGGACATTGCCCCCAACGAAAAAGGCATCGTGCTGAAAGATTCCTTCGAATTCTGCTTCGGTGTAAGGCGCCGGCCCTTCGGTATGAAGGTGATGAATATGAACATTTTCAAATTCACGGGCACGGCCTCTTTCGCACATGGCGTTGATTAAACACTGTGGTGCACTTGCAACGCTGCTTAGGTGAACGTGATCGTTGCTTTTTATAACTTTTACTGCTTCTGCAGCACTAACAAATTTTATTGGATTCATATTTCTGATTTTTCTTCTTTTCCAAAAAAACAGCGCAAATATACCATTTGTTATATGCTGGCAAAGTTTAAAATGTGAATTATTATACTATTTAATCGAACCTTCAAAAAAAATTAACATTAAATTTTTCTGCGTAGAGGGTTATCTTGATGTTTGGCTAAGTTATTGTTTTGTAGTATTTTACATTTATTGCTGATTTTTCAGCAGGGTTTCGATCTTTGTTAGTTGATCTTTTGCATAACTATCGTTGGGGTTTAATGCCAAGGCTTGTTTGTAATAATTTCGGGCTACTCCATAATTTTTGTTCTTAAATTCTTGATTTCCAAGTTGAATATTTTTCTCAAATTCACTATCACCTGCAGCTTTTTTATCGCCTTGCAGCGCTTTTTCACTTTGCTCAAGTTTTGCACTTGCCACAGTGTTCCCTGGTTTCAGGCTTAGTGCTTTTCGATAGAAAAAACGTGCCAATGAATAATTTTTTGCACCAAATGCTTCGTTTCCCTTGGAAATGGCATCGTCGAAATCACGTTCGCTGGCACTGGAAATTGAAGAACGGAGCAATTGATCGGTGATGGACAAACGTTCCTTTGCATAGGTATCGGCTGGTTTTAGTTCCAGGGCTTTTGCGTAGTAGAATTTTGCCACGCTGATGTCGCCGGTGATAAATGATTCGTCGGCTTTTTTGATGAATTCAGCAAATTTCGATTCGTTCACATCGCCACTTCTAAGCATCTTTTCAGTTTCGTTTACTCGTTTTGTAGCTTCATTGTCGTTGGGAATTAGCGATAATGCCCTTCTGAAATAGAAACGAGCAACGCCCCATTCCTTGGTTTTGAAAAACGATTCGCCCATTTCCATGGCTTCTTTGTAGGCTGCTTCCCGGTCTTCTTTGCTAAGATTCTGTAGGTTGGAGAAGTCGATTTGGTCTAAGTGGCTCTTGTCGGAAGTTGGAGTGCTGGTAATTTGAGCCGATAATTCATCTATTTTCCTGATTTGTGACAAAGGATATTCCTGCCCCGGAATTACTTGCAATGCACGCTGGTAAAGTGAACGGGCAGCCTGGTATGATCTTCGGTTGAACTGGTCGTCTGCCTGAGTAATAATCTGATCGTATTCTGCTTGCTTTTGCAGAAGGTTTTTTTGGCCTTCGGTTTCCCGGGACAGGATTCCTCGTATCTTGGTAATCTGATCTCTAGGATATTTTTCTTCTGGTTTTATCTTCGATGCTTTTTCATACCCGGTTATGGCTTCAGGGTATTTTTTTTGGATGAAAAGCCCATCGGCTTGCGCTATTGCTGTATTGTACTCTGCATCTATGTTTTTTTGATTCGATTGTCTTTTTATCAAAAGTTCTATCTCGGCCAACTTGTCGAGTGCATATTTTTCTTCCGGGATAAGGGCGTGGGCTTGGGTAAAGGCTTCTTTGGCCAATGCATATTCTTTTTGTTGCATGGTATTGTCGCCTTGTCTGATTAGTTTATTATATTCTTCGCCAACAAGGCGGAGTTTGGCCATGATGTCTTTTATCGATTCAATTTGTTTACGAGGGTATAATTCATACTCTTTGATGGTAAGAGCCAGTTCGTAATACTCTATCGCATCGAGGTATAGCCTTTCGGAAAGGAGCCTATCTGCTTCGGTAACCGCATCGGTATAGGCTTGGTTACGGGCATTCATGAGCCGTTTCTTTTCTGCCTCGTCGCGTTCTCTGTTGAGTTTTATGGCCAATTCTTCGTTCGAGATAATTTCGTCCAATTTCTTCAGCATCAGAAGCGAATAGCTGTTCTCTTCGATCTGCGTGACTGCTTGTGCGTACAAGTCTTTGGCTGCAAGTATGTTTTCTTTCCTTAATTCGGTATCTCCAGCCGAAATCAGTTCGTTGTAACGACTTGTTCGAGAGGCATACGTGAGTTTTCGGTGGTTGATTTCTTCCCATCCCAAGTCCTTGATTTTTTTCACTTCCTGCACACTCTGGTAATGTTTATTCTTTATGCTTTGCTCGTCGGGTTTCACGTTTAAAGCACATTCATAGGCAATTTGGGCTATGGTATATTCGCGTTCAGCAAATTTCAAATCGCCATAATTCAAATACTTTAGATAGTTATCAGAATTTGGGTTTCCAAAGTTTTTTTGTAATTGTGGAAGCATCAGTAGTTTATAAATTTGATCGACTTTGTCGCGAGGATATTTTTCTCCGGGCAAGATCATGGCGGCATCGCGGTAACTGTTCATCGATGTTTCGAGTGCTCCTTGTCTGAAATATGTATCGGCTTGGTTGATAAGTCGGTCGTAGGTGGCTTTTTTGTCGGCAATCTTCTTTTGGTCGTACAGCGCTGCTTTTTCCTTGGCATCGCTCAAGGCTTCGTTTATCATTTTTTTCAGGTCGAATTGCTCGCGGAGCATTTCAGGATCGAAAATATCGAGTTTCGGGTTGTAAGAAATGCGCGGTGGGGCTTGTTGTTCGGGACTAACCCCGGCAACCTTTTTGTAAAGTTGCAAGGCCAGTTCATAGGGTGGAAATGAACAATCGGTGTTACATACGCCGGGCGGCAGGTGGGTGTCGAATTCTATGGTTTTAGGGTAGTAATCGGTATTTACAAAGTGAAAACGGTATGTTTGATTGAGTTCTATTATTACACGAAAATTGCCGGTGCGGTTGATAACCAAATCTTGTATCCGAACACCGTTCTTGAATAGCTCGAGATGAGTACCATCAACCACCCCCTGATCGACTTTAACTTTGCCTGTTACATGAAAACTCCCTTTTGCTGGTTGAGAGAAAACATTTATACTGACAAGTAAGGCAACTATTAGACCAGTCAGGAATTTAATCATAAAATGTAAAACTACCAGTTCACTTCCGTAATCAAATTTATAATTCAATTTGCCAAAAATCAACTTTATCGCGATAAAAAAGAAAACTAGTTTGGTTCTTGTTCGGTTTGTCGTATTGCTTTCTTACTTTTTTTGTGAAATATACTTTCATGAAGAGAACGTGTGGGTTTCTTGTAAAACTTATTATCAGCGTTTTTATAGCATATTCCATGTTTTTTATGCGGATTTAATTATTGGTTTTATGTAGAGATGGAAACTTAAAGAAAAATAGAACTCAGGTTGCTTATTTTTCTGTTGGCTTTTACTGAGATAACCTTTAGTTTTACTACGTTAATTGTTTATGTATGGTAAGAAAGCCTGGATTTTTTGTTGCTGTAATTCCGCTGATTGTACTAATTCTTTTTTTAGTGTTGAATGTCTTCGTGTTCGAAGATGTACTCGATGGACCTAATCAGATTGCCTTATTGCTTGCTTCATTTGTTGCCATTGTTGTTTCGTTTTCTCTTGGTTTTAGTTGGGAAGCTATTAATCACCGGATTATGCGAACTATTGGTGCTGCAATGCCTTCGATGTTAATTCTGCTACTTATTGGTTCGTTGGCTGGCACGTGGCTTATAAGCGGCGTGGTTCCGGCTATGGTATTTTACGGACTCGAAATCCTTAATCCAAAGATTTTTCTTTTTGCTACTGTGGTAGTTTGCTGTGTTGTATCGCTGGTTACGGGAAGTTCATGGTCGACTGTGGCCACAATCGGGGTTGCATTGCTGGGTATTGGCAAAACGTTGGGATTTTCGGAGCCGATTATTGCAGGAGCCATTATTTCTGGCGCTTATTTTGGAGATAAGATGTCGCCTTTATCTGACACAACTAATCTTGCACCAGCCATGGCCGGAACCGACATTTTTACCCATATAAGATACATGACCATAACCACTGTGCCAACCTTACTAATTACGCTTGGCATATTTTTGGTTTTGGGGTTTACCTACGATTACTCTGCTGCTTCAATTGATAATAGTCTGGTTAAGAGTGCTATTTCTTCTGAATTTGTCATTTCTCCATGGTTGTTTCTAGTGCCGGTGTTGTTGTTTACAATCATTATTCTTAAAGTTCCGGCCATCCCGGCTTTGTTAATAGGCACAATGCTTGGTGGCTTATTTGCACTTTTTTTTCAGCCGTCAATAGTGGAGACAATCGCAGGAACAGACGGTTCAGTTTCGATACGTGCATACAAGGGGGTGATGCAGGCTATGTATGGCGATGTGGCTATTGTAACAGATCATGCCATGGTGAATGAATTACTACAAACTTCAGGGATGAGGGGAATGCTGAATACGGTTTGGCTTATTCTTACTGCAATGGTTTTTGGTGGGGTAATGGAAGCTGGAGGATTGCTCGAACGGATTACTGAACCGGTGCTCAGGTGGGCTAAATCAACTGGTTCCCTGGTTGCATCAACAGTATTTACCTGCATCTTTTTCAATGCCACGGCCTCCGATCAGTATATTTCAATTGTCGTTCCTGGTCGAATGTTTAAAGATTCGTTTGCACGGAAGAAACTTAAGCCCGAACTGCTTAGCCGTACCCTCGAAGATGCCGGTACAGTAACCTCAGTCCTTGTTCCATGGAATACATGCGGGGCTACTCAGGCAAAGGTACTTGGTGTTGCTACTTTCGATTATTTGCCGTATTGCTTTTTCAATCTCATCAGTCCTTTAATGTCGATATTAGTTGCATTTTTAAATATTAAAATTCGAAGAATTGAAGAACCAGAGCCAATGGATAACGCGGATAAAAGTGAAGTTTCTAATGCTAAATAGGATCAAAGTTAGTACATTTGAGACTTAACCAACGTTTGGAATTATACAATTGAAGCATATCCTGAACCAGAATTACTTCAATTTGAAAAACATAAAAAATAATACTATGATAGTAAAATTCTTGGGCGCAGCGCGCGAGGTAACGGGTAGTAAGCATTTAATTATTACTCAAAAAGATAAAAAGATATTGTTCGATTGTGGACTTTACCAAGGAAAAGGGTTGGAAACCGACTCGCTGAACCGCGACTTGGGGTTCGACCCACTGGAGATCGACCATATTATTCTTAGTCACGCACATATCGATCATTCGGGCTTGATTCCCTACATTTACAAATTGGGTTTTAGAGGATCGGTTATTTGTACCGATGCCACTCGCGACCTTTGCGCTATTATGCTCGCCGACTCGGGAGCCATTCACGAATCTGATACCATAAAATTTAATAAGAAAAGGGCACTTCAGGGGCTGCCCCCGGTTGAGCCTATTTATACACGGAAAGATGCTGTGGCCTGTATGAACCTTTTCATCGGTGTGGCATACAACCGCAAGTTCTATGTTGACGATAACATAAAAGTGAAGTTTATCAACTCCGGGCACATGTTGGGTAGCAGCGTGGTGATGCTCGAAGTAACCGAAACCGACGGGAAACGTACTATTGCCTATACTGGCGATATTGGCCGCAAGACCAATAAAATATTAATGCCGCCCAATGCGTTTCCTCAGGCCGATTATCTGATTACTGAAGCAACATATGGCGACCGGTTGCATAAAGACCTCGACGAGGCACGCGAAGATTTATTGTATACAATTCGTCACACTTGCCTTGAAAAAGGTGGAAAACTTGTTATTCCTTCGTTTAGCGTTGGACGTACACAGGAAATTGTTTTTACGCTGAACCAACTTTTTAACGATGGGCTTTTGCCTCGGATCGACATTTTTGTTGATAGCCCTCTTTCGGTCAATGCCACTGAGATTTTCAGGATGCACCCCGAGTGTTTCAACGAAGAAATTGAACAGGAAATGGAGAGCGATCCCGATCCTTTTGGCTTCGACAGGCTATATTACGTCCGTTCAGTGGAAGATTCAAAACGGATTAATGAACGTCGGGAGCCGTGCGTGATAATTTCTGCATCGGGTATGATGGAAGCCGGGCGTGTGAAGCACCATTTGGCAAATACCATCTCTAACGAACGAAATTCGATTCTTGCTGTAGGATATTGTGCTCCAACAACTTTGGGAGCTAAGATTTTACGGGGCGACAAAGAGGTCTCCATCCATGGAAATGTGTACCCTGTCAGGGCTGAGATTTTCAGGATAGACTCCTATAGTGGTCATGCCGATTATAAAGAAATGGAAGAATATATTTCTTGTCAGGACAAAGGCCAATTGAAGAAAATTTTCCTTGTACATGGCGAATTTGAAGCCCAGGAAGCATATAAAGGATACCTTGAAAAGTGCGGGTTTGACAATATCGAAATTCCTGAAAAAGGAGATTGGTCTTATTTGTAGGATAAGTAAATGAACAAAAAAAATCATTATTAACCGACTAAATTTCAAAGTCGGCATTTATCTTTGTTAACTCTCTGATATTCAATTTTTCATTTTACCTTTTATAAATTAAGCCCCCCCTTTTAACCTGAAAGCGGGAAAAGACTG
>Ga0123334_1004367_pt1 | contig 14462 bp, 19 predicted proteins | sample BiotimSIPDNA_FD_89706 | JGI IMG/M metagenome (GOLD analysis project Ga0123334, IMG submission 89706) | Anaerobic biogas reactor microbial communites from Washington, USA - Biogas_R1 time_0 SIP DNA | ecosystem: Engineered > Bioreactor > Anaerobic > Unclassified | place: Washington, USA... | reverse complement strand
CATTAGTTTTGGCGATTTTTCCGTGCCCTGATCAACAGTGATCTTTGTGTCATCGATTGCTGCAAGTCTTGCCAGATCTTCCTTCGCCCGTTTCTCATGCTCTGGCATGGCCAACAGGTTCTCATAATCCCGCTTGGTGAGCGGGCCGTTAGGGTATCCTCTCATCGTGTCACCTCATGAAATGTAGATTCAAATAACGACTACTGTGGCTCCGCGACCGCGCGGCAACCGATATCCGAATACGCAGCCGACCGCCGATAATACGCAATACGCGCCCGCGAACCGCAAGCCGTCGCATTATACCAATTACCGCCCGCAAGAACCGCTGCCTGTGCCTGGTATGTTCCTTGACCGTAATGGGAACCTCTTGTCCCGCTGATATCCTCGTAGCCGAACGCAATTGCTGCGGCATAATCCGCTCCGGCTATGTAGCTCTGCCGATCCTGAAGCCAAGTCCACCAGACTCCGGACATGTCCTCCAAGCCAATGTTTGAGACGATCCTTCTGGATGCAGTATCCACATGTCCGCCAACGGTCGTCGGATTCGCGCTCCCGTAGATATTCGTCTCTTCTGGCGTGCCACTGTGGAGCTGCGCAAACTCCCAGTCTGTCATCATCCTGGCGCCTATATTTTTCAGGTCGTCTGCGAAATCGTAGAAATTCCGAGAGACAGTCACGGCAGCTCCGAATACTGATGCGATAGATGCTCCTGTGCCGGAGAGATGGTATATCGAGGCCCACAGAGGCGCATAATTCAGGCTGTCGAAATCGGTTGGCCCTCCCCAGGCAAAACCAGGAAGGAAGCGTCCATATGGCCGGTGCTTGAGATCTTGGATAGACCGAGGGATGATATCTCCTGCCAGGTAGCCTGTGAGGGGATGGCCGGAGATCGTGCCAACATCCGCGCATTCGCAGTGGAAACACCCTATCTTGCGGCTGTCTGCTGCGGAGTAGCCAGCCGGGTAGGTGGTTGCAGCACTCAGAACCAGTATAGGAGAGAACCCGCTACCCGGAAGGAGTGCATATATATAGAAGTCCTTGCCTGCGCGGTTGGCCGCTACTGTATAGTCGTCCGGAGTCTGAGTATCCCAGACCCAAGATTCATTCAGGTCCATATTCAGAGCTGCTGCCAGCTCGTAGGCATGAGCACCGGCTCCACCTATGTTCACGAGCATATGGCTAGGGCTGACCAGAGTTCTGCGGTTGGCTGCCGTATCGCTGCCCTTGTTCTTCCACATACGGTTGCGGTTGTAGTAGCCGTCCTGGCGGGCAGGCAGCCTGTTCAAGAATCCCATATTCAGCTCTCCAGGATAGCGAGAATGGCAGCGAGATCCGCTTTCATGAGGGCTATATCAGCCTGCATTGTGCCTATATCAGTAGACGTACTAACATTAAGTTCGGTCAGGTCGATCTGTAGGTTTTTGATAGCCTTCAGCAGAGCTATGACAGAATCGTTAGTCTCATTAGTCGAATCTGCATCTACTGCGGCAGGTGGATCGTTTACGTAGCCTTGTGAGCCGGACATGATTTTTTACCTCCCTTCAGTTTACCAAAATTTGATGCTTGTAGTACCCCGTCTTTGATCATTTGTATCAATGCAGGGCTTGTTGTGGTCTCATAAGTCGGGCCTGCATCGATTATCTGACCATCGGGCAAGACGATCTGACCGGCCTTTTCAACTTTCCCGGCCTGAAAATCCTGGGCCGCCCGGCGAGCAAATTGTTTAGAGAACTTTGAGCAACTGACGAAGACGATTTTTCCAGCAGGCTCGGACTTGATGGGCATAGATTTCTTTGACATAAAACCTCACAAAAAAATAGGTCAGCCGGGATTGAACCGGCTTAAGTCAGATCCAGCCATTCGATGATGAGCTGGTTATCAGTTTCGTCCGTGCCGGCTGCCTTCACGAGCTTGCCTGCTCCCACCGCATATTCACTGGTCCGGTCAGCCATAGTGGCGATTGATGCTTTGGTAGTCAGGGCAAGAACGGACACCAGTTCATCACCAACAGCCATACCAGCCACGGTGACATCTGTGGCTGCTGCCGTTCCATCCGCCAGAGTCTTTTTACAGAAACCACCAGCGAGCTTTGTCTTGAGCACCGAGTCGGCCTGCAGGGCAGAGCTGCCTATTGCCACTATCTCAGTCTTAACGACATTGAAGACGATCTTGCCAACCGTTTCGCTCTTGACCTTGATCCTGCCCACGATCTGCTTGAGCTGGTCGGCTCCTGATGGGGCGGTCAGAGTCCAGGAGCCTGCTGTCGTAGCGTCCAGGTAGACGGGATCGCCCACATTCCCGGCATTTGTGTTGAGGCCGGTCAGCTCTTCGATGTCCGAAGCAAGCGACGTCTCTGAGCCTTCGTTGTCCTCGCTTGCTATGAGCTGAGCAGGCTTGCCACTGGTGTCAGCATCGGCCTTCTCGACGATGAAGACATTCTCTGTGGCCTCGTAGCTGGAGATATGCAGGAGGTCGCCTTTGGATAGCGCTCCTGCAGAATAGACGGTGAACTTGCGGGTTGTGAGGTTCAGGTCGTTAAGATCGTCTGCAGTTGCAGTGACCTTATGGAACTCGCCATCGTCCCCGAGCATATAGAGGTTCTTGATATATGCCCGGCCATCCATTTCAGGATGGCCGAATAGCATATGTCCACTCTTAAGGTTCTGTCCCATGTGGCACTCCCCCTAAGAGCTCACGCCTGTGATTTCATAAACCAGCTTTGTCTTTCCGTTTGATTTGCCATCCATGGGCACTGCCAAGTAGTCCGTGCACTGCTTAAACGTGCTGATGTACCCTGTGGCATGCTCGCGGTTGGTCTCGTTGAGCAGGATATCAGACGGCCCATAGTTCCCGCCTATCATAGTCTGCTCGCCTTTCACGAAGACCAGAGCAGAGGTCCCGAGGACATCGGATGCAGTGACGCCATTGACATCGATGTATTCGTTGCCGTTGCCGTCGGTGTAAGGCGTGAACGGGTAGGGGGTGATGTTCCAGGCAGTCTTGAGATAGTCCTTGAGCCTGGTGACTACCAGGTTGATCAGGTTCAGAGCAGCGAACTCATCCAGCACGCTCGATGGGTACAGCAGACCGAACTCGTATTGACCCGATTCTAGATCAAGTCCGGTGGTGCTCACGATCTTGGTTATGGCTGCAGCAATGTCCTTCTCAGCATTCCCGGCCCCAGCAGAACCCCACACGGAAGCTGCTCCACCGCCAATTACACCAGCGGCATGAGTGTTTGCGTCGGCTCTTTTGGCTTTGAGCTCTCGTATGAGCTTGTATACTCTGCAGGCTGTCAGGTAGTCCTGGACCATCCGGGCCCCATCAACAGACATCCTGTTGGCGGCCTGTGCAGTAGCAGCGGAATCCAGGATCTTGAAGCTCTGCTTGTCCCAGGAATTGGTGAGATCCTTGGAGCTGTAGATCATCTTCCATTTGGAAGTATCACCTGCACCATCCAGGGGCTGGTCGATCATACCGGGTGCCCAGGTCTGGCCGAAATGCTCGATCTTCTGAGAACTCAGGTTGTCCACCGGGAACGCTGCCAGCAGGCCCATAGGCTGCTTGTTGAGGTTAGTGTTGAAAACGCGTGCGGTCGTCTTAGCAAACCCTTTGACATACTTGCCCAGGGCCTCGACGTCCATAGCGCCAGTATCAAATGCCATTTAAGTACCTCCCACGGGGGTATCGAGAGCAACGTCAGCAAGCTCTCCGTCAGATTCAGTCAGATGATTGTCCGGGCCGTAATAGGTGCCAATGCATACCGCGCTGTTTGCGCTGCTGTTCTTAGCACAACCATCGGCCTCAGCAGTCTGGGAAGTGTAAATCCTGTCTCCTCTCCTCAGGGTGATGCCGGTTATCATGGCCACTTTGACCTTCTTGCCACAACCTGGCCGATAGAAGTTCATCACCTGGCCAGCGGTGAGCGTCTTAGCGTCGCCGTTGTCATCGATGCTCGATACGGCAGCGACACCAAGAACCACATCGGTTACTGAGGTGGTTTTGGTCATATTGTAGCTGCCATCGGCCTTGTAGAGGTATCCGGCCTTGATTGCTTCAGCTGCACATGGTAAGGCTTCCATGCCGTCCGGTCCCTGAACGTCGGTCATGCTCTTCTACCTCCGAGCTTGAGAGAAAGGTCTTCAAATGACGGTACACCAAGCGCCCGGTATTCGGCCTCTTCGCTGTTGGAATCGTGCTGCACGAAAGCGGCACCGACCGGAGAGATCTGGCGTCTGTCGCCCTTCACGTCCCAGTGTTTGGCGTGCTCCGGGTTAGCCAGGAAGGTGTTGATACCGTTCGTCTGGATCTCGGGCCAATGCTTATCAAACTCCATCTGGTAGGCCTGATCGAAGTTGGCTTTCAGAGAGTTCTTGGTCAGTTCGTCCTTCTCCGCCTTAACAGCAGCATCACGAGCCTGCTTGTCTGCCTTCAGTGCCTCAATCTCCTTGTTCTGGGAATCAATCTTGACCGAGAGGGCATTGATTGAATCAAGGATCTTGTTGTTCATCTCCATCACGAGTTTGCTATCTACAGAAATACCGGGGTTTTCGTCCTTCACATTCTCCACTGGCAACTTTGCTATCGAGTCGCCCTCGGGAGGTTTGGGATCTCCGGCAGTCTCTTTCTCATTCAACACCGGCTGCCCATTGGCAGCCATTTCAGGTTCAGTAGTCAGTTTTATCTCCTCCGTAATCTTTTTTGGACAGTTACAATCATCATGATTCGAGTCAACATTGAAGCCGCACACTCCGACCGGACAGGCCGGTGTAGTGGTCAATGCGAAGTGGTCACCGTAGAAGGGGGGCCTCACGATATGGTCATAGGCGATCCCGTCAGTCCACAACTGGGGTTCGGCCACGGGCTCCCGTTCGCTCCAGTATCCTATTGATCCGCCCAGCGCCTCGCCTTTCTCGATGGCCTCCATTTCAGCGGGCAGCAGACGATTATTGAAGAGCACCGCTTCGGCTTTGACCCGCCGGTGCTCGATGTCGGGTTCGACATTCCGTATCCTGCCGATCTTGGGAGTACTATGAGTAACATGATGAGACGGAAGCGGGTGCTCACGGACTATCGGCACGCCCTCGAACCAGAGCGCTCCTTCGAGGCCTTCAGGATCATAAAAGTCTTCAAACTGTTTCAGGCCGTTGTTCTGCACGCCCTCAGCCATGAGGATGCACGGCACTACCGTGATCTTCTCATCACGATATATGATCTTGCCGCCGAACTGGGCACTGTCGATATGGATTGGCAATTTTATCCCTCCGGATCATAAACAGCCCTACACCGGCAAGACGGGTGGGCATGAGCAGTCATTTCGCCGTTGCTGAATGGTTTGTTGATAGGGATCTTCTGATTCTCTGATTCCAGTGCCGAACAGATATCGCAGGTCCTCTCGTCTCCCATAGCCAGCCAGGAGCGGGTCTTAATCCCAGCTTCCAGGGCCTGGCGGAGGCCTGCATATTCATTCGAATAGTGGATCTCCGTCCGGTAGATGGTCTTCAGCCGGGCAGGACTTGCGAGCTGTGAGGCTTCGGCCTGCCGGGCGAAAGCTTTCTCGCCTTTCCCCCAGTTCTTCTCCAAGAGGTCCCGGATCTGGCCCAGGTCTGTCTCCGTGAGCTGTTCAATCAGATCACGGCCATGGGAGATGTAGTACTCCTGGCCTCGGAAAGGAATGTCTGCCCAGTTGATCCCCAGCTCTTTAGCAATTCGTTTGGCCCCGAGCTGGTAGGCCGCCAATCCACCGGATGCCCAGATGACCGACCAGAGTCGTTGGTTATTTTCCATCAACTTTCTTTTCAGATCTTGCCAAAACCCCTCGTCTTCCAGGAGTTCGTCGTAGGTCTTCATTTGGAGGTCCTTTTTGGGTTGTAAAAGCAATGCTTATAGGCTCGAAAACGTGTTTATAAAATTGTAGTTATTATACGATGATCGTCGATTCATTCAACAGTATCAAATTTTTGTCATAATCGATTGCATAAGTCATATTTCTGTCAACGAACACCACCCTGGCATGGATGATGATCGGCTGGGAGTCGGATGATGGGGTAGTCAATGATGGGGGCAAAGATACATCCTCGCCCGACAGGTAGCTCGCTATCGTCACCACTCCAGCGAGCACGGACGCTACGCTGGCCAGGACGGCCAGGGTTTTCTGGAAGCTGGTGGTCATCGTCTAGGCCAAAAAATGTAGAACAGCAAAAAAAGCATGAGCCAGACGCCTAGCAGCATGCCAATAGACATGATGATAGCGTCCGACTCTGCCATGCTCTATCCCTCGATGTCCTCAATAGTTACCACGTGGTTTTTTGTGACCACCATCTTATCGCCAGGAGATAGTGCAGTCGTCGGAAGGACGAGTTCTCCCAGCTTGTCATCTACCGCCCTGACATCGTACAAGGTCCTGCTGCCTGTATTGGTGATCTCAAAGGTATATACTACCTCTTTTCCAATATCGGCAGAACTCACGTCCGTCAGCTTGGTGATCAGGATCTCCGGTATGGCCTCGATCTCAAAGACGGCACTGGCATTGAGAGTAAGAGTCTGACCAGCTCCTTGCATTGTGGCTACCGCATAGTTGATCACCGGGCCGGGTAGCATATCCTCGGTCACCTTCATCTGGGCGGTTCCTTCAGCAAACTCTCCGGGCCCTACTTCGGAAGTGCTCATGGTGATGGGGCCGAGCAGGTCGTCCACCACTTTGATATCGGTGAGCCTTGCTGTGCCCGTATTGGACAGTCTGAAGGTATAGTTGGCCGTCTCGCCGGGCTTGTAGACCATGTTCTCCACGTCTTTCAGGAGAATGCCGGAGGCGGTCTCGTTGATCACGATCGCAGCATCCGCCTGGTTGCTGACGGTCACCCCAGCTGAATCTATGCCAGTAGCGGTGACGGTGTTCTTCAGCTCCGCAGAGCCAGCTATGCCAAACATTGCGAAAATCGCAAGCATTAGGAATATATATCTCATTTTTCGATCTCCTTAAGAAGATTTGGCTGCTCGTTCTTTCCGAGCAGCCGGTACCACTTTTTCAGGTTGGGTCTCGTTCACTGGTACCGTCTCAAGGGCGGATTCTATTGCAGGAGTGTTCAGGCTCCGCACGATCTTGCCGCCCTCGAGGGTGTAGTTGTATTTGCTGTCGTTCACGGGCAGGATATAGATCCCTTCAGGCATGTTGACATCCTGATCCAGTCCACTGCAGAATCCAAGCCAGTCTTCAGGCAGGATGGGGGCATTGCTGACATTGAGATGGGTGTTCAGCAGGTATTTGCCCACCGCATCCAGCTCTTCGATTGTGGCCGGCCTGCCTGCAGAGTTGTTATAGACCCTGCCCTGGATGGTTGCCAGGCCGTCTCTGGTGTCAAACCAGATCATAGAGTCGAAGCTCTGGCCGCCCGCCTCTGTGGCAGTCAGGGTGATCTCCGAAGCAAACGAGGCATCTCCGGAGATCTTGGTTGCCCTGTAGTCTACCTTATGGTCCGCTCCGGAGCCTTTCACGGCGTACTGGGTCTTGTAGCCGCCCTTTGCGGAAGTCACCACAAACTGGCTTTTGGCCGTCTCAACTGCGATATCCTGCCCCCATGTTCGGGAGTAATCGTACATGATTGAAGCGTTCTCGGCCATAGCAATGTCTGCGCTGTGCTCCGAATCGTGCCGGTAGTTCATCGTGCCCGTGCCTACCAACGAAGTGTCGAGGGTGTTGGCAGACCCACTGGTTCCAACCACATAGAGGATTGCGATGAATGCAAGCCCTGCCAGGATGCAAGAAGCATAAAAGTATTTTCGGATGTCTTCGGGCGTGAATAGTTTAGTCACTTAGCCGCCTCCGTCAGGGCAAGCACATTCAGGAGCCGCCATTAATGGCGTCCGTGCAAGAGTTCAACGCAGCTCTGGTCTTCTCCAGCTCCTCCCTGGTGAGGGCCAAATCGACCCTAGTCTTCTGGAGTTCGGCCACGAGCTTTATGTTCTCTTCCCGGGTCTTTTCCAGGTCAGCAGAGAGGGATGCGTTCGACCCCTGCAGGATGCCCATCTGATGGCCACATGACCGGAACTGATATGCCAGGAAGAGAGAAGCTGCCAGGAAGAACAGGAGGACAATGATCTCGATTATCATCCTACTTCACCTCTGCCGTATCTGATATGGCCATTTGAGTGGCCGGGACCAGCTTCTGGAGGTCGCCTATAAGCTCTTCAACGTCTGGATAGAGGTCTGCGATCTCCTGGGCAGTGGGGGCTTTCCCCTGTTCCAGTTTCGCTACTATTACGCGGGCTTCGGGTTCCATGCCCTGGATGTCAGATATTACTTCTGTTAGGATGGGCTGGATGGCTCCCTGAGCAGCCAGTAAAGCCTTTTGCTGATGGGTAGTGATATAACCCACGGCGACAAGCCCGGTGATCACGAAGCCCACCAGCTTATCAGCATCGGACATGCCCTGGCCGAATGCTATGGCCAAACCGAAAACGAGAATGAGGGACACGACGACTATCGGTCCTTTCATGGATTCTAGAGTATTATTTGTCATGAATACCACCACCTAATATGCGGTTCCTCTCGATGAGTTGCGCTCGATCTGCCATCATGGCCGCAAACGGGGCCTGCTCCCCGGCCTTAATCAGCCTCTTGTACTCAGAAAAGTACAGCCTTCGCAGATCCGCTTCCTGGGAGGGTAGAATAGGACGTCTATTTGGATTGGTCAACAAAATCACCATCCGGATTGAGATATCCGTAAAACTTTAGCTCCTCGATCGCAATCTCGCTTTTCTGTTTGAGAAGTTCCATGGCAGGCTCTTTGTCTTTGGCGGCGTCAACAGAAGGCAGTGCCGCATTTGTCACCAGCTGCATGCCCGGCGTGCTGTGGAAGACCCCTTTCTCCTCAACGAGCTGTGCCCGTTCGTCATCGGTGAGAGGTTCCCAGTCCATGATCTTGTAGAGCCTATCAAGAGTCAGAGCGCCACGTTCCCAGGCAGCTAGGGCCTGGTTGCGGGTTTGGACTTTGTCCTCGTACTCAAGCTTCTTCCAGACGAACTCGACCGACCAGTCCTTGAAACCGTTGGCCTCAAGGATCTTGGTCAGAAGTTCTTCGAAAGGTTCTGCCAGGTTAGCCCGCCAGCCGTCCACCACAAGCATGGCCAGGTCCCAGAGAGGCTGGGACGACTTCGAGATAGCCTGACCGTTCTGCTCGATCCAGTCTCGGGGGATGAGGTGGTTCAGGATCTCGGCCTTAAGTTTGTCATCTGGGATCCATATGTTCCCGTCCACGACCCCTGTCTTGGACTCGATGACCTCGTGATCCTCCCAGAGCATGAGGAACTTGTTTGCGCTGTAGTCTCGGAGGGCTTGGCCTCCTGCCTTCCATGCTCTCTCCCAGCGGTTGCCTGTTTTACCATCCGGGGCTACACTGATCAGCTGTCCGCTGCTGGGATTTCTCATCTCTTTGATCCGGAGGCCCATGGCAGGAGCTGCAGACCGCCGCATCTGGAGCATGACGTTCTTTCGAACATGTTCCCTCTGCAGAACAGTAGGAACTATACCTTCCAGGTAGCTCTTGCCGTCGACATACCGAGATCGCCGGTCCTTGATCATCAAAACCCGGCCGGTTGGGATCTGGATCTGTGTCCCGTTGGGTTGGGTCTGCCAGTACTCCATGCGACGTTCTTGAGTGTCGTAGCAGATGCCTTGCAGAAGACGGCCTTCGACATACCGATAGTTGCTGATGCCGTGTGGTGATGGTTGCTCAAAACTGGTCGCATCCAAGTAGTTAGCCCACTCAGGACCCTTCCATTCATCGACTTTGCCCCAGTCCCGGAAGTTGCCCTGGTCATCCACATCCAGGCCCAGCTCCACCAGGCCGGGGCCAAATGCGAGTTCATCAACCCAGACCTTGCCCATGAGAGCCTTGAGGTCAAGGACTTTGTCGAACCGCCAGAGCTGCTTGAGGATTTGTGGTGATATTTGGGCCGCTGCTTGGGGGTCCATGCCGTCTGGTGGGACCGGTATGAGCCCCCAGCCATTGAACATGAGGTTATAGATTTCCAGAAGGATGCTGTCCACCTGCCCCATCTCGGAGGTGGCCAGGAGCTGGGATACGTCTATTCTCGTATCTTCATAGCTCTCCTGGGCGGCATATTCCCGGCCCACGGGCGTGAGGATCTGGGAGTCGTGCCTGGGCTCCGCTTGGTGGATGAATGATGCTAATCGAGAGCGAAGAGAGTTGAACATTGCTGAAAATCCTCAATATGGGCCGGAGTAAACGCCTTCGTCTTCTATGCCCGGTTCGTCGAGCGGTGGTATCCATTCGGTGCAGGAGGTGTATGCGGGAGCGAACGTGAGCATCACGGCATCTGCTCTATCCGGGCTGTGCCCGAGTCGCTTCTTTGTCTCCTCTTTAGCCTCGATCTGGATCTGACCTTTCCCGGTGATCTTGTAAGTTGGTGCAGCCAGATCGCCTAGCAGGTCTTCATCGGGCGGCAATGATAAAGGATCTGGATTCTTGGGGTCTAACGATTCACGTAAAGCCCACCAGAGCTCTGCCCGGAGGTTGAGATATACCCGGTTGCCATCGTCGTCTTTCACGTCTGATGCTGATCCGACATTGACCGGGATTACTGGGGCATTGGCGGCTTTCAGAGGATCGACCACGCCGGCGCCCATGCCGATTACATCAACCTTGATGTGTCTCGCGTCAACCGCTCTGGCGGCCCGCAATACCTCACCGGTGACCTCTTGCGTATCCTTGCCGGACAATACCCGAAGGGGATAAACTTTCATGCCCTGTCTAGGAGCTATAACACTTAAGTCAGACCCGAATCTAGCGACATCAACGCCCAACTCATAAGATCCTTCGCCCACCGCATCCTCCCACCGAGACATTGATGCTTCAATCCAGGCCAATGGGATTACGTTTGCCTCGCCTTGTGTCGGGAAGTTGCCAGCTACACGAGACTGGTATGCAGGATGATTCTTGCCCCAACGGGTTATCTTGTCTGCCGCCCATGTGGGCGTGATGAGCCACGGGGCGGGCCAATTGTACGATCCATCTGGGTTTTTGGCCGCTTTCTCTTTCCAAGCCCCAGACTCCAGGTCATCCTCAGTAATCCCGAAAGTGGTGAAGTTGGGGGTATCCCAAGCAGCGATATGGAACCGGGACCATCCCGGCTCCCGATGAGAGCGGTAGAATGTGCCGCCGATCAGCGTTGGGTTTCCTAATAGCAATAATCTGCAATGACCTGACGTGACAACGCCCTCGATGGCCTCGAAAATGTCCTCTTTTACGCCCGCAGCCTCATCAACTATGACGAGCAGGTGCTTTGCGTGAAACCCCTGAAACCGGTCGGGTTGGTTGGTGGACAGGCCCAATGCAACCCATTCGTCTTGGACTATCTGTAGTTCAGGGCTTTTCTTAGCCAACTCTCCGCCAAGATGGATCTTGGATTTGCGAATGCTTGATCTAACTTCTTTCCAGATCAGCTTTTCGACCTGGCGAAAAGTTGGTGCTGTTGTAAGAACAATAGAATAAGGAAATGTGTAGAGGAACCAAAGGGTAACATTCCCAGCCAGGTAAGACTTGCCGACGCCATGACATGACCTGGCGGTTGTCCTTTCGTTGTCTCGGACGGATTCGACTATTTCCTTTTGAGCACCCCAGAATTTCACACCGAGTGCTCGATTGATCCACCACACCGGATCGACCGGGGCACGCGCCTTCAGCTCCTTGCGCTGCTCCTTTGTGAGAGGGATCAATCATTCATCAGCCTCGTCTTCGAGCATCAGGTCAACCCAGGACTGCATGGCCCCCGCCTTCTTGGTGCCGCTGTCCTCGCCTAATAGCTCCTGTTTGGTCTTCATGGCCTGCCTGATCTCTGCTGCACACCCCGCGTAGAGAGAGACGTAAGCCATGGGGAGCTTGGGCAGATCCGCGTAGTTCTCGGCTTCTTCCATGCCTGCAAGCCGATTGGTAATAATCTTCTCCAGCTTTTGGTGGAGGGTATGCTTCCCGGCCACTAGCTGATCCAATACCTCGATCTCTGACAGTCGGGCCTCGGCATCCACCTGCATGTTTGCCTTGCTTTCGGCATACTGCTCTGAGGCCACGTCTGCAACATTATAATGCTCATCAAAATGATTGTCAAGGGCTCGGTAGCTAATCTTTACGCCCATCTCCTTCAGTCTTGCGGAGATTATGCGAGAGCTATCGCCGTCCTTGGTGTGCCACTGCTCAATCTGAGTTCTCAGTGGCGAATTGCAGGCTTTGCAGCGAGATGAGTATCCGGCGAGCATGGTGGGAAGGTTGCGAAGGCTATTGCGTAGCTTGTGAAGGTTGCGAAGGTTCCAAGAACGTTGCGCCCTCTTGCATGGCCGTCTTGGTCCCGGACCAAGAGCAGTCTTCTGCAATGATGGTGCTCTGGACCGGCGCCAGGTCAGTCATAGCGAAGCATCCTCCTGGTGCTGTCAGGCTGCAATTGCGGGCCTCAACATAAGACCGGCCTATTGCATGGATGCCAAACCATCCTTCCAGAGTGCAAGATTCGAACCTAACCTGGGAACCCTCGATGATGTACGTAGCCCCGCCGGTCGAATCCTCTCTGGTCTTGCTGCTCACCAGAACAGAGTTCTCCACCAGACCAGTCCCGTCCCGGATCATCAGGCCGTAAGAGCCGGTGGTATCGGTGCAGTCCATCTCGATGTCGCTCAGGGTGAAGTCGTTGACCTGCCAAACGGTCACCTGGCTATCAGTGGAACAGAAATCGATGCTAACGTTGTCGGGGCTTCTGGTCTTCCAATCGTCGTTTCCATAGAGGACAAAGCCTTCTCTGCACCGCCAGGCCTCGCAGTCTATAACAGTGCTGTTGTGGCAGGTATCCAGGATGATGCCCTCCGCACCGCAGTTCTGGGCTACCACCTGGGAGACTATCTCGTTGGTGCCGCTATTCCCGGCCCCGTTGTTCCCCAGGTAAAGGCCAGATCCCCAAGAGTTCTTCAGGCCTAGCCAGTAGTATTTCCCATTGGTCCGCTCGGACCCCACCAGGATCAGGCCCTCCCCGTCGTGAGGTTGGCCGTCTGTCTGCTCTGCCCGGTTGCCATCCAGGGTGAGGTCTTGGACTGTGAAATCCTCGTACCCAGGATCATAGCCTCTGGTGCCCCTGATGAGCATCATGGCAACGTGCCTTGTGGGGCTACGTTGGCCGGGAAGCAGATGGATAACGGTCTCGTCCATCCCATCGCCGCTCATGACCATGTCCTTGTCTAGGATCTGGATGGCACTGTAGAAGATGTTAGAGCCGTCCGGGTTGAGTGCGAATGAATAAGGAGCTGATAAGTTGTAGTGGCCCGCACCTATGTGCAGGCTACCGCCGTCTGGAGTCGCATTTATGGCCGCCTTGAACAGGTCTGCTGCATCCGATGAAATGGGCAATGCTGCTATGGGTTCTCCGGCGGCTTCTGTGATAATGAAATTGTCCTTCTGGTAGATACGGACATCGTATGAGCCATCTGGCACCTGCACCGGGTTGGCTTCTGGCTCGGGGTCGATCTCAGCTTCGGGTTCCAGCTCGATCTCCGCAGGCGATACGCCGATCTCGGGCTCAAATTCGGGAAACGTGATGTTGAGATGAGAGATGTTGACCGTCTGTAGATCTGGCATCACGATCTGGGGTGCCTGGATGTCCGAGAAGCTGAATGGAGTGCGATAGACGCCCCCAGCGCTGCCGATGAGCACGGCTAAGAAGATGAATCCAAAGATAAGTTTCACGAAAATCCCCGGTGAAAAACTAGAGTGACGATTGTCGCAGAGCTTCCGCGACGCGATTTTTGATGAAAGTATCCAACTCGCTGAGCTGCTGAGAGGTCATCTCAGGCACAGACACGCCAAATCTTACATTGACGCCCCGATTCTCCAACGCATCGGCAATTTTTTCATCAACCCGCGCATCTACATAGGCCTTGATCTGGCCCATCAACATGGCATTTATCCGGCTATCTAACCCCACGGAAACATCCCCACCACATATTGAAATGCGAGCACCGAGCAGATTATCGCAGGCAATCGTACGTACCCGCTCTCGCCCTCCAGCCATAGATACAGGCCGAGGTAGAACACGATCATGGCAATAAAATTATACAACAATAACATTCGATCCCTCCCTATCTAGGAACCAGGAATCCCCGTTTCGGCGATGCCGCTCTGAGCGCTTTCTCTACGCGGATGGCTTCCTCGACGAAATCCAGATCGTAGTTGCTCCACTCTTGGATGCATTTCCAATCAATATCGCAGCGCCTCGGCATGATAAGTTCCTCTCAGAGCAATAACAAGGAGCCCTCTTTGGCCGTTGAAGGCCCGAGGGCTAGCGTAGTCCTTTTTCCGCCAGGCCAATGAGGCGGTGCATGGGATGATTAGGATATTACGGGCGAAGCCATCCACCCAGGATCAACAGCAGCCGGTCGAACTCCGCAGTGCTGCCTTCGAAGT
>Ga0123334_1004362_pt1 | contig 14469 bp, 10 predicted proteins | sample BiotimSIPDNA_FD_89706 | JGI IMG/M metagenome (GOLD analysis project Ga0123334, IMG submission 89706) | Anaerobic biogas reactor microbial communites from Washington, USA - Biogas_R1 time_0 SIP DNA | ecosystem: Engineered > Bioreactor > Anaerobic > Unclassified | place: Washington, USA... | reverse complement strand
GTTGTCGACGCTTCCCACATAGTAGGTGTTCGACTCACGAAGCTGGGCGCGCACATCAGCCGCACCGATAAATGTGAAGAGCACAAAGGGTGTCTTGCCGCCCGCGAGAATTTCGGCCATCCTGGGCAGGTTGGTAACGCCGGCGGCCTGAAGAGCTACGCCGTCAACGCCGGCAGAGACAAAGTTCTGAACGTTTTCCGTCTCTTTATCCGGTGTGAAGTCGTCGCTTGCACGCATGATGGTGCAGCCGAAGAGCTCGGCAACATAGGCGGCATTGTCGCCGAAAGCATCCAGAACAGGAACTCCGGAACCCCACGTGTTAACACCGATTTTATATGACTTGTCTGTGGGGGTTGTGTCTGAATCCTTCGTTTTTTTACTGCAGCCCGGCAGCAGAAGAGAAAATACCGTAATTACCGCCAAAAGTACCGCCAATTTACGTATTAGGCTTTTTGACATTCTTATCTTCCTTCCATACACTTTTTTAGAGTTTCTTACACCAGTTTGAACGAATCGCATAAACTGCTGATACCCCAGCCTGAGAAACAGTGCTTCACGCCGTTTAGCAGCGCTTAGTGAGTCGCGCGCAAATACGGTACGAGCGCGCCTGCGGGTTACCGCACACTAAAATCCCCGATACCATCCGGGTACCCGGGTACGCTCACCGCAAGTCAAGCCATACCGGAGTAATACGGCTTGTACTTCCCTGTCTTCAGTAACAGAGCCTATATCGTTCATATTATTATATCTTTTTTTTAATTACAGTCAAGTGAGATAAGATAACGGAACTAATATTCCGTGCGGACAAAGTTAACACAATCTATCAATACAAAAGATTTACGCGAGATTTTTGTTATCACATTTATTCTGCTTATAACATCTGCTTATAACATTTACACAATTATTTGATTTCATCCGTAATAAACCTTATAATTTATATGGCTTAGCTGTCGAAAATGCTCGCAGAATATGTCTCACGGATTAGTTATTACTTTTAACCGCGACATTATTATACAAGGAGCTGCAATAATGGAAAACTTTCGGAAAACGTTATTTGATTTTATCACGGAGCACACTCGGGACGGCAATGAGGAGTCAATAGCATCTGTCTTAGACAAGCATTTCAACAAGCGGCATGAGGACAGCTTTGACCGGGATACTTTTATGAAAGATATTGATCTCATAGCGTCCATGCTTAAGCCGGATGCTGCTGCGGAATTTCGAAAAATGATGCATCCTTTCGGCGAAACGGAAGAAAGCGGCGATCAGCGGGAGATATTGAATGTTCTCAGACAGCCGAACAAGCTCAAATGGAAAGATGATTATTCAAAATCTTCGCCTGATGAGATTCGCGCGGCATTCGAGTGCTCCGATAAGGCGCATGAGATGAAATGTGACTGCTGGAATACTAACTGCGTGTTTTTCGGCGATTGCCGCAAATGCATCGTATTCCATTTATCTTTAAAGCAGTTCCCTACTTGCCAAAGGTCTCTGCTTGGTGATCTCGAGGAGCATTATATTCTGTTTAGCCGCGATAAATAGTCTTTTTTGCCGATCTCCCGAAACGTAATCTTATGATAATGGAAAGGATGCATTGAAATGCTGGAAGATAAAAACATATTGGAACAGCCGGATAAATTCAAATGGAGAGAAAATCCTCCTAAAGTAACCCCCGGTGAAATGCGCGCGGCGCTGGAAAACGCACGCGAAGCAGACAAGTTCGAATGTGACTGCGTGAACACCGAGTGTCCCAATTTCGGTGATTGCCGCAAATGCGTTGTATATGAAATGTGTTTAAACCGGCTGCCGACTTGCGAAAGAGATTTGCTGGAGCAACTAGAAGAACACTATAAAGCCTACCGCGGTGATTAACAATATCTCGCATAAATCAGGCGGTGTGGAAGAGTATGGTACATTTGAAGACTTGATAGCAATTAATGGCCGCTTAACTCTCTCTTTACCGTTTCTCGTTAATCGATACGTTCCGCTATTATGTTTTCCTTGCATACTTCTGGCTTTTAAATTATAATAAGCAGACAAATAGTTAATCCGATTTGTGTCTGAATCATCCGCTGCCGGTGTAAGCCGGTGATATATCGTGATAAAAATATACTGTATTTACGAGGTTATTATGAAGCAAATTGATTCGCTCGACCAATGGTTTACATTCACTGACTTGCTTTCTGCCGCCGGTTACCGTCTTCAGCCGGTACAGCGCGAGAGTAATAACGACGAAGGCTATCTTGTTCACTTTATAGCTTCCGGACGCCCCGATCTGGAAGTCACCACTACTAATGTTGATGTTTATAACGCGATGGTAAATTTTAAACGCGGCAACTTCGAACGCGGCTGACACATTTCAATAAATCCGGACATCCCGGGTTCTTTCCGGTGACTTATACATATTTGTACACGAAATTAACCCGTGCGTCATCACGATGCGCGGGTTTAGCAATACTGTTATTTTATCATGAAACGTGAATGCCTTTGGGCCGGCCGTATTTAACAGGCTTTCAGTTGAAAAAGGAGTTCTTTAATATGACCGATAGAGTAAAAAGAATAAAAGAAAGTCTGAAGATCAGTAAATATCCCCTTTGTATTGAGTACTTCAAATTTGCAAATGAATCCCTTGATGTGACCGCCGGAGAACCCACTCTGCTGCGCCGCGCAAAGCTTCACGCTCATGTTCTTGATAATATCACGATTTTCATTGAACCCGACGATTTACTATGCGGCTCAGGCGCGAGCAAGCCCTTCGGCCTTGAGATGCAGTATGAATACGGCATATGGACTCGCGACGAGGTCGAATCACTCAAGAGTGAAATCTATTGCATTGATCCTGATGACGAGGCCGAGCTTTATCGCCTGAACGATCGATTTGCCGGTAATTCTCTCAACAGCACTCTCATAGGCGAGATGAGCAAATCCCTCGGTATGGATGAGCGGATGTGGCCATTTATGAAATCCGGCACGATCCTGCCTCCATGGAAGGATCGCAAAGAAGGATCCGGCGGCGGCTTTGCCATGTCAGGCTATGGTCTCGGTCCCGGTTTCTTTCTTGTATGTATCGATTACGAGCGTATATTGTGTGAGGGCGCTCAATCCATAATAGATGAAGCAAAAAGCTGCATAAAAGAACTGCGCTACACTTCCGGGGACGCCATTAAAAAACGCACCTTTTGGGAAGCGGTCATAATTGTGTTTGAGGCGTGGATTCGTTTTGTTAACCGATATGCCGATCTGGCTGAAAAGATGGCCTCAGATGAAAGCGATTGGGTACGCAAGGCGGAACTATTGGAAATGGCGCGCATCTGCCGCAAGGTGCCCCGGTATCGCTCCGAGTCATTCCGCGAGGCTATGCAGAGCTTCTGGTTTACCTTCCTTATGGCTCTGCCCTCTCCGACCACCGCCGCCGGCCGTTTCGATCAGTATATGTACCCGTATTATAAAAAGGATATTGACAAAGGCATTATTACCGATGATGAGGTTCTTGAGCTTCTGGAAATTATGAAGTGCAAGGTCATGAAAATCAACCGCGTTTCGGGTAAAGCCAACCGCGCGAAAAACGCCGGTATGGCAAAATGGTACAACTGGACACTTGGTGGGGTCAAAGAAGACGGTACCGACGCAACGAACGAACTGACCTATCTGCTTCTGGAAGCAAGCAAAGATATCTTACTTCCCCACTTTACGATCACTCTCCGCGTTCATAAAAATACTCCGGATGTACTGATGAGAAAGGCTTTGGAGGTCGTACGCACCGGTATCGGCATGCCCGCGTTCGTTGGAGACGACAGCTATATTAACTTTTTCACCGACTACGGCATGAAGCTTACCGACGCAAGGGATTACTGCATGACGGGCTGCGTGGACGGTAACGTGCCGGCTCGTTCGAGAACTCAGGTTGTAGTATTTTTTATCATAAGCCAGGCCTTTGATATCTTCATGCATAACGGTTTCTGCCGATATACCGGTGATAATGTCGGTATTGAGACCGGCGATGTCACTGCGATGGAAACTTTTGATGAGTATTATGAAGCCTTCCGCAAACAGTTTATGCATCTGCTCAGCATGGCAGCCGAACGAAACAATGTAGAGCTGATAATACAGCGCGATTTGTTTCCCGACCCCTTTCGCAGCGCTCTTATGAAAAACGGGGTTAAAGACGGCAAGGACTTACTGGAAAAGCAGTTTGACATCGAAAACTGCAGCTGCCTGGGCGCCGTCGGCGGCGTTAATGTGGGCGATTCTCTCTGTGCCGTCAAAGAGCTTATATTCGACCGGAAAAAGTATACTATGGCTGAGCTCCTTACCGCTCTGGACTCCGATTGGGAAGGTTACGAACAGATGCGCAATGACTTTCTCAAAGCTCCGAAGTACGGTAATAATATTGACGAGGCCGACCGTTTTGTCGCCGAAATATATCAGCTTTTCGCCGATACATGCGCGGAGAACAGCACAGCTTACGGCGGACATGTCACTCCTAACGCCATCTCGATTTCCGCCCATCAGCCCGGCGGTTTGGTTACCGGCGCAACTCCCGACGGCCGCAAGAGCGGCGATATTCTGGCCGACGCCTCACTTTCACCCGAACACGGCAAAGATGTAAGCGGCCCTATCGCTGTTTTACAGAGCGCTATGAAAGTTAATCAGGATCCCTATCAGGGCACATTGCTAAACATGAAAATACATCCGGCCTCTATTCAGACCGATGCGGACCTCATGAAGCTCGCGAGCATGATTAAAACTTATCTCACCAACGGCGGCAAGCATGTTCAATTCAATGTGGCCGATAAAGCCGATATGGAAGACGCAAAAGTAAACCCCGCCGATCACAGCGAACTCATTGTACGTGTGGCGGGATACAGCGCCTACTTTACCCGTTTGCCTGAGTCTATCCAGGATGAAGTGATAAATCGCTTTGAGCATCATCTTTAAACCATTAAACAATAAGGGATTAAATGATCTAAAAAACGAAAGGGAGCTTGTCCTCGCGGGCATGCTCCTTTTCGAATAGGAAATATAATTAATATATGTGGTAATAACAACGCTTATGTCTGCTTTATGTGATCTTTTCGGCTGTTCCGGTATTTAGGTCAATGCGGTAAAACTTATCATTATCAAAATAATTGCCGAAGTAAACTCCCCCGTCCGAAGCGACGCAAACTGAATCGCTGGAAGCTCCTTTTATCTCATAAAGCAAGTCTGTCGCATTAAGGTCATATATTATTACCGATTCCGACTCGTCGGGAGCGCGTTCGGATGCTATCAGCAAACTGCCCGCAATCACGAAGGAACTGAGCTTTCCCTCGGAAAGATATACTTCCTCGGACTCTCCGCTTTCAAAAGGTATACGCACTATAGCCATTCCGTTGCGATCCGTCTCATAATATACGGCATCCTGCGCTATCTGTACTCTGTAAATCCGCTGTTCGCTATCGATAAGCACCTTGATTTCTCCGCTGTCGGGCTCAATTCTCGCTATGTGCGCTGCCTCGGGCCCGGTAAAGTATAAATATTCCCCGTCGGAAAATACCGCGGAAGCCGGCTTGCTGTATGGCTCCTGCAGGCTGCCGTCGGTTTTCATCCTGTAAATCTCGCCTCCCGCTCCGAGATTTATGTAGTAAACATAGTCACCCAAGACGCATAAGCCGCCGCACGCATCAGGGCTGAGCATCGTCCTATCGGTGCCGTCGGTGCGTATGCGATAAATTGGGTTTCCCTCGCCGCGATTTACATAATATATCCATTCTCCTATTACGTTAATATTGGCCACCCAATCGGAGCAAACCATCCGGTTATCGCTGCCGTCAAGCTTCGCTTTACGCAAAGAGAATCCTTCCGAGCTTTCGGCGAAGTAGATCCATTCACCCTGTGAAGAGAAAACTCCGGCGTCACTTGAATCCTCGCTTCCCTTCCAGAAATATGTGTATGTGTTAACGCTGAAATTTCCCGCTTTGTTTATTTCATCCTCTGATAAGTAATCCGGTACAAACGGGATAATCAGCCGCAGCCCGGCGTTTTCATATAGTTCGGTTAACTTCTTTTTATATGCCGCTGCGTTAGTGATCCTTTCGATGTCCTGCTCGAGTATTGCGTTTAGAAGATCATAGTTTTTTTCTATGGCCAATATCTGAATCTCTGCTCGCTGCAAATACAGATCATCGGAAGGCTCTAGCTCTATCATCCGCTCAACAGCGGCTAGAGCGGAAGGATAATCCTCTTGCTCAAGGAAGCTTTCCTTCAACGCTTCAAGCTCGTCGACGCTTAATGCAGCCTTTATCAGTTCCCCCGGGTCATCAGGCAACGTTGGCGTATCAGGCAGCTCCGGCGAAGGTGCCGGGGTCAGATCGGATATCGGTGTCTCTCCCGGTATCGGAGATACATGTACATTTTTAGATATTGAACATGATGTCAGGCAGAGCGCGAGCGAAATCACGATTAAAACAAATAGCGATCTTCTCATAGTCGTAACCTCTTTTTACCTTCAAATAAACGGCAGCGTTTATTCTGTGAACTCCGGATCATCAAATAACGATAACTCGCAGACATACTTTTTAGATTATAAAATTACTTTTTTCAGTTGCTGTTCAAATGGTATATAAGCCGGCCACGCAGTCGTTAAATTACAGGACCTTGTATGTAGACATCAAATTCTGCCGGTTACTTTTCGAAAACGGCAGCCATTTTACTCATCACATCCGATATCTCTATATGCTGCGGACAATGCTCCTCACAATTTCGGCATGCAAGACAGGTTGAAGGATATCGCCCTGATGATGTCGCCTCCGCAAAGGGGAATCCGCTGCCGACCATCGAGTTATACACCAGATAATCATTATAAATGCGCATTAAAAACGGTATATTAAGTTTCCGGGGGCAATTATCCAAACAGTATTTGCACCCTGTACACGGAACTCCCGGTGTATTCCTGAGCATCTCCACAGCTTTTCCGATAGTATCCAGTTCGCTTTCCGATAGCGGTTTCAAATTCTTAACCGTATTTATATTATCCTTGAGCTGTTCCATTGTGTTCATACCGCTGAGCATTGTGAGCAGTCCGTCCAGCGAAGCCGCAAACCGAACTGCCCAGGATGCCTCGGAAACGTCAGGATTTGCCTCCCTGAACAGCTTTTCGGCCCGCGAGCCTGAACCCGCAAGCAGCCCGCCTTTAACAGGTTCCATAATTATAAATGGTTTTTTATGTTTATTTACAGTCTCATAAAGCCTGCGGGACTGAACTTTCTCGCTTTCCCAGTCAAGATAGTTGATCTGGAGCTGAACAAACTCGACCTGAGAATGCTTTGTCAGCAAAATGTCGAGATTTTCGGGCGTATCATGGAAAGAAAAACCGAAATGCTTTATTCGCCCTTCGGATTTCAGTTTATCAATAAATTCCCAAACACCCAATTTCTCCAGTCTTTCGTCCTGGACCAGACTGAACGCGTGCAGAAGGTAAAAATCCAGATATTCTACTCCCAGTCGCTCAAGCGAGGTGTTGAAGGTAGTTTGCATGTCTTCGGCGCTTTTTATCATAAACGTAGGCATTTTTGTCGCGATATAGAATCTGTCTCGCGGATGTCTGTCAACAAGCGCTATTTTCAATGCTTCCTCGGAGCCCAGGTACTTATACGCGGTATCAAAATAAGAGAAACCGGCGTCAAGGAAAGTATCGACCATCTCCATCATTGGCTCGTAATCCGGTGTGCCGTCTTCTTTAACCGGCAATCTCATAAATCCGAATCCGAGTTTACCGATCGATTCACCCAGGTAATTTTCCGCCATGAACGAACCTCCCAAATATAGTATGTTAGGCATCATTATAGCGCTGAATTCATTTCATTGGAAGAGAAATCCGAAATATCTCATGAATATCCCCGCTCGGGACATCTGAGCGGGGATATTTGTAAATCGCTTTGTTCGTATCGACCGCAATTTTTCGGCAAAAAGGCCGGATTGATAAGCACCGCCAATATACGGAGCAAAATGCTCAGTAGTACTCTTCGACAATGAGCTTACCCATTTTCCTGAGTTGTTCCGCTATAAGCCTGACCGCTTCGATACGTGGTTTTATCCCCATTTGTTTAAACAGCAGGTCGGAATGCGCGTTATTTACCGCTCCACCCACAATGAAAGTAACCGCGTCTGCTTTGTGAAGAAGCATACAAAACCGCTCTGCCGCTGAATCCCCGGTATAGTTCTCCGGATTAACATCAAGTATGTTGTAAGCCTGATTGAGCAGTATCGCTCCTTCGGTTACCATATCTATACCATCCATATAATATTCCGGCGGAGAGCCGAAGGATGTGCTTTCGCTTAACAGGCGCACACTTTTCCCCGACTCGCGCGCAACAATATCGGCTGTTGTAGAGCCGCAGACAACATGCTTTCCCGGCTTGGAAAGAAAGCGCAAGGTACACATTCGGTCTCTTGCCTTAATGGCAGGCGGACCGCTCATTATAGTAAGCTGCTCCGCTTCGCGGCACCCTAGCAGCGCGCAGGTCGTGTCATCAGCGTACATATCACGGGATACTTTCGCGGACATCCTGACTATCTCATCCGGCAGATCATGCATACTAACCTGCTGTTCAAGCCTGCTGTTTATAAAGTCAACAATACCCTGAACCTCTATTCCGAAGCTGTAACCGTTTCCCGTTCCGGCTTCCGAGACACCGTCGGAGCAGATGATAAGACCGTCACCGAAATCAAGTGTACCGAAAGACTCGCCTATCGTTTCACTGCCTGTTGAGTGAAAATGCTGCTTTAATGCGGTTGCAATACCGTCCTTGATAAGAATAGGGCACACCGCTTCATAGGTATAAACGGCAAATTGCCCGTTGTTTAAAATCCTGACAGCACAGAAAGCGGAAAAAGGTACCTCCTCGTTTCTGGCTCGGTGCATCGAATCGGCAATCATTTCTGATGCTCTGCGCAGTGATATGCCTTTACCGAAGAGTTCCGTAAGGCGGCTAGCGCAAGTTATTGCCGCTATATTTGCGTATACGCCGGAACCGATTCCGTCACATAAAACAAACTCTGTGCTTTCCATCGTTTTTTCGCAGATGCAGACGTCACCGCATACGATTTGGTTTTGTTTTGACTGTTGTTTAACGATATTATCGATGAACTTCAATATCTCACCCGTCCTTACATAACAGTCATTCGTCGTATAACTCCATGAGCTGTTTTACAAGTCCCTCGCTCCTTGCGGTGCTTTTACCCAGAAAATGCGCCATTTCCTGCGAAAATCTGATTTGATGATCCAGCAGCTCTTTAGCCTGTTCAATCGTATTCTTTTTTATGAGATCGATCTGTGTATCATCAAATTTCATCTTCGACAAATCTGTGTACATCCCTACATACTGCTGTTCGTCGCTCAGAAAATATATCTGCTCGTGGTATTTAATACCGTGCCTTGTTTTAATTGCCTCGTATTTATCCGCAGAGCCATCCGCCAGCTTCTCATATCCGTCCGAATCCAGCAGATATGTGATATGGCGGCCCAGAATACCGTTATTGCATGTAAACATAGTCTGAAAAGCCGGGTTTATGTTGAGTATGTGCATATCCTTATCCAGGATTATCACTCCGTTAGGGCTGGCTTCGATTATTTTATCCGTGTTCTGCATGGCGAGTCTGCGCATATAGGGAATACACATTTCAGCCTCGGCAAGCCCTCGTGCAACGGCGATAGCGTTGTCGCGGCAGCTGGAGTACCCGCAGGCGCCGCAGTTTAGCTGAAGCTCGGGGTTGCTTTTTCCGGTGGCTTCGAAAACCTGGTTAATGCGGTTTTCATCCACTTCAGCTAAAAGTGAATCAACATTATGCCGCTGAAATCCGGCTCCGCAATCAATATCTGTCTGAATACTGCTCTCTTTTATGTTTGATTTCGCGGCGTATTCTATAACATTTTGTTTTCTCAGGAAAATATTCTTTTCAATGTTTATTCCGGGGCCGTTTATACAGCCGCCCTTGCAGAACATTGCCTCTATAACGGTGAAAGCAAAATCTTGCTTATCCATGCCGAACATCTCGATTACGTCTTCCGAGCCGCTTATATGAACTACGTCATAATTAGTACCGTCGCAGTCCAGGTTCCCGGTTTTCAGCATTCCCCCCTGCAGCGGAAACAAGCGGGCTTTTTCCAGATTTCCGAAGCTTTCAAATTCGCCGTCATCGCAATCGGAGAGTTCTATTCCTTCATCGTCAAGCCATTTTTGCAGCTCTGAAAAAGTAAGCACCGCGTCTATGGCTCCCTTGTTTCCGGGCCAGGCGGCCTCTTCTTTTTTCGCTGCGCAAGGTCCTATGAAAACAACGGCGCAGTCATCCCCAAGCCTTTTTTTAAGCAGTCTTCCGTGTGCGACCATCGGCGAAACTATCGGGATCAACATGTCAAGGTATTCCGGACAGTATTTTTCGATGTAGTTTACAAATGCCGGACAGGTTGTGCATATACTGCATTCTTTTGTAAGCTTCAGCGATTCTTCCGTTACAAGCTTTGCTCCCTCCGCCGTTTCTGATACATAATCAAAGCCGAGCTGCTTTAACGCCGACGGCAGCCTTGTGCTCTGCCATCCACCGTAAACCGCCGCGAAGGAAGGCGCAACGCTCGCCGCTGCTTTTGTACCTGATGAAATAATGCTTTTGACAGCCTCAAGGCTTGTGCGGATCGTTTTCGCGTGCTGCGGGCATTCTTTCACGCATGTACCGCATTTGATGCATAGCTCGTCCTCTACCCTTGCCTGACCGTTATGTACGCTGATAGCTTTGACCGGGCAGACTCTTAAGCAGCGATAGCAATCCTGACAATTGGCCGCCACGGTGTAGATCGTATTCACTTTTTTCTCCGTATTAACTGCCGGGTATTGACTGAACTTCATTGTGAAAATACCTCCCATTTCAGGCGTTCGCTTTTTCATGACGGTCAGCGGTTTTGTCCGGCATATCCGCTGACATCCCGTTTTTCTTTGAGCCGTTTTGATAATACCGCTAAAGAATGCGCCATATTCTCATTTTGAACGATAACATCCTCAGGGGCGGTTAAATGAACCGGTGCGAAATTCCATATCGCAAGAATTCCGGCGTCTACGAGACGGTCACATACAGACTGCGCTTGGTCCGCGGGTACCGTTAAGATTCCGATGTGTATATTCATCCTTTTGCACAGATCTTTAAGCTTGCTTACCGGAAAGACTTTTTTACCGCCGATATCCATTCCGACAACAGAATCATCGGCATCAAACGCAACCGCGATCTTCAGACCGCAGCTTTCAAATCCGCTGTATGAAAGCAAAGCCCTTCCCAACTGTCCGGCTCCGACAAGGACAGCCTCGTTTACATTGTCGTAGCCCAAATAGCTTTCGATATCATTTATAAGCGCGCTCAGCGCGAAGCCGGTTCTCGGTTTTCCTGCTGCGGATACAATTGCAAGATCTTTTCTGACCTGCACTTCGTTGAGTTGTAATGCCTTAGCTATCGCCGGCGCGGAAATGCTCCTGATCTCGCGGGTATCCAAAGATTTCAGATAATTCAGATACTGCGGCAGCCGTCTTAGTACATGAACGGAAACCGCCGCAGAATTGCTTACATGATCGGACATATGCCTCATCAGCCTTATTAAGTATAATTATATCGATATAATAATACTGTATTAACGAGGTCTGTCAATGCGCCGATATTGTTTTCGTATAATATGTTCACTGAACAACATTTTCCGCGCCCGTTTTCATCATATTATCAATTATTTTTTCCTTCTTTTCAACAAAACAGCGGCAGCCGATGCGACTGCCGCTGTTTTCATTAATATTACCGTTCTCATCCGAGTTCCATATTATTGCTTTGATGACCTTATGCCGTTTGCATTCGCTTTTACGTTTTCGGCATCTATCTTTCCTTCGGTGATAATATACGTAACCACAGAGATAACGGCAGTCACCGCGCCTGCTATGGCGCTTACATCGCTTGCATCAACGCCGAGCGCCATGGCAATTCCCGTTGCAACACCCGCGATCGCGAGCCATAACTTTCGGCTCGCAAGCTTTCTGAGTATGCTCATTATTCGCTCCCTCCGCTAAATGATATTTTTCTTGCCACAGTAATAGTATGAAGGCGGGCGGCTATAAATCACTTTAAACAACAAACACCAGGGCTCAACGGATTGATGCTTACAGATTTTCGTTTTTCATTGCGTCTATGGGATTTTCCTTGCGGATTCTTCTCATCGAGTAGATCATCGAAGCGAAAACTACGGCAAAAACGCTCAGAACGGAAATAGCTATCGATAGCCACGGAAGGTTAAATCTAAGCTCATAGCCCAAATTTATAGAGCGGTTAATCAGATACGCGATCACCGCGGCAACAGGCAGCCCGAAGAGCAGGGCCCGGGTACCGTAAAGCAGGCACTCAAAATTCATCATCTTTCGAAAACCGTTTTGAGTCATTCCAACTGATTTAAGCATAGCGAAATCGCGCCGCCTGAGAATTATATTCGTCGAAACGGTGTTGAAAACATTTGCAGCCGCGATCAGCGATATGAGCACTATAAAGCCGTATGCGAACACGTTTATAATCGTTATTATGTTTCTGTTCTGCTCCGCGTTCTCAGCGTAATCATAAAGCGGGTAAGTTTCGTAGTCGTTTTCGGTTAAAATCATACGGAGACTCTCGAAGCATGTTTTGTGATCTCCGGAGGTTATGGGAAAGCTTGTTGTCAATCCCGAGTAATAACCTTCGGTTACGGCTTCAAGAGCACTGTAGGGATACAGCAATGTTAAAGCGGCATTTGAGGTAATGAAAAAAGGTTTATCGGTGATAACGGTCCCCGCTTTTAGATTTTTCGTCTTCGAATTACCATTTTCGTTTTCAATGGAAATGTCTATATCAAAGCGTTCTGTTCCGATAATGTTCAGGTTCATTATTCTGTCGTTTTCATAATCGAGAAACTGCACACCGTCAACACCGACAGCCAAAGGCTCATACGAATCCATATACAGCGTACTGTCCAGGCGATTTTCTTTAAGGAAGCGCAGATAGCTCGCGTCATCGACAAAACAGACGTTCAGAGGTATTTGAATATCATTGTCCTCCATGAGAGCTAAGACTGCTTCTGACAGATATTCAGGTTCTATCGGAGCATAAAAGCCGGTTTCCGATACCATAGCCGCCTCTTTTACCGCTTTCGCTCCGCTGATCAGGCTAAAAAGCTCGTCAGCAGAGCTTTTCTGCTGTGCGGTGAGTTCGGAAGCGTATATCAGATCATAACCCTTTGTTGAAAAACTGCCCTTAACCGATTCGGTCAAATTGCCGGTAAAAGCGCTTGCGGACACAAACAGCACAACGCTCATAAACAGGCTCAGTACAGTGGCTCTGTACTTTTTACGGCTTCGCTTATAATACTTTTGCGCAAGCATGCCGGGCAGGCCGAAGAGCCTGTATACAAGACTGGATGTTTTAACTTTTTTTGCTATTACGGATATATCCGCGTTTTGACGTATAGCTTCTATTGCCGTTATCCGTGTAGCACGCTTTGACGGTATCCACGCAGATATTATTACCGTCAGAGCAGCCACCGCGGCCGCTGCCAATATCGCAGCGGGTGTAACCGCGATACGCATCGGTATGCTGAATGCGCCCAGATCCATAAACTTATCGCCGATCAAAAAAAGCGTCACACCTATTCCCGCTACACCAACCAATATACCGAGAGGTATGCCGATAACACTGACCGCGAATGCTTCAAAGAACACCGAGCCGCGAAGCTGCTTTTTCGTTGCTCCTACCGATGAGAGAAGACCGAACTGCCTGGTTCTTTCACTAATGGATATTGAGAAAGCGTTATATATGAGCGATACCGATCCGAATATAATAAGAACCGTCACTATTGCCGCGAGGCTGAAGAGTACCGAATAAAAGTTGTCATGAGTCGATACTCCGCTGAACATAAGCACATTGTCGTTTGTCTCATAACCAAGGCCGTTATTTTCCATGAACGAATATATGTCGCCGGCCGACTTCATCTTAAAATACACGTAATAGGAACCGGTGTTTGACGGATTTTCATCCATAAGTGTAATCGCTGTATACCCGGGCGCCTGGTACCGCTCAAAATCCGGTCTTTCATAGTAACCCACAACCGTATATTCGCGAATCTCGCGCGCGGTGAAATCCTCGTCGCCGCCAAGCTCCGCTCCCGTTTCTTCATCGTAAACGATATACTGAGTGCGCTGTCCGAGAGACTGCCCGTCTCTTCTCCTATCTCCGATGCTGAGAGTCAGTTTTTCACCCAACGAATAAGTTATGCCTCCGTTGGTCATCAGGTGCTCGGGCAGCAGCAGTTCATCTGATGTTTTAGGGTAGGCTCCCTTAATGATGTGTACAGGCATCATGTCCTGAAAACCGTCATCGGCACCGATTATATACAGATACGGCTTTGAGCTGTTAGCGTAGTTCTCCAGCGGCGAATACCCGATT
>Ga0123334_1004358_pt1 | contig 14485 bp, 12 predicted proteins | sample BiotimSIPDNA_FD_89706 | JGI IMG/M metagenome (GOLD analysis project Ga0123334, IMG submission 89706) | Anaerobic biogas reactor microbial communites from Washington, USA - Biogas_R1 time_0 SIP DNA | ecosystem: Engineered > Bioreactor > Anaerobic > Unclassified | place: Washington, USA... | reverse complement strand
CAAGGGCATTTAATAAGCTTTATCATTTGAGTCTCAACCTCATGGGGGAGATGGAGGTGGCTTACAGGGGAGAACTACTGACACCCTCCCGGTGCGGAAGGTTGGATCAGGGCTGTTCCTTCGGCAGGCGGCCTGTCTGTATGACATTTAAAGGGGACTTGATTCAAGTAGAGCACCTTAAGGTCGGGAAAGAATTATATTGGGTTTTTGCAGATGTAAAGGGATATAAAGATACAAAGAAAATACTCTCAGACTTAAACCAATGCTATCCATATCCCAAAGATGATCAGCAAAAAAAGGTTCATGAGGCATTGGGAACCGACAATTTAAAGATTATTACCGATGTAAGGAAGGCAATGGAAACCGGTGATGCAAGAAGGATAGGCCAGCTGATGGATGAAGCCCAGAGAATATTCGATGAAAAAGTAATGCCCGTATCTCCTGAAGAATTAAAGGCGGACAAGCTTCACACCCTATTGAAGGATCAAAGAATACGGAATTATATCTGGGGCGCAAAGGGGGTGGGTTCTCAAGGCGATGGATCGATTCAATTCATTGCGAAAAGCAAAGAGGAACAGAAAAATCTCATAACGTTTCTTTCCTGTGCTTATGATATGGAAGCGTATACCCTTGACATCAAACCGTACAATAGTATCAGGAAAGCAGTATTCCCGATCGCAGGCTTTGGAACAAGGATGTATCCGGCAACAAGACAACAAGAACGGTAAAAAAGGAGCTTTTTCCGGTGGTGGATAAAGACGGACTTGTTAAACCGGTACTCCTTATTATTCTTGAAGAACTATACTGTTCGGGCATTGAAGAAATTTGCCTGATTGTTTCCCGGGAGGATAAAAAATCGATTGAAGCTGTTTTTGATAATGAACTTTCAGATGAACACAGGCATAAGATATCTCCCGCAATGCTGCAATATGAGAATAAAATTCGAAAGATTGGAGGAATGATAACCTTTGCCTATCAGAACGAACGTCTCGGGTTTGGACATGCAGTATACCAAAGCATGACATTTTCAAATAATGAGCCCGTTTTACTTGTTCTCGGAGATCATTTGTTCTCCTCAACCTCAGACAAGACCTGCGCCGCCCAGGCGATTGAAGCCTTTGATCAACATGGTGGGGAGCTTACTGTTATGATATGCGAAATTCCCGTATCGCAAGCCTCCAATTACGGAGTTGTGAGTGGTTCATGGCTGGATCATAACGAGAACCTCCTGCAGACCAACGATATAGTAGAAAAACCAACACCGGAATATGCAAGGGAGAATCTTTCAGTAAGCATGAAGGATGGGGGGGAAAAGGTTTTCTCTCTGTTCGGTCAATATGTATTAACCCCTGATGTTTATAGAATCCTGGGCAGAAACATAAACAAAGGGAAAACTGAAAATGGGGAATATCAATTGACCTCTGCACTCAAGGAAGTAATGCGTACCAAGGGAATGCTTGGTTTTGTACCAAACGGGAAACGTTATGATACTGGAAATCCATCAGCATACATGCAGACCATAAGATATTTTTGAAAAAAAGAAAAGAAAAAGCAGTATACAGAAATATAGAATGCCAAATCATTCGTTTTCAGGAGGGGAAAATGAAGGAGAGAACGTCGCTTGTTTCAATAGTTTCGCCTGCTTTTAATGAAGAACAGGTAGTAAGTGAGTCCTATCGCAGGTTAACAAAGGTTATGCAGTCTGCAAATATCGAGTATGAGTTGATCTTTGTGAATGATGGAAGCGTGGATCATACAGGAAAAATACTGGCTGAAATTTGTGAAATGGATTCTCATGTACGGCTGCTGGATTTATCCAGAAATTTTGGACAAATGGCATCTATTACTGCTGGTATACAGTATTCCAGGGGTGATGCGGTGATTATCATTGATATTGATCTTCAGGATCCGCCGGAGGTCATTCTTCAGATGATTGATAAGTGGAGAGAAGGTTACGATGTGGTATATGGAAAAAGGATTAAGAGAAAGGATGAAACACTGTTCAAAAAGGCAGTCTCGAAGCTTTTTTTTATGGTTCTGAAGGGGATGACCGATGTTGATGTTCCATTGGGTTCCGGAGAGTTTCAGCTTCTTGACAGGAGAGTGTGTGATTGCTTGCTGAAGCTACCGGAAAGAAACCGTTATATAAGAGGCCTGATAAGCTGGGTTGGATTTAACCAGACGGGTGTGGAATTCGTTCGGGAAGGAAGATATGCGGGGAAGACAAAGTATCCCCTGAAAAAACTAACCAACCTTGCCATAAATGGATTCACCTGTATGACCTATAAACCGATGCGAATATCTGCCTATGTGGGCTTGGTATCGTTTTTTCTGTGTTTTGCTGGGATATTAATCTATATGGTTAGTTCTCTGGTACATCAAAGAGGCATATCCCTTGTAGAATTGCTATTGCTTGTAAACCTGTTATTCACAAGTGTTATTTTTATCATGCTCGGTGTGAAAGGTGAGTATTTAGGAAAGGTTTATGAGGAAATTAAAGGAAGGCCGCTTTATGTGGTTAAGGAAATTTCAGGTTTTGAAGCAAATGATGAACCGATCAAAAAGCATGCTATGAAATGAGTAAGGAGGAGTTTAGGATGACTATTGAGAAAAAATATTTGTGGATGGTGTTCCTGGGTTTAGGAATTGTCGGATTCCTGATAACATGGTTTTTGCTGCCCCATCGCTCTGAAATTGACAGCATATGGACATTGGTTTTTAAAATGGTCATTTATGGATTTATTATCGGAGCCATTGCATTTTTCCCGAATCAATCAAAATACGGCTATTTGTTGGTGATTGCGCCCTTCTTTGTTTTTCTGGGCTTCATTATTCCCAAAATAAGCTGGTTTGGGTTTACTGGAATAATCCCGAATGCTGATTACAGCTTATCCGGAGAATTCTATACAATCTTATATCTTCTTCTTGTCCCCTTGATTAATTTTTCAGTTTCCTTTGCATATCGTATGGGAGGAGGTTCTTCCGGGAATACCCTTAAAATCTCCTTGTTCGGAATTATTCTGTTGTTTTCAGGATATCTGGATATCCTGTGGCATATTGTAAACCCGGTGGAGATTCCTGACCGGTTGCTTTATGCACATCACATTACTGTCTTTTTTGGAAGAACCGTAACCTTTACGGAGGCAATCATTTTTGCCATATGCCATTTGCCTTTGCTGGTCGCGGTATTGCTGCTGCCTTTTGATAAATGGATCAATGCTGTTTTTTCGTATGATGAGAAAAGAAAAAAGCCCATAGAACAAGCAACGTGATCGAAAAGCCCCCGAAGCGTGTTTTGCAGTACAAATAAACGGTTTTTCGTATAATTCACGCAAACGCTTGAATCTGAAACTGGTTCTTTGCAAGAGCATACTAAAAAGATCAATGAGTTAGGTGGCGATAGGATGGAGAGTATTAAAAAGGTAAGTATTATTATAAATACGAAGGACAAGCTATCAAGGCTCCGGCTTGTGTTAAAGGCGCTGGAATGTCAGGTTGACTGCAATACCGAGGTCATTATTGTGTTTGATGGCTGTTCCCGGGAAACACTGGACGGGTTTGATGCTGTGGAACTGTCGTTCACTCCAATAAAGGTTATCAGTACAAAAAACATAGGCTCGGCCGCCGCAAGGAATAGAGGTGTTATGCAGGCCACAGGCAAGATACTGATCTTTTTGGATGATGATCGGATTCCGGTACCGGATTTTGTTTCACTGCATGTGGCAGCACATGCACAAAAGTGTGCGGTTCTTGGGGAACGAATGGATATGTACATCTCGGAGGAAGAGATTGAGCAGCTTTATGAATCAGGGGCAATATTGGAAGATTTTCATGGCACGGTTATTCATAATGCATATAAAGCTTTTGATTCCAACGATACTTTTTTTCGAAGGTTGATGTTCCGAATTCCCAGAAATCCTTTGTTATGGCTGATGTTTTATACCGGGAATGTATCGGTGGAGAAAGAAGATATTCTCAAGGTTGGCATGTTTGATGAAAATTTTTTTGGATGGGCTGTTGAAGACATGGAGTTGGGATACCGCATTCAAAGGGAAGGGATTAAAATAACAAAAAACGCAGCCCTGAAAAACTATCACATTACCCATGGGTATGACCCTCAAAAGCGAAAAATGGAAATAAGGAGGAATGTCCAGTACTTTATCAATAAGTATAGAAAGAACCTTTTTATGAAAGCAATCCTGCATATTCTAAAGATTATGATAGTTTTACGGGTATCCCGGCGCAGCAAGATGAAAGCATCTCTGAACACCGGATAAATCAGGCAAACGAATCCGTTGCTGTAAATATGATACAAGGCTGGTATGTATAGTGGATATGATAACAAAAGTATGGAACGCCGCATTATGCCGGATAGATAAGAATAAAGGCAAAAGCAGATTTACGGATAAAGCAATAGGATTTCTTGAGGGAATATTACTGAACAATGCGATTTTAAGCTTTGCCAAAGGCCTCAGCGCAGTGACTGTGTTTAAGGCAGCAAGCTTTATGATGAGCATTACCGTATCCGTTATTATTGCCAGAACACTAGGGCCTGAGGCTACCGGAACAATCGGCGTAGTACAGACGGCTGCTAATTTTCTTATCATTCCAATGGTGATGGGCGTTTCCGCATCGGCAAGTAAATATTTTCCGTCGGCGGATGAAACCGAAAAAAAGGAAATGATGAGTACGGTATTGCTGATGAATGTCCTGCTTGTCATTATTTTTTCCTTTGCCTATCTATCCATAAGCTCATTGGTAACGGATACATTGAAACTGATCGCGGAAGATCTATGGCAATATTCAATTGTTATTGCTGTTATTATTAACCTGGGTTGTATTACGGAAGGCTTTATGCGGGGAAGCAAGTCCTTTTATCAAATTGGCTTGTACCGGTTTGTTTCTCTGGCGGTCTTTTTGCTGATCGTTATATGGAGAGTTCTTGTAAACAAGAGCATAAGTATGCATCATTATTTTTCGGCTGTATGTGTTTACCAAATGGTATTTGCCATATTGGCGTTTCTGCATTTACGCATCAGACCCACGGCGTTTTCCCACAAATATGCGGTGAGACTGTACCGATACGGTATTGCTACCATGTTTTGCTGGGCTCTGACAAGCATTGTTTCGGGAATTGATATTTTTATGGTGAAATACTTTTGTTCTGCCCGTGATGTGGGGATTTTCTCAGCTTATGTACTCAACGCGAAAACCATTTTTAATCTGCTGTTCTTCGATATGTTTTTGATTGTATTTCAACCGACAATTGCGGACATTGACAAGACCTATTTAATTCAAAAGCTGGATAAATGGACGGTAGTATTATTTCCTGCTTTCATAACCGGAGCTTCTTTTTTGACGGTTCTGGTAATCCTGCTTTTTGGCAGCCAATTTCCTTTAAGGCCGGAATACATTCTTTTTACAGCGCTTGGAATGGCTTTGTCGGGATTATGTCAGTTATATGGCGCCATCGTAGCCATGGAAGGAAATCATGGCGTAAGGCTTTGTCTTATATCAACTGCTTTGACCACACCCGTTTTAGCCTTCATCCAATATTTTTGCATCCGCTTCAACGGTATTGATGGTGCAGTTCTGTCCTATGCGGCCATTCATCTTTTGAATTTAATTTTCTTCAGGCTGCTGATTAAGTATAAGTTCAATAAAACAGCCAGAAATAAAGGATTTGGAGGTTGAGCATGAGAAAGTACAGTTTTGTAATACCCGCATACAACTATAAGGAATATTTGGTTAACTGCCTGGAGTCCTTAAACCATCAAATCGGTTTTGGAGCAGAGGATTATGAAGTGGTTGTCGTTGACGATGGTTCAAATGATGGAACCCGGGATATCATTGAAAAAATGGATTTTTCCTTTCCTCTGAATTATATCTATATTGAAAGAACGGAGAAATCCTGCCGGAATGTTGCAAGAAATACCGGGTGGAGAAATGCCGGGGGTGAAATAATCATTTTCCTTGATGCGGATATGATCCTGCAGAAAGACTTCCTGCGGAATCTGGAGATGTGTTATGAAATGAGCCATGAAATTTTTGTGGTGGGACTTCGCTTTATGCTGCATGAATCGGTATCACATGACCAGATAAAGGATGGCTCTGTATTTAGCAGGCTCGGCAGTACCCAAAAACCGGATATAAAATATTTGGAGGAACGGCATTTCCTTTTCCACAAAATATCATACAACACAGCATCCTTTCATAATCCATGGATTTATTTCTATTCCTGTAATGTCTCCGTACCGAAAAAATATCTGCTTCTCACAGGTGGTTTTAATGAGAAGCTTCATGGCTGGGGATTTGATGATCAGGAATTGGGGTACAGGCTGTTTAATGCGGGATTAAGAATGATTATTAACCAAAAGCTTGAGGGGTTGCACCAGTTTCATGGTGAAGTCTACGGGGTGTCGCCAAGCACCCAAAGAGTATTGGAATGGCACAGAAACATTCATCATGCATACAAGCTCAATAAGGATATACGAAAACAGATCCCCAAGCTGAAATTGATTGTCTGCTATGCCCTAAAAAAAATAACCTGGATGAACAGAATAAACCACAAAGTGCTCCAAAAACATAGGATACAGATAAAAAACAAAAATCAGATCGAAGCCTGTAAAGAAACGGTTAAGGCTTTGGCAGCGGCAAAGAAAAATGAAATCATGGTATATGATCATGTTGAAGATAGTGACCTTCATATTTGGATCCAATTTTTAGGCAGGACGGAGAGCATCGTTAAATATTTTCCTGCTTCAAGAGTGATGAGTGAGGATAGTATCAAGAAATATGAAAAATATCTGAAGAAGACTTATCCCAAGGTCAGAGCGATTTACCTCATAAAAATGGCTTACAAAGCTTTCATTCACGCATGATCAAGGAGGCGGGGCAATGATGAAGTACAGTTTTGTCATACCATCATACAATTATAAGGACTATCTGGTGAATTGCCTGGAGTCTTTAAACCATCAAATCGGTTTTGGAACGGGTGATTACGAAGTGGTTGTCGTAGACGACGGTTCAAACGATGGAACTTATGATGCGATACACAGTAAGAAATTTTCCTTTCCCCTGAATTATATCTATATTAAAAGAACAGCGAATTCTTGTAGGAATGCGGCAAGAAATACCGGGTGGAAAAATGCTAAGGGTGAAATCGTTATTTTCCTTGATGCGGATATGATCGTCCGGAAGGATTATCTTCAGAATTTGAACCAGTGCTACGAAATGGACAATACTATTGCAGTTATGGGGCTTCGCTTCATGTTAAGTGAGCCGGTGTCACTTGAGCAAATAAAGGATGGAGCAGTATTTAACATATCAAATCCTACCTCAAAACCAGATATGAAATATTTGGAGGAACGGCATTACTTTTTTAATACATTATCTTACAACGCCGCATCATTTGACAATCCATGGCTTTATTTCTATTCATGCAATGTCTCCATCCCCAAAAAACAGCTGCTGCTTGTGGACGGATTTAATGAAAACCTTCCCGGATGGGGATTTGATGATCAGGAGTTGGGATACAGGCTGTTCAATGCGGGAGTAAAGATCATTATCAACAAACAAATTGAGGGGTTGCACCAGTTTCATGGTGAGATATACGGAATGCCATCCAATGAACAAAAGATTTTGCAATGGTACAGGAATGTGAATTTAACCTACAGCCTGAATAAGGACCTCCAAAGGATTGCGCCAAAGTTCAAGTTATTGTGTTGCTTTGCTTTCAAAATGGTACCCTCCATGAGCAGAAGAAAGTATGGATTTAGAAAAAAGCATATTCTTAAAGTGAGAAGTAAAAGCAGTGTGGAAGGGATGAAAGAATCCATAAAGTCTTTAGCGGCCGCACAAGGGAATGAAATCATTGTATATGACGAGCTTGAGGATAGTGATCTTCATATTTGGGTTCAATTTTTAGGCAGGACTGAGAGTCCTGTAAAATATTATCCCGCTTCAAGATTTTTCAAGAAGGATAGTATAGAGGAACACAAAAAATATTTGAAGCGGACGTATCCGCGCAATAGAGCATTGTACCTTGTGAAAATGGCGTTGAAGGCTTATGCTCGTACATGACTGGATATGACTTTCTCATAAAGGTTATCAGGTGTATCACAAATTTTTTGGGTTCTCCTGCAGGGTATGACCTATGGAGAGGGAGGCTGGCTGTGAATAAACTTTTTAGCTTATACCAAAGGCTCAGAGAGAAAAATTCTGTTTTTTACTTGGCAATATACAAGTGTAAATGGTTTGAATCATTACTGTATCGATTTTATATCAGTAGATATACCAATAGAAATATAGCGAATATGAATCAGCTGTATCGTATAATGGCAGATCAACAATCAAAGGACATCTTAAAATCACTGGCAGATACGAGAAAAAAATGGTTTATTCAGACTGAATATATAAAAAGTAATGGAGAACAGTATTTTTGTCTTGAGGAATTTGGCGTAAAACCTGGTGAGGATGAGGTATTTATCGATGGGGGAGCCTATATTGGCGATACCCTCCAACACTTCATTGATTTCGTCAACGGCAAATACAAGCATTTATATTGCTTTGAGCCGGACGAGAGCAACTATATGAAACTGAAGGAGCTCGTTGAAAGTAATCAATACAAGAATATATCCTTATATCCAAAAGGATTATGGAGGGACTGCAGCGTTTTAAACTTTGCCGGAAATCAAGCGTATTGTTCGAGTATTATTGATACAGGAGCTTCGACCGTGGAGACTGTGAGCTTGGATGCGGTAATACCTCGGGAGGAGGTGGTATCTTTTATAAAAATGGACATAGAGGGGTCAGAGCTGGCGGCTTTAGAAGGCGCTAGCCGAATTATTGAACAAGATCGCCCAAAGCTTGCGATATCTATCTATCACAAGCCTGAAGATTTATGGGAGATTCCCTTATATCTTCATCGAAATTATCCTTTCTATCGGTTTTACTTACGACACCATTCCAAGGATTCATGTGAAACCGTTCTATATGCAATCAGTGGTAAATAATGGTATAAAAACCATTAAAAAGGAGCAAAATGTTTTTATTTTTATGGAAAATAATTAAAAATACTTTTTTCGTGTTAATCATAATTATTTTATGATTATCTTTCTTTTTTTCTGTATACGTTTTTTCATCAATAGATAAGTTATCAAACACGCTCCTATCATTTTCTTTATCTGCTACAATCATTTTTACTATCATTGGTAAAATATTTAGGGGTTCCTGAAAAACTGACAAACCCTTATAAATACGGGTAAAACACCATGAAATTGGCAGGACAAATGCAAGGAAAACGCGAATAAACCAATAAAATCCTTGCATTTGGAGACGAAAATGTATCGTAAAACACAGCAACTGTCAACCGATTTTTTCATGGGCTTTGATGGCGAGTTCGACCCAACCAACCGATGGGTGGTTCTGGCACTTATTCCCTGGGACTAATTCGAAGAACGATATGCCTCGCGATTCGCCAGCTCCAGATTTGGACGTATGGCCAAACCGGTCAGAATGGCGCTGGGCGCGTTAATCATCAAAGAACGTTGTGGATTCCCCGATGAAGAACTGGTTGAACAAATCAAAGAAAACCCGTACTTGCAATACTTTATTGGACTTACCAAATTCCAAAAGAAAGCGCCGTTTGACCCGTCGTTAATGGTTCATTTTCGCAAACGGTTTAGCGCCAAGATCCTCCAAGAGATTAATGAAATTATCTGCGGCGTCCAACTAAAAAGTCATGTATGATACCAAAACTCATCGGATCGACAACCGAATTGTCAGCATCAGTCAGCCGTATGTCCGTCCGATTGTCCGAGGTAAAGTGGCCTCCGATACTGAGTTTGGGGCTAAAATTGCTATCAGCCTGGTCGATGGTTATGCCTTTGTTGATAAACTTAGCTGGGATAATTTCCATGAAGGCATTGAACTTAAAAAGCTTATTGAAAATTACCTTCGTCGTTTCGGAGTATATCCCAAGTTTGTTGCTGGCGACAAATTATTCCGGAATCACGACAATATCCAATTTTGCAAGAAACATGGCATCCATTTAAGCGGTCCCCGTCTTGGCCGACCGCCGAAAGAAACTGATAAGAAACGGCGGCGATTGGAACGTTCCCTCGAAAAGATTAGAAACGCCGTTGAAGGCAAGTTTGGTGAAGGGAAACGTTGCTACCAACTAGGCCGGATTATGGCAAAACGCCAAGATACAAGCGAATCAGTGATTATGCTTCAATTCTTGGTGATGAACTTGGAGCGTAAACTCCGGGTTCTTTTATCGCAATTTTTCAAGGCGCTGTTCCGATTTGGAAAATCTACCGTTTTTGAATTGAAGTTGCCCTTTAATTGAAAAATGAGATTTATTCAGGAATCCCTATATACGGGGATGTTTGAGTTGGCGTAGAGTTTATGGTAGGCCATTAAAACCTTCACGCTAAAAGCTTTTTTGAACCCCCACGCCTAACGTTGGATTTTCTCATATAGAAAAATAACCTGCGAAAAACTTCTTTTCGCGGGTTATTTTTAATCATTACCACTCTACCAATTTGTTAAAAATGGTGCTGTACTATTTCAGACTCAAGAATTCTATTGTATCTTTCAACTTCGCAATTGGGTAGAAAGTTTAATATGAAGTCATAGTAGAATTTAACGCTTTTTACCTTAATGCCGTTAACTAACATATATTCACCGGAGCCTTCCAAGCTGTATGTTAATATCTTTTTCGAATCGGTTGAAAATTCGATATAAGCTCGTATATCAACTGAAGTCTGATTATCCAGTTTTAGTAGTTTTGCTTCACTTAATTGCCGCAGTTTTTCAATATTATGACTAAGTATTCTGGTATTTACCACTGCCTTATAACTATATAATCCATTAATAAGGTCCTTTTCTTTAAGTGGCGAATTTGTTAGTATATCAAAACTAAGATAATATATTTCCAGTTTTAATCTGTCTCGAACTAACAATTCCCAATCGATATTCTTAACTGCATTAAAGTCATCATCGGATATCTGTTGTTCGCCTATTGTGAACCCGTTGCTACTAAAAAATATACTTAAAATTAGAATAGAAGAAAAAATATACTTTATAGTTGTCATTACTATTCCCTTCTGCAGTATGAGAATAAACTGCAACATGATAAGACTCTCTTAAAGGAGTATATATTATTCTAATTCTTAGCCGGATCATTTGACGTTGGACCTTTAGTTAAAATTGGTCCTTGAACATCATCATAATTGCTTCTGGTTGGTTCTCCTAATTCATTGGCAATTACAGTCTCCGTTTTGGTCAAATTTGCTTGTTCGATTTCGGCTACAGTTTTTCCTCTTAACTCACCTTGCACATCTTGTTCAGCATGCCCAAGCTCATGAGCCAATTGCAATGCAGGTGTTTGTATTTCACCATCTCCAACTTCTAACCCTGCATTTGGGTTCCAATTAACTTCATTAAATACTGGATCATAAGAATCCGTCATCTCATCGTGAAAATTTACAGTAACAAGTTCACTACGATCCTCTAAATTGCTTATTAATTCCTTCCCTCTCTCAGATTGTTCTATATATTGCTTAGCTTCTTCATAATCTGATTTTTGCTCCTCTGTACCATTTACTTCAATTTTTAGCCCTGTGGAGTCAATATAATTTACCGGATCTCCCCCACAATACCGATACCAGTTCAACCCATCCCTCACCGGGTCTTCCGTCAACCACCGCATCGTCCTCGGGCTATAATCCCGATAAGCAAACGCATAAACTCCCAACTCCGGCTGATACCGTTGCCCGGTAAATCCGTAAACATTATCATTCCGCCCACTCCATCCGGGGAACCTATCCTTGAACCTGCCGTCATACGCCTTACCCCAGATATCATACTGGTACTTTTCCGCCACCTGTCCGTATTTATCGGTTAGCATTACAACCGAACCTAAAACGTCTTGGTGGTAAAAATTAATATCCCGATGATGGTCCCAGCCCCAATGATAAAAATGTGGTTTTTCGATTTCACGAGAAGCAACTATGTTACCATTTCCATAATAATATTCTTTGACTTGGTCGATTTCTCCTTTTACTCCGTAACGCCCATAATGTTTGAGAACAATTTGATACTCCGCCAATACGTTCAAGCCCAGTCCGTTATAGATGTAATATTCAACCTCATTCTCGTGCCCATAAGCTGGATCAATCTCTTTCTTCACCCTCCGGCCCAGAGCGTCGTAACCGTAACTGACATCGTTCGAGAGCTTCCAGCAATTTAAAGGATGCTTCAGTTGGTCGCTGGCTTTGATCAGCCGGTTTTCAAAATTGTATTGATAGTCGATAAAACTTTTGCCTAAAACTTCTTTTGTAAGATTGCCATTCTGATCATATTGATACGTCCTATTCCCAACTTGAGTCAACTGGTTCGCCGGATTATATTGATAGTCAATCTCGCCCCAGCCATTCCGTTTTTGGGTGATGTTGCCGTTCGGATCGTAGTCGTATTCCTCTTTCCAGAACCCTTTCCAAAGGTCGAGACGGCTGTGGCCTTCCCGGATCTTATGGTGCAGGTCTTCGATTTTTTCCCGGTTTTGATAGTCCAAATCCAGCCGATTTACAAACGGCCTCTTGTGGGAGCAGCCTATCTCAACCTCTTTGGTTTTACGGTGTTTATAACCATGACGGTTGCCTTGTTCATCATTCTCCATCAATGAATCGGTAAACTCCCGGATCTGTTTCTCCAGGCTCTCATGTTCGTCATATCGTAAACCCGGAACTTTAAACCTTACCTTAAAAGGTTCCTTCGGATCGGGGAATAGCCCATAAAAATATCTTTCCTTAAGATCCTCGGCCTTTTTGGCGTCTACGAAAGGATAATAAACTTCCTTGATCCTCCCCGCCGGGTCGTAGTTATAGGCAGTTACCTGGCCGTCCCCCTCTACCTGGAAGATCCGTTGTCCGCTAGCGTTATAGATGTAGCCATAGGAAGACTGAACCTGATCCGGACCCCGCCAATGATCTTTGTAATTAACGATTGACTCTACCTCGCCCCTGGCGGTGTATGAATAGATCGTACCGGTCCGATTGGAGTTGGACCGTTCGACAATCCGGTTCAAAGCGTCGTATTTAAACTCCACGATGTTCTTATCGGGCAAGGTCACTTTGGCCAGACGATTCAGATTGTCATAAGCGTAATACACCTTACTGGGAACACTCTTCTCCCAAGTCGTAATCTTAGTAGTGTTTCCCGCCTTATCGTAACTAAACTCAACCAGTTTGTCCCCGATTCCTTTCAAACCGATAGTCTCGGCTTTCAACAATCTGGAAAGTTCGTCATAGTAAAATTTCTCAGTCACCAAGTCATTCACGGCTGAAGTCATATTCCCCACCGGGTCGTAACTGAAACTCTTTTTGGTCCCGTCCGGGAAAACGCTCTCAATCATCCGGTTCAATTTGTCATAACCATAACTGATTCTATTTCCGTTAAAATCAATCTTGGCGATTAAGTTACCGTTAGGGTCTAAAGTATAAGTTTTGACCTGCCCCAAATAATCGGTCTCCTTAATCAGACGTCCGGCTTTATAAATATAAACCGTCGTATTCATAAAGCTGACTATATCCTTTCGAGTCGGTCTTTTGCAACTACCGGACCAATTCGATTATTGTAGATATATCAGGGGTTTTCTGTATTTTATATAGCATTGTTCACAGATTTAGATATTACATAATCTTAACTTTTTTATAATTAGCTATTCTTTACAAAATCCTTCCAGGATAGTGCTTTTCTTGGTATCAAATTATCTAGATACCAAAATAAAAAACTTCCCCAAATATATAGGGAAGCATTTTACTTGAATTTAATCAAAAGCCAAAAAGTCGCTCAAAAGGCCAATCCATCACTCCGAATTCAATTCTTCCCCAAAGCCAACTCCACAATCTCCTGGACCGTCTCCACCGGGACTACTTTGATATCATCCAAATCGGTAGGAACATCCTTCTCGTTTTCCTTGGGAACAAAGACTGTCTTGACCCCGGCTTGCCGTGCCCCATAGATCTTTTCCAATACGCCACCGACTGCCTTGACTTTACCTTGGATCGAAACTTCCCCGGTAACGGCGATATTCTGAGGAATCGGCCGTTTGGTTAGACAACTGACTATCGCCAGAGTGATTGCCACACCGGCCGAGGGTCCGTCAATCTTGCCGCCGCCGATTACATTTACATGGACATCAAAATCCGAAAGATCCATCCCGGTTATCAAACGCACCACCGAAGTGGCGTTGAAAACCGAGTCTTTGGTCATGCTGCCTGCAGTCTCATTGAACCTGAGCTTGCCTTTGCCTTTCTCAGGGGTTGGAAAACAGACAGCCTCGATCTCCAGCACCGAACCGATAAAGCCGCTGACTCCCAAACCAAAAATTTTACCCAGTTCGTTATCATCTGAGGCTTTAACGATAACATACGGGGATATTCGGCTGATTTGAAGGGTTTCATAAAGATCTTCCTTG
>Ga0123334_1004357_pt1 | contig 14486 bp, 8 predicted proteins | sample BiotimSIPDNA_FD_89706 | JGI IMG/M metagenome (GOLD analysis project Ga0123334, IMG submission 89706) | Anaerobic biogas reactor microbial communites from Washington, USA - Biogas_R1 time_0 SIP DNA | ecosystem: Engineered > Bioreactor > Anaerobic > Unclassified | place: Washington, USA | collected... | reverse complement strand
GGGCTTAATACAGATGCTTTAACTGATGTTTTTAAGAAAAATGAAATTAATAGTTTACTTCGCTTATTAAAACCTATTTCAGATCGTTTGGCTCAAAAAACATTAAATGCGGAAATGGATTTTTCGAAAGAAGACGAACCAGAATATATTCTAGTGGATTCAAATGAAAAATGGGAATCGATGAAGCTAGATTTCGAGTCTAAAAAAGTCATTGCTGTAGATACGGAAACGGATTCTTTATCTTCTATGACAGCAGGTTTAGTGGGGCTCTGTCTTTCTTGTGATGAAGCGAGAGGCTATTACATTCCTTTAGCACACACCGATGAACTTGGGCTAGAATTAAATAATTTTAATAAAGAACTCGTTTCAGATTGGTTTACCACTTTATGGAATGACCCTCAAATAGAATGGGTGTTTCATAATGCCAAATTCGATTTGCATATTCTAAAAAGAAGTTTTGGAATTAACTTAAAAGCAAGAATTAGTGATTCTTTAATTGCCGCTTGGATGTTATCCCCTGGAGATTTGGGGCTTGGACTTGATGAACAAGTGCGTCGCCATCTACATCATGAGATGATTCCGATTGAAAATTTGATTGGTAGAGGGAAAAATCAAATTACGTTTAATCGGGTTCCTGTCTCGAATGCTTATACTTATGGCGCTGAAGATGCTGTTTATACTTTGCGTTTGTGGAATACGCTTTTACCAAAACTCAAAGAACGAGATTATGAAAAATTCTTTTTAGAATTAGAAATGCCCTGTTTAAAAGTTCTTTTTGAAATGGAAGAAAAAGGGGTTTCTATAGATAGTGAGGAATTAAAAAAACAATCTGCAGAAATAGAATTACGAATTATAGAATTAGAAAAAGAAATTTATGGAATGGCTGAAGGCGTGGAGTTTAATATTGGTTCTCCAAAACAGCTTGCAGAAGTTTTGTTCGATCATCTTGAATTACCTGTTATTAAGAAAACGCAGACGGGTCGTAGTACCGATAGTGTTGTTTTAGAAGAATTAAGTGTTGTGGCTCCACACCCAATTGTTTTTGCCATAATGGAATATCGAGAAATAAAAAAACTGCAAAGCACTTATCTTTCTGTTTTACCAGAGCTTGTAAATCCAGAGACCAAACGCATTCATACTAGTTTTATTCAATGGGGTACTGCAACGGGACGTCTTTCGAGCCGTGAACCGAATTTGCAGAATATCCCGATACGTACAGAAGCAGGGAAAAAAATAAGAGCTGCTTTTGTTCCACAAAAAAAAGACGATTTGATTCTTTCCGTCGACTACTCTCAAATAGAGCTTCGGATGCTTGCCCATTTAAGTGGAGATGAGAAGTTAATTGCCGCTTATAATCATGGGGCGGATATTCATACTCAAACAGCGGCTGCCATTTTTAACGTGCCTTTAAGTGAAGTCACTCAAGATCATCGTCGTGATGCAAAAATTGTGAATTTTGGTGTTCTCTATGGGATGACTGCTTTTAGGCTTGCGCGTGACTTGAAAATATCAAGAACAAGAGCTAAAGAATTTATTGATGATTATTTTTCCCTATATCAGGGAGTTCAGCAATTTATTGATAAAACCGTCGCTTTTGCTCATGAAAATGGGTATGTAGAAACTCTAACAGGGCGTCGTCGGTATATTCCTGGAATTGATTCTCATGATCGAACAGAATGTCAAATGGCGGAACGAATGGCTGTGAATACACCTGTTCAAGGAAGTGCGGCGGATTTGATAAAAATGGCGATGATTCGTATTGCTAATCGCATAGAAAAAGAGAAACTCCCATTAAAAATGATTTTACAAGTACATGATGAATTAGTATTTGAGTGTCCAAAATCAGAGGTAGAACCCCTTTCATTAATGGTAAAAGAGGAAATGGAGTCGGCCATGAGTCTTTCTGTTCCGCTCATTGCTTCAGTTGGTTATGGCTCTAATTGGCTAAGGGCGCATTAAACAAAATTTTGTATTTTAGGTGACTATGAAAAAAGAATGGATAATCATATTAAGTGTATTTATGCTCATCGCTTGTTCTTCTGAACAGAAGAATAATTCAAAAAAAGGGCCTGGTAAAGGAAGATCACAAGCACGAACACTCAGTGTCGAAGGCTATTTGGCTTTTCCCAAAGAAGCCATTTCTTCTTCTAAATTAGCAGGTAATTTATCGGCTTATGATGAAGTGGAATTAAAATCAGAAGTTGCAGGCAAATTGATTTCATTGAAAGTGAAAGACGGAGCCTATGTTAAAAAGGGATCATTAATTGCAAAAATTAATGATGCAGAACTTCAAGCTCAATTAAAACAAGCGAATGCTTCCTTAGAACTTGCAAAACAAAAAGAAAATCGTACAAAAACTTTATTTGACAAAGAGGGAGCTACTCAAGCGGAGTTAGAAGCGGTGATGGCTGCTAGAGCTTCGGCTGAAGCTTCTGTTGCTTTAATTTACGCTCAAATTCAAAAGACAGAAATTAGGGCTCCCTTTTCTGGTTCTTTAGGTATTTTGAAAGTCTCTAGTGGAGAATGGATGACTGCAGGCACAAGCATTGCCACACTTGCAAATGTTCAAAAACTAAAAGTATCTTTTTCTTTACCTCAGCGATTTGCAACCACTGTTACTAAAGGAACAAAAGTAAAAGTGACTGATTCAGAACGGGGTATTTCTACAGAAGCAACTGTTCGTGTGTTAGATCCAATCCTTTCTCAAAATAGTAGAAGTCGTCTTGTTCAAGCAGAACTCGATAATAAAGATAATCAACTGATTGCAGGCTCTTTTGTGGAAGTGACTATTCCTTTAGAAACCGATTCTCAAAAAGAGACGTACAATGTACCTGCAGAAGCGGTGACTTTAGACGATAAAGGCCCTTATGTTTTTGTCGCTGAAGGTGGAAAAGCAACGCAGCGTTATGTCACTACGGGTTTAAGAACTCCAATTTCCATTACCATTTTAGATGGTCTAAATCGAGGCGATACGGTCATTGTGTCAGGCATGATGTCTGTGCGTCAGGGTGTTTCTGTTCAGATTAAAGATTGGCGTGGTCAGATGAACTATGAGGTAAAACAGTGAGTCTCGCACAGGTATCGATTCGTCGCCCTGTATTAATGACTGTTTTAGCCATTGGCGTTATTTTGCTAGGCTTTTTTGGTTATATCAATTTGGGCATACGAGAATATCCAAGTGTGGATTCTCCCGTAATTACTGTGACTACATCTTACTCTGGAGCGAATGCCGCTGTTGTGGAAACAGAAGTTACAGAAGTTTTAGAAGAGGCTATTAATAGTGCTTCGGGAATTAAAACATTGACTTCTGCAAGCCAAGATGGTCGCTCTAGAATTAAAGTGGAGTTTGATGTTGGTTTTGATATGGAAACGGCGGCAAACGATGTTCGTGACCGAGTGAGTCGCGTACAGAGGCGTTTGCCTGATGCAGCTGATGCTCCAACGATTTCAAAATCCGATGCCGATGCTCAACCCATATTAATGCTCAGTTTGCTTTCCGATAAACGCGATGCTATGGAAATATCTGAAATAGCAAGAAATCAAGTCAAAGAACGTTTACAGACGATTACTGGGGTTTCTGAAGTGACTATTTGGGGAGAAAAACGTCCCGTGGTTCGTCTTTGGTTAGATCCTATTAAAATGCAATCACTTCAAGTGACAGCTTCTGATATTTCAGCTGCTTTAGCCAAAGAAAATTTGGAATTACCAGCAGGTATAATTGAAGGTGAAGCAGTCAATCTTTCCATTCGAACATTAGGTCGTTTACAAAAGCCTTCTGATTTTTCTGACATTGCAGTAAAGAAAACGAGTGAAGGCGTTATTCGTTTAGCAGACATTGCTGAAATTCATTATGAGCCAAAAGATCCAAGAACAGGTTGGAAACGAAATGGAAAAAATGTGGTGACCATTGCATTGATTCCTCAACCTGGTTCAAACCATGTAGAGATTGCAGATGCTTATTATAAGCGTTTAGAAGAAATCAAAAGAGACCTCCCAACTGATGTTAAAATGATTCGAGGAATGGATGCGACAAAGAATATTCGAGCCTCCATCAAAGAAGTTCTAGGCACTCTTGTGATTGCATTTTTACTTGTCGTTTTTATGATATTTGTGTTTTTACGAGAAGTGAGGACAACTTTTATTCCTATGATTGTGATACCTGTAGCAATTATAGGATCCTTCTTTGTTCTTTATTTATTTGATTTTTCTATCAATGTTTTGACATTACTCGCGATGGTTTTGGCTATTGGTCTTGTGGTAGATGATGCAATTGTGATTGTTGAAAATATTTACCATAAGATTGAAAATAAAATGTCTCCTAAACAAGCTGCTGTGGCTGGGACTAACGAAATCTTTTTTGCTGTAATAGCTACATCTGTTGTTCTAATGGCTGTTTTTGTTCCAATGCTTTCTTTAGGTGGAACTACGGGATTATTATTCAGGGAATTTGTGGCTATTATGATAGGCACAGTGTTTATTTCTACATCGATTGCATTGACTTTATCACCTATGCTTTGCTCTAAGTTTTTAAGACACCAGAAAAAGGGGCGTTTATTCATAATGACAGAACCTTTCTTTCAGGGTTTAAATAAAATTTATTCCCGTATGTTAAAGGCGTTTTTAAGCGTTCGAATATTAATGTTTCCCATTTTATTTATTTTGCTTGGCTTGGCTTTATTTTTCTTTAAGGCGCTTCCTCAAGAAATGGCTCCTTTAGAAGATCGAGGCTTTTTTATGGCCCGTTTGTCTTTGCCAGAGGGCTTTGGAGTTGCAAAAACTAGAGCTATTACAGAAGAAATTGTAGAGAATATAACATTTCGTTTAGATACTTCTGATTATGAGGAAATTACGGCAGGTGCTAATGGCAATAGTTCCATGATACGAGTGATTTTAAACGATAATATTAAAGAACGTCGTCCACAAAGTGAATTAGCAAGAACAGTGCAGGCCATGGGACAAGAGTATCCCGATGTTCGTTTAATGGTGATTGAACCTCAAGGGCTTTCTTCTCAAAGAGGCGGAATGCCAGTGGATTTTGTTTTACAGGCTCCAAGTATTGACGTATTGCGAACATTGGTTCCTGTCTTTTTAGAAGAAGCGCAAAAAGACCCGACATTCTCCGTTGTAAATTCTGATTTGAAATTCACAAAACCAGAACTCCATATTGAGATACTAAGAGATAAGGCAAGAGAATCGGGTGTCTATGTGGCTGATATCGCTTCTGCTGTAGAACTTGCTTTAGGCGATCAAACGTATGGCGATTTTTATATGGATGGTCGTCAATATGATATTATTGGTGCAGTAGGTTTACAATACAGAAACTCTCCTGATTTGATTCGTACGCTATCGGTGAAAAATAATAGTGGAGAAATTCTTTCATTAGATAATTTTGTGACCTTATCTGAGAAAGCGGCTGCTCCTTCTCTTCCTCGTTATAATCGTTTCAGTTCCGCGACGATTTCAGCGGGTCTTGTGGAAGGGAAAACCGTAGGCGATGGCGTTGCAGCGATGCGAGCCATTGCGGCAAGAGTCCTAAAAGATTATCCAAGTGTTTCTACGGATTTAGCTGGAACTTCAAAAGAATTTGAAGAAAGTTCTTCTGGGCTCTTCCTAACTTTTTTGCTTGCGTTAGCGGTTGTCTTTTTAGTACTAGCAGGGCAATTTGAAAGTTTCCGCTCTCCTTTCATTACTCTTTTCACAGTTCCATTAGCTTTAGTCGGAGCGTTGTCGGCTCTTTATATATTCAACATTTCAATCAATATTTTTAGTGAAATCGCTCTTATTTTATTAATTGGATTAGTCACTAAAAATGGAATTCTAATTGTAGAATTTGCAAATCAAATTTCAGAAAACACGGGGTGTTCTCGCTTAGAAGCTGCACGTTTAGCGGGAGAACGCCGTTTTAGGCCTATATTAATGACAAGTTTTTCCACTATATTAGGGTCAGTTCCTTTAATCATGACTGGAACACCGAGCCGCGTTTCTATGGGTGTGGCTATTGTCGGAGGCCTTACTTTTGCAACGATACTGTCTCTATTTATAGTTCCCGCAGCCTATTCTTTCTTTGCTGGAAAAGTGGAAAAGATATCGCTCGATGCTTCCAAAATGGCTGGTTTTTTATTGCCACTTGTTGGTATCGGTTTGTTGTTAGTACCTGCTCCAGCTTTTGCTCAAGATTCCAAATTATTAATGCCCACAGAAGCCGTTCAAATGGCACTTTCAAAAAATCACTCGGTATTAATGGCAGAAGAAGATTTGAAAGGGGCTCAACAATCGGCTTCTCTTGGAGCGAATGGATTATTACCAACGCTGGATTTAGCAGCATCCAGAAATTATTCTTACGGAGACCAAAATTCTACTACTCAGGCAGGAGTTTCTTCAGAAATCAATGGAGATCTTTCTGTACAAGACCGGTTGTCTCTCACCCTCAATTATCGATTATTTGAAGGCTTTGCCTCTTGGAATACGTATCAAGCGAGCAAGATGCAAAGAAAAATAAAAGAGATGGCATTACAAGAAGAAAAAAATAAAACAGCGAAGTCTGTTTTAGACGCCTACTATCAATCGGTACTAGCGAAAGAATCTTATCGAGTTGCAGAAGAAAACTTAAAACTTTCTGAATCTCGTCGTACCTTGACTCAAAATAAGCAAGAAGCAGGTGCAGCAACTAGATTAGATTATTTATCTGCCCAGATGGATTATGCTACTGATAGTGCTCTTGTGCAAACCGCTTTAATGAATCTCCAAAGTACTTGGCGCCATTTAGAATTAGAACTCGGTGGAGCATTATCCCCAGAAGAATACCGTCTAATGGATTCTCTTGAGATTCATTTAGAACCAGCTTGGATGAACCAAAATGGTGTGGATGACGTTTATAAAAAGACTATTGAAAAAAATATCGAGATACAACTTGCTTTAACAGAACAAAAAGAAGCCGAGTTAAAACGATCTTCCGCAAAATCTAATCTTTACCCAAAAGTTGATTTAACGGGCTCTTGGAATTTGGGCGCCTCAGAAGCAGATCTTTCTAACCCAGCAGAATCCTATTCGAGTTCTTTTCAAGTCGGGGCGTTTTTAAAATGGAACCTTTTCAATGGGCTCTCGGATAATACTCTTTTAGAAAAGGCGAAAATACAAGAACGTATGGCTACGCTTAAATTAGAGAAACTTCGCTTAAGTTTGAGAACGCAAGTGGCTGATGCCATTGATAAACATTTACGAGCTCTAAAATCTCTTGAACTAGCCCAATCGAATTTAAAGCTTTCTGCTGAAATCATTACGCTTGCAGAAGAACAATTAAAAGTGGGTGGTATTACGGCTTTTGAATTTAGAGAAAATCAAAATCGGTGGAACTTAACTTACAAAGCGGTATTACTTGCAAAAATAGAAGCTCAAATCGCAGAGAATGAGGTTTTATTATTGATGGGCTGGTATTGATACGGGCTTTTCTTTTTTGATTTCAATAAATTGAATGGGGAGCTCATCTGCTTTGCTCATTCCATATTTTGTTCTAACGAGGTATTCTAAATAAAAAGAATCCGTCTTGAGCCGTTGATTTTCTTCTTGTTGCTTTTGTAGTTCCATTTTTAAAGAGTCAATTTCTTGTTCAAGATTTTGGATTTGGTTGTATAGTCGGTATTGTCCTAACAAACCATTTTTCTCAAACAAAAGCTGAAGAATCATTATCAATATAAAAGAGATAACAATAATTAAGAGAATGCCATTCTTTTTTTTCAGCAAGAAGAAAACTCCATCAGCGAGAAATGATATCTATAACCATCATTGGTGTAAACTAGGCCAGCGATTTCTAATTCTGTCAATATAGATAAAAGTAGAGGACGCTTGAAGGGAAAAAAATCTTGAACCTCTTCAATTGTATAAGTATAACCTCCCACTTTTTCAATGATTGTCATGGCTTCTTCAGAAAGGAGAATTTCTGATTTGAATAAGCTCTCTTTAGAAAGATTATTTTTTTGACTTAAACCGCAATAAAGGCCAAGATCTTCAGGAGCAAATAAGGGTTTTGCTAGCCCACTTCTTAAAAGAGCATTTGTCCCAGCGGCTGTTTCCCGATTAAAATCCCCTGGAATGGCGAGAAGTGTTTTATTTTCTTTCAAGCATAAATCAGCAGTAATTAAGGCTCCGCCTTTGATTTTACTTTCAATGATGACGGTTGTTTTAGAGAGCCCAGTAATAATTCCGTTACGTAAAGGAAATTGCCACTTTAATGCTGGCACGCCGTTTGCAAAAGAGCTGACTAAAGCCCCCCCGTGTTCTAAAATTTTATGAGCTAATTTTTCTCGAGATCCTCCAATCGGTGTATCTAACCCTTGAGCGAGAACAGCAATCGTTGGAATGTTGTATTTGATTGCTGCTTCATGACAAAGACTATCAATCCCTTGGGCAAGCCCAGAGACGACAATGGCATTAGTTCCTCTTAAACTTTTTACCAGAAGATCACATAAAAGAGGAGCGCTGGCACTAGGTCTTCTTGTTCCTACTAATGCAATGCCTATCCTATCTTTACTAGGAAGAGTTCCTTTAATAAATAGACTTTCAGGGCAATGAATTGATTTTTGAAGCGATTCAGGAAAGTCGTTTCGAAATAATTCTTTACAGTTACTATCTTTGATATCCATGGCATATACCTTTAATGATTTGATTGATATAATGAAGCGCCTTCGTTCTCCAGATGGCTGCCCTTGGGATAAAGAACAAAACATCAACTCCTTGCTCCCTTATCTTATAGAAGAATCTTGTGAGTATATCGATGCGGCTCAAGCGAATGATAAAGTGCACATGTGCGAAGAATTGGGTGATGTTCTTTTGCAAGTGGTATTTCATGCGCAGGTGGCCTCAGAACAAGGAGACTTTTCTATTAGCGAAGTCATAGAAAGTATTTGTGAAAAAATGATTAGACGACATCCCCATGTCTTTGGGGACGCCACAGCAGAAGATGCCAACGCCGTTTTACGACAGTGGGAACGCATTAAAGCCTCCGAAAAGAATAATATTGGAATGGCAGAAAAATCTGCCATGGATAAGGTGAGTAAAAGCTTACCACCATTAGCTCGAGCGCAAGAATTACAACGTCGTGCCGCCAAAGTCGGCTTTGATTGGAATAGTGAAGCGCCCGTTTTTGAAAAAGTTCTTGAAGAAATTACAGAATTCCGCGAAGAAATGCAAGCGGAAATCAAGAATAAAGAAAAGATTGAAGAAGAATTTGGTGATATTTTGTTTTCTTTCGTGAATTGGGCACGGCATATCGGTTTAAATGCCTCTACTGCTTTAATGCGAGCGAATTCAAAATTTGATAGGCGATTCCGTGAAGTAGAAAAATTAGCGGAGGGTCAAGACATGAAGTCCATGGGTCTTGAAAAACTAGATGCTCTTTGGGATCAAGTAAAAAAAGAAGAATGTTAGTTTAAAACAGTCTTATGTTAGAATAAGATTGTTAACCGTAAGCCCGATAAAGAAGGCTATGAGATAGCCATACCACAAAATAGTTAGAGGGTAATTAAGCACTTTTTTCCCAGTGCTATTAAGAGTTTTATTCTTTTCAGCAATGCGAACTAGGTTTTTTCGCAAATATATAATGCAAACACCAAGGCCAGCAATAGAAACAACAATGAGTAAAAGGGCTTTTAACATAAATCAAAAGATAGCATTTTTTAAAATGATAAAGCACACGAGCAAAAGGTTTCTTAATAGATGAACGAAAATAGGTTTGATATGATGAATCGGATGGGCTTGATTTGTAGAAAGTGTCTTTAAAGGAGTCTTTAATCCTTCTTTTATTAAAAAGGTGCCTATATAGTATGTGTAAGAGGCTGTTTTTGCATTTTGGGGCTCTTATGGGGCTAAATGGGTATGTAAAACTATTGAAAATAAAAGTAGTGGGTTGCAGCAATCTCTAAAAATTTCTCTATTTGGATGCGATTAGGTCGTTCATGTGAGCGAACCTTTCTTTTATGAGGTCTTTTTGGATAATCGGGAAAAATTAGATTTCCTCATTGCAGAAGCTTGCCGTTCTGTTGGAGTTGAACTTGTGGAGTTAGATCAATTCCAAGCAGGCAAACGAAAAGTTTTAAGGCTTTATGTCGATAAGCCAGAAGGCGTGACCATAGGTGATTGTACTGAGGTCAGCCGTAATTTATCAGCGGCATTAGATTTAGATGAAGAAATAATTGCTGGGGCATACACGTTGGAAGTGTCTTCTCCAGGATTAGACCGCCCTCTTAAGTCCACGGCTGATTTCCAGCGTAATATAGGGCGTTTTTTACGTATCACTCGTAGTACAGGAAAACCAGTGACTGGAATTCTTGTGAGTGTAGAGGAACAAAATTTAACGCTGGATCTTAAAGGCCATGCAGGGCAGTTCCAAGTCCCTCGGTCCGAAATTCTTTCAGCCAAGGTAGATATTCAATTCTGACAAAAGGTTACTATGAAGAACGAACCTAAAATAAATTTAGTAGAAGCATTAAAATCACTAGTGCAAGATAAAAACGTCGATGATTCGATAGTGACTGGTGCACTGAAGGATGCGTTGATTTCTGCTGCTCGTAAGTATTTACAAATCAACAAAAAAATAGATGTAGATATTGATACTGAAACTGATGAAATTCGAGTTTTCTTAAGAGTTGAAGTCGTAGACGATTATCCTGACTACGATACTGAAATGACAGCTGAAGAAGTGGAAGTCATGGACGAAGGCTATATGCTCGTTCAAGAAGCACAAGAGTTTAATGAAGATGCTCAACCAGGTGACCTTTTAGAAATGGAAGTTCCTGTTTCTGCTTTTGGTCGTCAAGCAATTCAAACGGCTAAACAATTTTTAATTCAGCGTATTCGCACTGCAGAACGTGATAAGATTTATGAAACGTATCGCAGTCGTATTGGCACCATGATTAATGGTGAAGTCGTCCGTATTGAAAATAAAAACTTAATCGTTTCTATTGGCCGTCAGACAGAAGCTGTATTACCAGCTAAAGAACAAATTGCCAAAGAACGTTTCCATCAAGGTAGCTCAGTTAAGGCTGTGATTGCTGATGTTGCTGATTCTACTAAAGGTGGAGCCCAGGTTATTTTGTCTAGAGCCAACGGTGATTTCTTAAAAGAACTTTTCCGTCAAGAAGTTCCAGAAATTTACGAAGGGACTGTCGAAATGAAAGGAGTTTCACGTGATCCTGGATTTAGAGCTAAGATTGCCGTATATTCACGCGATGAACGCATTGATCCAGTGGGTTCTTGTGTAGGCATGAAAGGTGCTCGTGTTCAAGCGATTGTTCGTGAATTAGCGAATGAAAGAATTGATATCGTTCATTGGAATCCTGATCTTGAAACCTATGTCCGTCGTTCTTTAGCTCCAGCAAATATCGTTAAGTTTGTTGAAGTTTCGGGCACTCGTCGAATTGTTCTTGTGGTGGCTGATGAAGATCTTGCACAAGCGATTGGTCGCAATGGTCAAAATGTACGTCTAGCCTCTCAATTAGTTGGGCGTGATTTAGATGTGTTTGGAGAAAAAGAATGGTCTGAAAAAGACGAAGAAACAAAAGAAAAAATACTAACACCTCGTGCAAACGAATATCGTCAAATGAATCAGGCGAACGATAGAAAAATGCAATTAGACGAGTTGTTTACAAAAGACAATACAGAAGATCAGCCAATCGAAGAAGATGGCGTCAGTATGGAAGACAGTGAGGCTTAATGATAAGCCTAATGGAGCCAACAAATAGATGAGTAAAATAGAAGACATTAGACCTGCAGATTGGGCAAAATCAAAGGGTGTTACAAGTGAGATTGTTGTTAAGCTATTAAAAGAAGCTGGTGTGGATGTTCGTTCCCACATGACAAAAATCCCTGCTTCAGAATATGCCTCAATTGAGTCACAGGTTGAATCCGAAAAAGCAAAGCTGGATTCTAGAAAACTAAAAAAGAATAATGGCGCTTCTGGTGCGGATAATTCTTCTACTTCATCTGCTCCAAAGAGAAAAGTGGGTTCGGTTTCTACAATCAAGGGTGGTGCTGTTAAAGTTTCTTTAAAAAGAGCAAAGCCTACCACTACATCTAAGCCTGCAGAAACAAAAACTGCTATCGCTCTGAAACCAGCTGTTGTAAAACCAGAAGTGGTTAAAACAGAAACTCTTAAAACAGAAAATCCAAAGGCTGTGGTTACACCTTCGGCAGTAGAAAAGAAAGAAACAGTATCTGTTTCCCCTGCCGCTGTGATTTCAAAACCAAATGAACATAAGCCTGTTCAGCATAAACAAGCAGAGCTTTCTAAGCCAGCGTCGCATCCACATGCTAGTGTTTCACCAAAAGCAGAAGTCACGCAGCATAAAGAAGTTCCTTCTGTAGCTAAAGACAATAACGCTCCTATAAAGGCTGATTTAAGAGTACCTGCAATGAAAGCACAGGTATTTAAACCAGACGCCGCTGTTTTAGCACGTATTGAAAAATCTCGTCAGCAGCAAGCCAGTACACAGCATCGTCGCCCTAATGGACCTCGTTCTGGTGGTAATAATAGTCAAGGCTATACTGGTTCTTTTGGTAAATCACCAGCTGGTGGTGCTCCTAATGCCAATCGCCGCCCTCAAGGACAAGGTCAAGGAGGGGGGAATTTTGGAGGTGGTTATCGTCCAGGTGGTAATGCAGGCGGTGGAAATCGCCCTTATACACCTGGTGGCCAGAATCGCCCCGGTGGTTTTTCTAGTGGTTCAATGAAAGAAGCTTTTGGAGCCTCTCCTGGAGGAGCGAATCTCGTTGCCACAACATCGACAACAGGAACAAAAGCTGGCACTAAACCAACTACACGTCGCAATGATAAAAAACGTGGCACATCTTTAGGTAATAAGCAGGAACGTCAAAAGGAACAACAAGAAGTCGTTCGTCAGAATGTTTCAAGAGTGATGGCTTCTCTATCTAAGCATCCTGTAAAAAAAGTGTATCGTAAAGAACTTTCTGAAATAGACAATTCTATTGAACGTCAAGTTTTAAAAACTTCTGACTTTATTACTGTGGGTGAATTAGCTGGGTTAATGGAACAAATGCCTGCACGCGTAATTGCAAAGTGTATGGAAATGGGCATGATGGTCACTATTAATGCTCGCTTAGATTTTGAAAGTATTCAAGTTCTTGCAGATGAATTTGGCTTTGAAGCTCAATTAATGGAAGAATATGAAGAAGAAGTTTTAGGTGTTGAAGAAGAACAAACCGAAAACTTGCAGTCTCGTCATCCTGTTGTGACTGTGATGGGTCACGTTGACCATGGTAAAACTTCTTTATTAGACTGGATTCGTAAAGCGAATGTGGTCTCTGGTGAATCTGGTGGTATTACCCAACATATTGGTGCTTATGAAGTAAGTACAAAAGCGGGTAAGGTTACTTTCTTAGATACTCCAGGTCATGAAGCATTCAGTGCTATGCGTGCTCGTGGTTCTCAAGTCACCGATGTGATTGTTCTTGTGGTGGCCGCCGACTCTATGGTGATGCCTCAAACAGTGGAATCTATTGAACTTGCTCATCGTGAAAAAGTGCCTATAGTAATAGCGATTACTAAGATTGATTTACCTACAGCCAACCCAGATAAAATTCGTACGCAACTCGCTGAACGCGGCGTTGAAGTGGAACAATGGGGTGGTACCGTCAGCTGTATCGAAGTATCAGCACGTTCTGGAAAAGGAATGGATCTTCTTTTAGAAACACTTGCTTTAGAAACAGAAGTGCTAGAACTAAAAGCCAATCCAGATACACGTGCTCGTGGTGCTGTGGTCGAATCCAAGCTCGATGCTGGAAAAGGCTCCATGGCTACCATTTTAATTCAAAATGGTACTCTTCATATTGGAGATCCTTTTGTTTGCGGTCTTTATTCTGGTCGCGTGAGAGCGATGTTTGATGAACGTGGCGGTATTCGAAAAGAAGCAGGGCCTTCAACCCCTTGTCAAGTTCTTGGCTTTGATGGAACTCCTCAAGCAGGTGATGATCTTATCGTTGTTGAAGATGAAAAGGCAGCACGTGAAATTGCTTCCAAGCGTCGTATGGCCGCCCGTGAAAGAGATTTACGTGCTCGTAAGACAATCTCTCTTGAAAATGTTTACGAAGGCGCTAAAGACGGAAAGATTTCTGAGTTGAATTTGATTGTTAAAGCGGATGTGGGTGGATCTGCAGAAGCTCTTGCTGCAAGCCTTGAAAAGCTCAGCAATAGTGAAGTAAAAATCCATATTATTCGAAAAGGTGTTGGTGCCATTACGGATTCCGATATTCTTTTAGCTACAACAGCTCAAGCGATTGTGATTGCGTTCCACTTAATGCCTTCACTTTCTATTCGTGAAATGGCCGAAAAAGAAGGCATTGAAATTAAAACATATCGCGTGATATACGACTGTATTGAAGATATTAAGAATGCTGTGGAAGGCTTGTTAAAGCCTACTACCCGCGAAGAAATTGTGGGTGAAGCAGATATTCGTGAAGTCTTTAAGATTCCAAAG
>Ga0123334_1004353_pt1 | contig 14496 bp, 8 predicted proteins | sample BiotimSIPDNA_FD_89706 | JGI IMG/M metagenome (GOLD analysis project Ga0123334, IMG submission 89706) | Anaerobic biogas reactor microbial communites from Washington, USA - Biogas_R1 time_0 SIP DNA | ecosystem: Engineered > Bioreactor > Anaerobic > Unclassified | place: Washington, USA | collected... | reverse complement strand
CGCACCCAGAAGAATGATCTCTCATTCCAGTAGTTGACAAGTTTTGGGTCATCAGAGCCCCAGATGTCCATTGGGGGATGAAACTCCGCCTTCCTTTCACTCAGACGGTCTATAAACTCCTGGTTAATGCCCGCAATCTGGAGGTTGCCGTCAAAGTCAGACAAACATGGGATAATTGTAACAAGCCCTCCCGTGCTCATTCCGCCAAGATGACCGTATCTCTCTATAAGAACAGTATCTGCTCCATTGCGTGCCGCTGCGATCGCTGCACCTATTCCGCCAGGGCCGCCGCCGACAACCACAACATCACATTCACGGACCACGTCAACCGTTTTATTAGGTTCAGGTATTGTTCTGATAATCTCTGCCAATTTATTGTTTCCTTTCGATATATAATAATTTTGCGCCTGAAAATATTAAATTTTGGGCAAGCTTACCCTATGAACTTCATAAAATCAATACGATTAAATAGTTTCATTCAAAAAACTTAAAATTTTAATAATATCTTCATTATGGTTTAAGTTACTTTATTTACCTGTCGATAACTTACCAATAAAATGAAACCTGGATATACATTAACCGTTAAAAAAAGCATATGCAGAGTCAGCCACAGTGAATTTTTTTGAGTTTGGACATGTCGGGAAATAAAAGCGGATTATCACTTATTAAAGAAATATTAAACAGTTACGATACAAATGAGCAGGTAGATATTGCTGCCCAGCTTTTTTTAGAATACTGTATCTATCAGGGTCAGTGTTCAAATACAAGGCGACTTGCACCATTGGTTAATACAGTGGCAGAGGCACTGACAAGGGGCACGAGAAACGAAAATGGTCTCAAGCAGAGCATAAAGGCGGTGCAGATATATCTCCAGATCCCGCCTGTTGAATATTATGGAGAGACTCTTGTAAGGCTCTCTTACCTTGACAGGCAATCTGTTGACGAGATGCTTTCCATAAAGCCTGAAGGAAAGGTACTCGGGACATTCCTGCTTGAACAGGGTCTTATTACACAGGAACAGAGGGATATAGCGGTTATTGCCCAGAAGAGGATGTTTACTGTACAGGAGATACATTCGAGGGTGGTTAACCCCGGTAATAAAGAGGAAGAGGTTCAGGTAATAGAAGGGCTCAAGGATGTATTGCAGCACTTTCTTACATCAACAACCGAACTTGAGGATGACCTGAATCACTCCAATATAGAAAGTATCCCTACTGCATTGAAGAGGCTTGAAAATATAATATCGGAAACAGAGACACAGACAAATGCGGTTCTTGAAATAGTTGAGAACCTCTTTGATATTGAAAAGGAGATGAGGGCCAGTCTTTTACAGATAAAGGCCGGCATCGACATTTCAAACAACCTTGTCACCAGAAATATAGAAATCCTGATGAGCAAGCTGGATTTTATAAACAGGCAGAGCCTTACCCTGAACAGCACACAGCAGATACAGGACAGGATAGGTCAACAGCTCCTTAAAACAATACCAACAATACAGACATTTCAGGATCAGATAACCAAGATTGCCAGGAAACTCAAACTGAACTGGCATAATATTGATAAGGATAAAAATAACCAGTTAATGACAGGTTATGAAAAAGGCGGGACAGAAGGGCGTGCCAGACAGGATGATGTTGACAACCTGCTCTCAAGCCTGGGGCTGTAAAAAAAGTTTGCGGTAAATGGTGAATTGTGAATGGTTATTGGTAAAGGCTAAACAATATCTGAAAATAAGAAGATAAATAATCGGGTTATAAAAAGAAACCCTGTCCATTGAACAGGGTTTCTTTGATTACACAGACATAAATGGCTTTAGCCAGATTCTAGTGTTTAATCTGCTCCCATTCCTTTTGATATTCCTTCTCAAAATCCGGGCACCTGTGTTCAGTATGGCATTTCAGGCAGGTCTTTACTCCAGGGTCCATCTGAGGCACAGAACCTGGATCTTCCAAATGGGCAGAGGCGTCGCCATGACATGATTCACACTGGACATTTCGCAGCTCCTTTTCCTGTGCCTTCATGGTGAAACCATTTGCCTCCTCAAAACGGGTTGTATGACATACAAGGCAGTCAGGGTTGAATTGTCGCTCTTTATTGATAAGGGTCTGGAATGCCTTTGCATGATCGCTCTTCTGCCAGATTTCATAGGCATCACTGTGGCACTCGCCACATGAGGCTGATCTCAGTATTACTGTCTCCTCTTTCGCTGTGGTCCCGGAAGCAGTTGTATAAAGCTTGTTAACCTCTTTGTTGAAATCATCGATCATGGTTTTGACCTTTAGATCATCAGCTATCTTGTCACCATAGGGGACAAGGGTATTTGTGGCCGTCTTTGTGCCGTCAGCAGCCTTTTCGATAACAAGCATGCCCTGATGCTGTCCCTTCTCACCTGTCTGGACTATATAGGTATTATTGGCCTCATAGGGGGTTTCCAGTTTCTGTTTGTGGTGACCGCCCACAATCACATCAATGCCGTTTATCTTTCTGGCAATTATCCAGTTGCGTCCCATATGCTGATGTGTGAGGACAATAACAAAGTCCACCTTATCCTTGAGTTCAGCTACCATTGCTGTTACGGTTTCTATGGGGTCAAGAACAGACAAGGTAGATCCGACTATCTCCTCAAATGGTTTTACAACATCAGGGGTGGTACCCATAAGGCCGATTATGCCTATCTTGATATTATTAATATTCCTGATCACATATGGCTTGAACACCAGCTCCTTTTTATCATTTACTATATTGGCTGAAACAAATGGCACATCATACCTTTTTTCAATATCCTTGATGAAATCCAGGCCAAGGGCCAGCTCAAGTTCACCTACATTGATTGCATCAATGCCAATTTCCTTATAAACCTTGGTGATTAATTCTGCCTTGAGTTTTGCAGTAGCCACAAACGATTCTTTAATCTGTACATGTTCATTAAGCAGGTCACCGGAATCTACAACGACAAGATTTTTTTCGGTTTTCCTGTATTCATTAAGATATGTTGTTTTTTTATAGAGCCCACCGAGCATCTCACCGGTATCAGCTCACCCGCACGGTTCAAGATACCCCTCCACATTGTTGCTATAAGCCAATACAATCCGTTTGTTTCCTTCTGTACCAGATGATCCTGAAATCGCAACAAGAGATAAGATTGCGATAACTACCAATGAGAAAAAAGCTGATTTAATTTTCATTTTGCAAAACCTCGATTAAATGTCTTTAAAACACCCATAAACCTAAATCGGTCAGTCTCAGCCCTTATTCTGCCTATTATAGGCTGATAAGCCTATCAAACCAGAGATACTGACCTCAACAACAGGGCTAATTGTCTGTGCAATGCTATCAGAATTGAGGAGAAAGTCAAGGTATGTTGAATCATAAGACTTATTGAAATGAATCGTTTTTTAAAAGCCCCTGATCAACACAAATGGTCAGGGGCCTTTAAAGGTATGAGGTTCAGGATATCTTTTCTTTATGCTGCTTTATAAATGTCTTAACTGCCACCACTATCAGGCCGATTGTGAGCAGTATCATAATGATATCTGCGGATAGCAGGATATAATTTCCTTTAGAAAAATACCGCTCAGCAAGGAAGATAAGCGCAAAAATGGTTGTAACAATCATGAAAAACGCAGGAAGAAGCAAAAATCCGGCCTTCTTCCTGTTTGCAGCAAGCCATGCGGCCAGTGTTATAAGCGTAAGGGCTGCCAGAAGCTGGTTGGCAGTACCGAAAATTGGCCAGATGGCGCTGAATGCATTGGTAAATGCAAGGATAAGCATCAGGACAACAGATAATGAAGAATTAAAAAGATATGACCTTATCCATAACGGAGGATTTTTAAACAGTATTGACCAGAGCTCTTCAAATAGATAGCGGTTTATACGCACCGCAGTATCAAGTGTGGTTGCAACAAAACCCTCCACCATGAGTATTCCGAAGACTGTTCCGTAGATCATAGGTATATCAAGCCCTTTATACATCAATCCGCTCATCGCAAGAGCAAAAGCCAGGATTGGGTTGGAGCTGCCAGCTTCCGGGTGAACAATCCTGGCATAGTCATCAAAGGGGATTCCCACAGAAAGGGCGATAATCACGCCAACAGCAAGCATTGTCTCAAGGAGCATGCCTCCATACCCGATAATACGCGCATGAGGCTCGCATGTGACCTGTTTTGAGACAGTCCCACCTGCAACAAGTGCATGAAAACCGGATATAGCACCACATGCAACTGTTATAAACAGAAAGGGCCATATAAGCCCTAAAGAGGGAGCAGAGGCTCCACCTGCAATATTGAATGCAGGGGCAGTGGTGGTAACCCCGTGTATGCTTGCCCCTATTGTCCCGGCTATAAGCAAGATAAGCCCCCCGTACAGTATAAACACATTGGTAAAATCCCTTGGCTGAAGCAGTATCCATACAGGCACCCCGGCAGCAACCAGGGTGTAGAGGCTCAGCACGATCATCCATGTGTTGACATCAAGTGATACAGGGGCCCAGAGGCCGATCACAATAGATAATAAACATATAAAAATGGCAAGTGGAACAGTTATCGCAAGGGATATATTCTTTCTGTAATTCATAAACCCTATTATTGGCGCCAGCACTGTTATGAAAATAACCGATGTTGATGCGATCCCGCCGATTCTGCCAAAGGTTACTCCATCCCTTACAACAGTCTTCAATATTGCCTGATCAGAGGCGAGTCTCATCTGTTCAAGGGAGACAAGTGAGGTAAGTGAGGTTGCCGATGCCACCAGAAATGCAGAGGTTACCAGAAGTATCATTACAATGGTAAAGACAATCATCAAGCCGAACCCAAAGTCACCAAGTGATTTACGGGCGATCTCTGCTATTGATCTGCCGCGTTCCCTAATAGATACAAAAAGGGTTACATAATCATGAACCGCACCGAAAAATATGCCGCCTATAACCACCCACAACCAGACCGGCATAGTGCCATACATTATCGCCATGGTCGGCCCTATAATAGGCCCTGCACCGGCAATGGATGCAAAATGGTGGGCAAATACAACCTGCCCCCTGGTCGGGCAGTAGTCAATACCATCATTAAATTCGCATGCAGGGGTAACCCTCTGTTTATCTTCACCAAGTATTCGAGCTATGCGACCGGAATAAAACCTGTACCCCAATACCACAAAAAACAATGCACCTAAAAGAAGCCAGAGTATATTCATAGGAAAACCTCCTGTAGAAAAAACTGAAGAGACTATATTACATGCTAAAGGATGATTCAACTCCTTGTTTATTTAAAACATTTTGTGCAAAGAATAAACAGTCACCCGATTATTTCTGCCTCCTTTTGAACTTCTGGTATGTCCTTGTGCCCTTTTTTTCTTTTCTCTTTTGCCGCCATTCCCTTATCTTCCGGAAGAGCCATAAAAACACAGGATAAGTGAGGAGAGCTGCTATAGCGCCGAATATAATCCCCCCGATAAGAAGGGCAGTAACAATGGCAGCCCCTGATGAAAAAAGGGTATTCCAGATGACTTCTATTTCATCATGCCGGTTTATTGCAGCCATGATCGTTTTTATGACTTCATGCCCTCCTTCAAGGCCAAGCAGATATGCCCCAAGTTTATAATCATAAAAATAGATAAAATACCAGTTCAGGGGGTTACTTACCCATGTCCCAATGGCAGCAGTTATTTTACTGGCCTTGAAACAAAGAGCAAGCGCCACTGCGAGGGCAATCTGAAAGGGAAGTATCGGCATCATACCGGCAAATACACCAATAGCCATACCAAGAGCAAGCTCGTGGGGTTCACCCTTTAAGTGTAATAACCTGAGGTATAAATATTTTAACTGCCTTTTCAAATAGGCAATCCGGGAATTCTGAGCCATGGTTTACGTCTTGTTAAAAAAATTCAGTGGAAACTTAATGAATAAAAATATGCCCGTCAACAGATTTCGCTTAATAAAAATTTATAATATCTCAGTAATCAAGTTTAAAATTAATACCCATTTCCGTGTCAGCATTTTCTCCCACACTGGTATCAACAGTTATTCTTGGTGTAAGCTCCCATTTAACCGAGACCTTACCACTTTCAGCGCTTATACCCTTCTCAACTTCTACATAAATACTATCCCCGAGGTATTTTCCCGCACTTAATGCAGATTCACCGGGGCTTTCCCCTGACTGTTTTACCTGCAGCCAGTCCACTCCTATTAGATTTCTGGTATAGGCCAGAGGGTCAAAACCCCTTCTACCCATCATCTCATTTATTGCCCCTGCAAGCTGTAGAGCCTGTATGGGAGTAATCTGTGATATCTCCCTGTCAAAAAGTATCCTTGCCATGATTTCATCCTGCGGCAGGGCAGGTTCTGAATAGAGTGTGAAAACAGGGGATTTAATATTCCCCCTGAGGTTTACATAGGCAGAGATATTATTGTTAACAGCCCTTCCAGTGACCTCAAAATAGGGTTCAGGGGGCGATTTCCCTGTAAAACTGACCGATCCAAGGGTAAGTATAAAAGGTCTTGAAAGAAAGTTATAATTCCCCCTTATAAGGGTAAGATTTCCGAGTAAAAGAGGGGTGTCCGCACTGCCTTCCAGTTTAATATCTCCCCTCCATTCTGATTCAAGCCCCCTTCCGTATATATAGACCCTTCCACTGCTCGAAACCCTTACATTGAAGTTTAGGCTGCTTTTTTCAGGTCGCTCAGCGACCTTTTCAGTAACCAGCCCGTTCGTTACATTGATCTCCTTTATTTCAATATCGGTGATCTCGTAACGTAGCTTTTCAGGGATCTGTATATCGGCCTTTTCAATGCTGAACCTGCCCATGATATTGTGTTCACCTGCCCTCCCTGATATCTCTGTATCCCCACCTATAGTAAAACTCAGCATATCATGGCCTGTATACTGCATCTCTTTAAGAGAGATGGAGAGGTTATACCTGAAGCTCTTCATGGTATCAAAACTGATCTGGCCGCTTCCTGTTACTTTTCCTTTTGATCCGTCATCAGCTGAAATGTGATGAACAAAAATATCGCCCCCCTCCGCAGATATATCGGCACTGATATCATTAAGGATAATACCCAAGCCTGTGTTCTCATAGCCCCCCTCAGAAAAGGTCGCCCGACCTGTTATAAGCGGAGAGGTGTAGAGCCCGTTTATGTCAAAATCGGCAAGAAGCCTCCCTTTGAGCGTCTGACCATGGATATCAAACAAAGATGTAATGGCTGCAAGGTCAAACTCCCCTTTAAGGCCTCCTGTCAGCGGGGCATTATCATCAGCATCAAACGTGAAGGGATGGATGGAGAAACTGCATGGGACCATCATCATGCCCCTGATACTGGTGCCTGATATTCCAAAAAGGCTGAACTCTCCTGACAGGGACTCCTTATTTACTAGAAAGGAGGCGCTGATATCAACAGGGGGAATACTGCTGTTTTTTATCCCCTTAACTCTGGCCCCTCTGATATCCATGCTGCCTGATATATCAGGCATTTTAGGTGTACCGCTAATACTGATTTTTCCATCCATCGCACCTTCAAGCTCATTTATACCCGCAAGGGAGAGGAGGGAAAGAGGTATCTTTTCGATATGGAGATCTCCATGCATCCCGCCCGTGGAATAATCCATAGCCCCTGTGATCTTTCCTGTATCAACACCAATATTGATCCCCCTTATCAGCGTCTTATCATCCGAATAGCGCAGAATTAAAGGTTCCATAATTGCTATACGGGTCTCACCGAATGAGATCATAAAATGGGTAAGCCCCGCCTCTTTTTTCCCGTTCTTATCAGCAACCGCTGCTTCTGCCTCAAAGAGGGTTTCAATGGGGGCGTTAGCCCTGCCATTGATGAGGATCCGGGCGTTCTCTTTTTTGCCGGTGGCAATTATCTCTATTGTTTCAAGCTCAGCCTCCTTGAAAGTATAACCCCTGAGAGATGTCTCCAGCCTGAAATTTTGAGAGCCGGAGATATCAGACACATGGCCTGTTATATCTATGCCCTCTACAAGGTTCTCTTTATACTCCACATCCCTTGCAGTGAACTGGAAACCCACTCTCTGGCCCTCCTTTTCTTCAGTGAAGAGAAGCTCCCCTGATGCTGTACCGGTTATGTTGTAGCCTGACAGAGAGGTTATGCCCGAGAGATCATCAGATGAAATACAAATAATGCCGTTTAAAAAATGTTTTACCCTGCTGTAGTTTATGTTTCCATTAATCCTGGTCTCCATACCGGATATGTTAATCTTCTCAAATAATATATCCCTGTCAGAGAGAGCAAGACCAGACATAATATTCAGAATGTGTTCTCCCCTTTGCACCTGTGCTGATATTCTCCCATCGCCTTTATGATCATTGAATCTTCCGTTGAACCCGAAAGAGACCCTGTCTGCCCCGGCGCCTTTATATGAAGGCCGGTTAATATCAGCATCCACAGTGGCTGAAAAAATATTATTATCTCTCTGGAGCGTAAATATTATTTCACCAGAGCCCGTGATCTTCTCATTTATGTGCCTTGAGAGTGTATCAAGGTCATGCAAGCTGAGTCTCCCGTTAAGATTCAGATTATTATTCAGAAAATCCATCTCTCCTGATACAAGCAGCATAATATTTTTTGATTCAACCTTAACCATTTCTGCTTCCAGTCCAATGCCCGCCCTGTTCAACAGGTTGAATCCGTATGAGATATTTTTATCATGGTATTTTTTATCTCCCGAAATAATCAGTATCTCACCAATGGAACCGCTACCTGACAAAGCTATTTGAGATGCATGGTTTATTTCATCCATAAACCTTACCTCTCCACTCCCGCTTATATCATGGAGTTTCGCCTCTTCATTCACAAGTTCAGCAATGCGATAAGTCAGATCAATATCGGGCCGGAGTAGTTTACCTTTTAAGCTGCCTTCCACCTTTAATCCATCGGCTGTGTATCCCTTCATATAATGTTCAAGACATTTTGTGTCTCTGATATCCAGATGAAAATCCCCTTCAATAGAAAGACCATCAGGCTTAAATATGCCTTCGTAACCTGAGACCATCTCCCCTGTTCTTATTTCAAAAGTATTGAAGAGTATCTCCTTCTTGTTTGTCAGGTCTGCATCTATCCTGAAATTGACAGGGGAAGCTATACATATATTCAGATCCCTTAAAAGGGTATCAACAGGTTTTAACTCCGCTGAGATAATAAACCGGTAATACTTCTTTCCTTCCACCTCTATGTCAGAGGTTATTTCTCCTGCATCACTGCCTGATGCATTGAGCCTGCCGCTGAAGCCTGAATTGGTCCCCTTTCCCTCGAAATCAAGGTTGAAATCAATGCCTGCGCCTGTAAGAGAGTAAAGCAGGCCCCTGCCAGGGTCCCTTGCTAAAAGCCTTATTTCGAAATCTTTAGTATTGCTGTTGATCAGGGAAGAAAATACGAGAGACCCGGCATGACCTTTGGTGCCGGTTAATACAAGATTAAAGGCTGTGACTTCTCTTAAACCTGTACCTGTAATACCGCCTGAAAGAGAGTATCGGGAAGCTTGGCCCAGAATGGTTTCATCAAGATCAATATGAGGCGACTGAATATCCTCGACAGTTAACCATGAAGGAAATGAAGGTATTGTAAAACCCTCCGGCATCTCTTTACCTCTCACTTTATCCCTGTGAGGCAACCGTTCTACAACAGCCTTATCAACATTTATCTTTTTAATGTAAAGGCGACCAGCAAGAAGTTTAGTTGGGAGTATATGTACGGAACACCCGCTGAGTTTCATCCACCTGCCTTCCATGTCATGAATACCAAGCTCGCTGATAACAAAGTTGAAGGGCAATACCCCTTTTATTTTGCCTGCCTCAAGCGTGATACCCTGTTTTGCAAGGATATGGCTGTTGAGCAGATTAACAGAAACCCCTTTGATATAGTTGGTCTGCATCATGGTGAAAAGAAGTATGCATCCCAGAACAGGCACAGAGATAATCAGCGCCATATACCCTGCACCCTTCCTGACCATTCTGCATACCACTGATATCTTCATATTCATAACACCCTGTTAAAACGCCTGTCCTAAACTGATATAGATCTGAAAGGAGTTATCAATACCCTCCCTTTTATCAAGGGGGATCCCGATATCGAGCCTTAAGGGGCCAATGGGTGTGAAGTATCTGAAACCCATGCCTGTTCCCCACCTGATATCTTCGCCTCTGCCAAAGGGCCTTTCAGTAAAGGCACTGCCACCATCCAGAAACAGGACAAGCCCCATATTTTTTGTGATCCTCCACCTTGATTCAAGCGACATTTCCAGCAAGGATTTTCCTCCAAGCGGCGTTGTGCCTGATATAGGGCCTACAGACTGAAATGGATAACCCCTTACTGATCCGCCTCCACCAGCATAAAACCTTTCAGTGGCAGGGATCTCAGTATGACCGGCGCCCTTGATTATTCCAAATGTGACGCTCCCGGCCAGTATGGAGACAGGGTCATCCATTATCTTAAGATAATGCCTGTAATTAATAATCCCTTTATTAAAGAACAGGGATTCATGAGAGAGTTCATAAAAAGGTGTAATCTTGACTGAGAACCTGCTGCCTCTCACAGGATCAAGCAGGTCATCACTGGTATCAATACCCAGGTGAAGGGGTAGAGAGATCTGGGAAAATCTGTTAACAATACCAAGCTGATCTATTTCTGACCACTTGTATGTGAGCCCAAGGCCAGTATCCAGCTTTACTGTCAGTTGCCTGTCGATAAAGATGGATCCTGAAAAACTGTCACTGGTGTATGCATCAGGGTCCTCATAGGATTTTTGAATGGAAAACCGCAGAGACTGATCCCTTCTCAGGAACAAAGGCTTTTTAAAGGTACTTTCTGCTGTTGTTAGATAGTCTGACAGGGTCACATTCAGCCCCAGCCTTTCACCATGCCTGAACAGGTTTCTATTTTCCCATGAAAATTTGAGACCCGGACCCTCATCTGTATGGTAGTTCACCCCTGCGCTTACAGTGTTATGCTTACGCTCAGCAACATTAACCTCTACCAGCATGGTCTCTTCTGATTGACCCTTTGTCTCTATGATCCTCACTATAGAAAAAAGGCCAAGGTTCATCAGTTCTGAATAATAGGCTGTAAGAAGCCCCGGGTTATACTGGTCTCCCTCTTTCCAGGGAATCAGTTTTATTAGAAACGCCGGGTCAACTTGTATAAGCCCGCTGAATGATGTCTTTCCAAACTGCGCCCTCCGTCCGGGGTTAAATAAAAAATGGACCTTGACAGACTCGGTATCATGGTCTGCCACCACATCTCTGTTTACCACAACAGGATAGGGAAACCCCTGTTTCTGTAAAAGGAGAAGCAGCCTCTTCTCTCCATCAAGTATATCCTTTGAGCGGTATGGCTGCTTTAATACAATTCCGGCCTGGGAGAGATCAGGTCTTCTGATTTCCTCCTTGATATCATCGGTAAAAGATATATCAGCCGATTCAAGTATAAACCTCCTGTTGATAATAAAATCAAAGGCAACTAGCCAGGGGCTTTTATTTGTCTCTATACTTTCCCTGATCTCAGCCTTGAAGTAACCCTCTGACTTGAGGAACCTTTGAAACAGATCGATATCTTCCCTGACCCTCTTTCTGAGCATGCTTATTGAGCCAGCGGGCCTTGATGATAGCTCAAGGGTCTGGGAGAGATCGCGAACAGGGTTCAGGAGGTCATTATTCTTTATTCCTCTGAACTCAACCTTATAGGCGGCCTCTTCTTTACAGAGGCAGTAACTACATCTAAAAACCACACTTAAAAATAATAATATAGACACTGCTCGAAGGATAACTGAAGATGAACCGGATATGATTGATATATTTTTAATGAAAATCCTCATAAATAATCAGATAAATGACTGGCTCTGACCTGCCTGAACCCTTGAATGACATACTTGCTGGTTCAGGCAGTAGTTGATCCCAATACATTAATGAACTTTATGTTTTACTGTTCACATCAAGCCCTGCATTTTTAAAAATAATATCATAAAATTCAGGCCGTTTAAAATCCGGCTGCATCCACTTTTTTAAACCGGTATAACCCTGCCCCATGCGCTCTACCTGCCTTACGGCATCAATAAATTCATCAAGCCTCTTTACAGGCATTGAAAATATAACCTTGTCTTCATCGGTGAGCGCCCTTTCATATTCGCCCGGATCAGGGAAAGTGACCCTGTAATTCCCATTCAGGAATACAGGCACCACTGAATAGACACAGGAATCAAAGGGTTCTATATCAGACTCCACATGGTATTCGCCCCGTGCAAACTTGAGCGCCATAAGCGCGCTTCTTAACTGGCCATTGTTAAAATAGATCAATATTACATCAGGGATAAACTGTGCTGTGGATAGAGGGGCAGATAGAATGCCGATATACTCCCCTGTCGGTAACGATGGGAGCGCATCTGCAAGTTCCCTTGTCCATTTCAGGATACCCTTCACGGAATCAGGGGCCTCATTAATACCTGCATCTATAACATCAGGGGAGGCAAGCCCGTATGCAACAAGGGGTGCCCAGCAATACTGGTCTTCCTTGAGTATGGCCACTGTTTCACCCTCACGCCTGGACATGGCAAATGCCTGGCACTGCGCAAGATGGATGCCTTTATCCCTTTTGGGTCGAATCGCGTGTTCGGGGATCTCATCCTCGCTCTTTATGAATTTGATACCTATTGGAGGTGTTTTCAATCTTAAAAGGCCCTCTATCTCAAGACTGTATTTGTTTATCTTTTCAAGTTCACCCATCTTTTACCCCCGCTTTTTAGTTAATGACCGTTAGTGTTGCTTCAATCAATTCCTCAGAATTTCCCCCTGCCATTATCTTGAATGTGCCTGGTTCAACAACCCTGTGCATATCACGATTTAATAATGAGAGTTCTTCAGGCCCTATCACAAATTCAATCCTCTTTGTCTCGTTAGGTTCAATGGACAGACGCTTAAACCCTTTAAGCTCCTTCACTGGCCTTGTGACAGAGCTTACCTCATCCCTTATATAGAGCTGAACCACCTCATCCCCTCTTAGTTTACCGGTGTTTGTCACACTAACAGACGCCACTGTTTCGCCCATTGTACCTATCTTATCAGATGAGAGTTTGATACTGTCATACCTGAATGCCGTATAGCTCTTTCCCCAGCCGAATGGATAAAGGGGTTTGGGCGTTGAGTCTACATACCCGCGCCTTGCAGTGGGCTTATGGTTATAATAAACAGGTAACTGACCAACAGACCTCGGGACAGATAATGGCAGTTTACCGCCAGGGTTATATTCCCCGAAAATGACATCTGCCACTGCGTTTCCTCCCTCCTGACCCAGATACCACCCCTCAAGGATGGCAGGCACATTTTCTGCTATATAGTTAATGGAATTGGGTCTACCGTGAATAAGGAATACAATAACAGGTTTATTAAGATTAAGCATCTCTTTTACAAGGTCATTCTGGTTCCCCAACAACTCAAGGCTGTCCCTGTCGCCAAGGTGGCCTATCCATGCCTCCCTTGATGTAAACTCATTCCCGCCCAGTGCAAGTATAATAACATCCGCATCCTTAGCAGCCTTAACCGCCTCCTTTATGCGTTCTCCATTTTTTATTGGGTCAGCAGGCTTCGGGTCTTCAAAGGTAAAGACTGTTGAATCGGTCTCTGTAATTTTGCAGCCCTCTGCATAGATCAACTCCTGGCCTGAAGCCAGTCTGTTCTTTATCCCCTGTAAAATATCAACACCCCCTTCAGGAAACCCGCTGTAGTTTCCAAGGTGAACACCCTTTGCATTAGGCCCTATTACAGCTATCCTTTTATATTTATCCTTTGAAAGAGGGAGAAGGTTATTTTCATTCTTTAAAAGGATTATTGCCTCCCTGGCCGCCTTTAATGCAAGGGCCTTATGCGCAGGGGCTTTATAGACCTTTTCGGCATAATCGGGGTCAACAAAAGGGTCATCAAAAAGGCCTGTGATAAATTTTGACCTTAGCACCCTCCTCACACATTTATCTATTGCACCCTCTGATACCACACCTTTATTTACCAGCTCGATCAGCGCATCATACATCTCGGTGTAGGGGAGTTCTATATCCACGCCCGCCTCAATCGCTTGCCTGGCTGCCTCCTCCTTTGAGGCCGCAACAAAATGTTTTTCTTTTAACTCCTTGATACCATAATAGTCAGATACTGTATGGCCCTTAAAGCCCCATTCCTGGCGTAATATTCCATCAAGAAGCCCGATGTTCGCATGGGAAGGGATGCCATCTACTTCATTGTAGGATGGCATGATGCTTTCTAGGTTTGCCTCCTTTACAGCTGCCTCAAATGGTTTAAGAAAATATTCTCTGATAACCCTTTCAGAATAATTCCCCGGCCCAACATTGGTGCCATTTTCAGGCTGGCCATGCACGGCAAAATGCTTTCCTGTTGCAATAACATTGGATTTGCCAATAAAGACGGAGTTTCCCTGAAAGCCTGATACAGCGGCAACACCTATCCTTGATGCGAGATACGGGTCTTCACCATAGGTCTCCT